>Ga0310695_10010259_pt1 | contig 13764 bp, 8 predicted proteins | sample RumenRJG_04DNA_FD_203882 | JGI IMG/M metagenome (GOLD analysis project Ga0310695, IMG submission 203882) | Bovine rumen microbial communities from Lethbridge, Alberta, Canada - RJG_04 (v2) (version 2) | ecosystem: Host-associated > Mammals > Digestive system > Stomach > Rumen | place: Canada... | reverse complement strand
TTATATTATTTTTTATATTTTTATATATTTAAATATATATATTTTAATTTATATGAATATATATTTATATTTATATATAGTATTATTTATTATATTAATACAAATTTATTTTTTTTAAAATGAATCATTTGAATGATTTGATTTGAAACTTATTCTACTTATTTCATTAAAACTATCTGGAAATTTTGATATATTATTTTGATTATTATCAAAACTTAATAATTCAGATGAAAATAAATCAATATTATCTTTATTATTTTTTTTTAAATTTAATATTGGATTTTTAATATTGGTATGTTTTTTAATATCAATAATAAGAGATTTATATTCATCAAAACAAGAAAATTGAAAAACAAAAATAATAAATGGTGAAATATCACAATAATTAATAAGGAATAAATTACTATCATTTAATTCAAAAGAAGAAAATTTTTCTTTTTGTGTTAATTCATCAATTGAATTAATAGAATCTAAATTATTATTAGGGGAAATTCCTAATAAAATACCATCTGTTTCACCAATAAAATATGCATAATCATTTTCTTTTTCTGAAATTTTTCCAATAAATCCTTTATTTCCTTGTATTTTAAATATTGAAGATAAGTTTTTTAAATAAATATTTTTTATTGAATTTTTACCTAATTTAACTTTGACAAATAATAAACAATAAACTCCTTCATTATATTTAAAATATTGTCCTTGATAATCATATAAATTATTTATTTTTTCATTTTTAATATCAGTAATTTTAATAAAGCATTTATTTAATATTTTTTCTTCTTCAATTTCATTATTGAAATTAATTATATTTATTTTTCTATTAAATAAATTATATTGATTTATAATTTCATTAAAAGCATTCATAATATTTAATGACATTAAATTAATTTCTCCTGCATTTCTTAAATAATTATATCTAGAAATATATTTAAAATAATTAGAAGATTTATATAACATATCAATACTAAAAGGAGCCATAATTAGACTTATTTTAAAAATATTATTATCAAAACTATCAATTGATTCTAAAAGTTTAGGGAATTTTTCTTTAAAGAAAAATTTAAAATTTTCATTTTCAATTAATTTTTCAATTTTAATTGGATTATCCATAAATAAAATTAAAATTTGATATTTTATATCATTTAAATGAAATTCATCAATATATAAAGGAAGAGTTTTTCTAATTTCTTCATTATTTAAATCAATATGTAAATTTTTAATTACATATTCTTTAATTTTTATTTCACAAAATAAATTAGCAAAAATCATTTGAAAACATCGATATAAATTTCCCCAAATATAATCACTAATAAAATAAACATTATCTTTATGAATTGGTTTAATAAATTTATTTCTTGTAGAAAAATAAAAAAGAGTTCTTTTAAATTTTTTATAAAACTCTTTATAAAAATGACTATTAATAAAAATTTTTTCAAAAATTTGAATTTCTCCAGGATAATCTTTTTCTTTTTTAAAAGGAATAACATTAATATTTAAACTATTAGAAATTGAATTACTAATAACAGAAACTTTTGATTTTAAAGAAGACCAAATTCCTTCAACATAAGATTTATTTGAATTTTCAGTTTTTTCAATTTTAGATTGTATTAAATTTCCTTTTCCTGAAATTTGATCTTCTTGAAGAATAAGTGACTCTCTTAATAAATCAAAATTTTGTAAATATTCATCTGATAATTCTTCAGTATTTTTTTTATTAATTGAAATTATATCATTTTTTTCTCCTTCTGTGTCATAGAAATATTCTAAATTTATATTTTTTTCTATATTTTCTATTTCTTTTTCTTTTGATTTGTTTAATTCGTTATTTTCTTTTTCTGTTGAGAAATTTGTTTCTATATCTGTATTTTTTAATAATGGAGTCGTTGGTGGTGTTGAATATATTTCTTTATCATCATTATCTTTCATTATTTTTTGTTTTTTTTTAAAAAAATAAAAAAAAAAAAAAATATAATTGTCTTAATAAAAATAATAATTATTTAAAATAAAAAAAAAAAAGAGTAAAAAAAATATATAAAAAAACTAATAACCAATAAAAAAACCAAAAAAAAAAAAAAAAAAATTCAAAAATAAAAAAATTACTTATTCTCTTCTCCATCATCACTATTATTTTCCTTAACAGTATTATTCCCTGATTTCATAGCTCTATGCATTTTAACAAAAGATCTCAAAACTCCAACTTTATTATTTTTATTAGAATTAAAATCAAAACCATATTTCCTTCCTAATCTTAACTGTAATAAATAATCATCTAAACTCTTTTTTGAAATATCAATCATTTTAGCAGCTTGATCTAAAGAATATCTTGTATGTTCTCCTTTTTCATTATAGAAACCATTATATAATCTTCTCCATGCATTTACTTTTTCAACAATAAAACCAATTCTTCTTTCTTTAGTTCTTTTATCTTTTGTTTTTTTTGAAAAATTATGTTTTCTTTCAAATAATTGTTTTTCTGTTTTTTTTATTAATTTATCTTCAATATAACAAACCATTTTTATTTTAATACAATTTAAATCAATTTCATTTGAACTTAAATAAAAATTTTGATCTAAAGGTTCAGATCCAATATAAACGTAATCTTCAGCTTGTAAAATATAAACACTAAATAATGAACCAATTGTAGGATAACCTAAAAATTTTAATTGAGTTATTATATCATTAAATAAAATTCGACCATCTGATAAAATTGGAATTGTCATTGAAGGAATTATTTCATTCTCTATAAAAATTGATTGATTTTCATTATTTATATTATTTAAGTCATTTTCTTTATTTTGATTTTTTTGAATTTTTGGATTTTCTATTATTAAATCTTCATTTATTTGAATTGTTGAGTTTTGTTTTATTTCTTCATTTATGTTTATTGATGGAGTTATTAAGTTGTTACATATACATTTTGTTTCACCGTTTTCTTTTTTTGTTAATTCTGTTATTATTGTTAAATGGATAAATAAATCTATTGTTTTTTTTTCTTTTTGATTATTAGTTTTTTCATCTTTTATTTCTTGTGATTTTTCATCATCTTCTGACATTTTTTTTTTTTAATTTTTTTATCTGCTTTTTTTATTAAGAAAAATAATATTTTTTTATGTTTTTTAATTGAGAAAAAATTATTTTTTTTATTTTATTTTATTTTGAACATAATTTTCGATTAAATTGAGAAACTATCAAAATCAATATTATTAAAAAATAAATGAAAAAAAATTCATTAAATCAAATCCCATATAAGCAAATAATATATGAAGAAAAATATTCAATTGATCAAATAAGTTTCAATAATTTAATTCCTTTTTCTTCTTTTAAAAGAACTACAATATCAAAAGAAAAGAAAATAAATAAAAAAAAGGAAAATAAATTTTTATTTTTAATTAAAAATCATTTATTAATATATGATGTTGAATATAATTGTGGATTAAATAGAATGAGGATAAATAATATTGTAAACAATAAAAAATCACATATACTTACTTTATATAAGGAAATGTTAATTTCTTTAAATAAAAAACAATTAATGAATCGATTTTATAATTTTAGTGAAAGTGAAATTAGAATAATTAAATTTGAAAATTATTATAAACATTATATTAAATTTTTAGCAAAACCAATTTTAACAAATATGATTTTTAATTCTTTAATTCATGAAAATGCAAATCAAAAAGCTCAAATTTATTTTAATAATGTTTATGGTAAGAAAAAAGAATTAAAAAAAAAAGAAGAAAAAATACCAATTCAAGGAGAAATAATATTTAATACAAGTATAAAAGAAAAAATTGAAAATTATTCAACTACAATGACATGTGATTCAAATGAACAATTAATTTATCCAAGTGAAATATATAAAAAATGTCAAGAAGTAGATAAAAGAATAAATAAAAATGATATTATTAATAATAATAATTTTAATAATAATAAAATAATCACTTCTAAAAAATCAAGTAAAGATACAAGTATTTTAACAGAAAGTGATTATTTAAATTGTAATAAAAGTAATTTATTTATTATGAATGGATATAATGATTTTGAAGATAATGAATCTTTACTTAATATTGTTAAAATATTAAGAAATAATAATAATATTAAAAAAAATGATAAAAATGAAAAAAGAGCAAAATCAATAAATAAAAATAATATTAAAAAAGATAATATTAATATAAAAAAAAATAATATTCAAATTGAAAAAACTCAAATAATAAAAGTTGAAGATTTATCAAAAAAAAATACTTTATCACCTTCATTTAAATCTAAAACTATTATTGAAGGAAAATCAACAAGTAATCCTACATCAAAAAAAATTTCTTTCATTAATAATATGAGAAATAGTTTTATTAATTCAGAAAATAAAACTGATATTAAACCAAAAAAAAAGAAAAATGCAACTAAGAGTTTTTCAATAATACGAAATATTAAAAATTCAAATTATAAAAAAGAAAATAATTTAAAAAGTGAAATAATAAATATTCAATTTAAAATTTTAAATCAAATTTCACCAAAAATTTATATACAAAATGGAAATACTATTTATAATAATTATCAAGATTTATTTAAACAAAGAAGATGTTCAATTGAAAAACAAAAATTAACTAAAACAAAAACTAAAATAATTGATAATATTAGTTTAACAAAAAATGATTTATCATCAAATCAAATATCAAATAAAAAAGAAAATAGACATATTTATATTTCTAAATCACCAATTAAAAGAGAAAAAATATTGAATAATATAAATAATGTTAATAATGAAGGGAAAAAATTTGTAAGAAAAAATAAAAAAAATTCAACTTTAAAAATAACTGGTCATAAAAAATTATTAACTGCACCCTCTTTAAATATAAATAATAATAATCAAATTTTTTCTCCTAAAATTTTAAATATTTATCATAATGAAAATTCAAGTAGAAAAAAAATTGAAAAACAACATTCTCATAATAATAAATAACTAAATGTTAAAAAAAGAAATCATTTTTTTTAAATTGTATGTTTTGGAATATTGATAAACAATCATTTTTATTAATAATTATATTATATATTTATTATTATTTTTTACTTTTGATTTATAAATTTTTTTTTTTAATTCAAGAAAAAAACTCTTTTTACTAATTAAAAAAAAATAAAAAAAAAGAATAAAAAAACAATATTAAAAAAAAAATATTTTGAACTAAAAAAAATAAGCTAATAATTAGTATAAATAAAAATAAAAAATGGGAAATTGTGACTTTAACAAAAATCCACAAGAACAAGGAGGAACAATAAATAAAAATACCTTCCTTCAACATTATGTAATAGGAAGAGGTGGTTATGGAAGAGTAAAAATAAAAAAAATAAAAAAATTAAAAAAATATAAAAATTTAGGTTTGGAAAGTTAAAAACAAGAGAGACAATAAAGATTATGCAATGAAAGAAATGTCAAAAGCAGTAATTTTAGCAAAAAAATCAGTAACTTCAATTAATTTTGAAAGAGAATTATTATGTAGATTAAATCATCCTTTTATTTGTAATATTTGTTATGCTTTTCAAGATAATGAAAATTTATATTTAGTTTTAGAATTATCAAATGGAGGAGATTTACGTTATCATTTATTTAGAAATACAAAATTTAATGAAATACAAACAAGTAAAAAAATAAAAAATTAATATAATACAAAAAAAAAATTTTTTTTTTCAAAATTAAAAAAAAAAGGAAAAAAAAATTTTTTTTTTATTATTAATAATTTATAGAATTTATCTCAGCTTGTCTTGTCTTAAGTCTCGAATACTTACATTCTCTTGCAATAATACATCGTGATTTAAAACCAGAAAATATTTTATTTAACACAAATGGTTACATAAAATTAACTGATTTTGGGATAGCAAGAACATGGTCACCAAACAATTCAAATGATACAAGTGGTACACCAGGATATATGGGTAAGAAAAAAAAATAAAAATTTTAATAAAAAATATTTTTTTTTTAAAATTTAAAAAAAAATTTATTTTTTAAATTTTAAAAAAAAAACAATTTTAACTTTTTTATTAGCACCTGAAGTTGCCAATGCAAAACCACATGGTTTTTCTGCTGATTTCTGGGCTTTAGGAGTAATAATTTATGAATTAATGTTTGGAAAAAGACCTTATCCAGGAATTCATAGGAAAGAATATAAAGAACAAATTTCTTCAACTTTTGTTCAAATTAAAAAAGGAGAACAACCTAAAAATTGGAGTGATGATTGTGTTGATATTACTAATAAATTATTACAAAGAAAAGAAAATGAAAGATTAGGAAATAAAGGAATTGAAGAAATTAAAAATCATATTTGGTTTAAAGATATTAATTGGGAAAATTTATCAGAACAAAAAATTATTCCTTCTTTTATTCCAGTTTGTACTGAAGATTATTTTGATGAAAGTTATCTTCAAAGTTTTGGAATGAGTACTAAATTGAAAGATGAGATTAGTATACAAAGTAAAAATATTAGGAATCCTAATATGCAAAAGTTGTTTAAAGGGTTTTATTATGATAAGGATAAAAATAAAGTTAAAGTTAATGGAAATGGAAATAATAATGGAAGTAGTAATAATAAAACTGCACCTACTAGTGCTACTACTAGTTGAGTTTATTTATTTTTTTTTTGGTATAGGTTTTTTTATTTTAATTATTGTTTTTATTTTTGGTTTTTTTTTTAATTTTTTTTTTTTTTTTTGTTTTTTTGTTTTTTTTTTGTTGTTTTATTTTTTTTTAGTTTTTTTTTTGTTTATGAAAATAATTGAATATATATTTTTTTATTTTTTAATTTTTTGTTTTACTTTTTTTTATTTTTAGTTATTATATTTAGGAGGGAAATATTATTAATATTTATTTTATTTTTAAATAAATAATTAATAAATGAATGAAAATAACGATTTTACTATTAATGAGATTACAAATTTAAATAAAGATTTGATGAAAAAATTAAATGAGGATTTAAAAAAAATTTCAAAACTAATTAATTTATCAGATAAGAATTCAAATGAAAAACTTTCATTGATTAATAATATATTTAAAAACATTAAAAATTATTACATAAATTTTATTAACGAACAAAATTTACTTGCTCAAAAAAAATATGAACCAATCATTATAAAAACAGAAAATCAATTAAGAAATCATATAAGAAATGAATATATGTTAAATTTTCAAAAAGAAATTTTAGAAAATAAAGTAAAAGGTTTATTAATTAAAGAAGAACATTATGAAAAATTAAAACAAATTACAAGTGCACATTTTGAAAATGGAGAATTTGTTTTTAATAATAGAAAAGATAGTGAAATATTAATTTTAAAAGCAGAAAATTCAAATTTAAAAAAAGTTGTTATTAAATATGAAAAAGAAATTGAAAATAGGAAAAATAAAGAATTAGAGTTAAAAAATGAAATTGAAACAACAAAAAAATTTTATGAAGAAAAAATAAGTGAAATAAATAATAAAAATAATAATAATAATGAAAAATTCAAAATGAATTCTCAAAGTACAAATAATAATACAAATACAAGTATTAATTTTAATTCTAATAATATAAATGAATCAAATCATTCAAGTCTTTTTTTTCCTTCATTTTCATTAAATAAAAAACCAAAATTAGAACAATCAAATAATAATTCAAATAATACAAATAATAATAGTATTAATAATTTTTCAAATACAAATAATTTATCTAATCTAAATAATATTTCAAATACAAATAATTTTTCATTTATAAAAAAACATATAATTAATAATTTAGGAATTTTTTCTGATTTTAAAACTCCAATTAAAGTATCAACACCTCCTTATTCAAGTAGAATTTATTCTCCTAAAAATTCTTCTCAGAATTCTCATAAAAGATATAAATCAGAATATTATGTTAAAAAAAATAAAAAGAAAGATTTAATTGAAAATAATTTAAAAAATTTATTTACTTCTAATAAAGTAAATAATAAAAAAAATAATAATAATCAAAATCAAACTAAATGTAATTCTTCTAATATTAAAAATTCCTGTTGTATTACAAAAAGAAATGTTTGTAAGAAAATTTTTACTTCAAAATTAACTCAAGATAAAAAAAATTTCAATATTTATTCTCTTGATACAAAGAGAATGAATAATTTTTTAATTTATAAAAATTCAAAAATAAGTGCAAGTAATTTATTAACTTCTCGAAATTTGAATAAATTTTAAAATTATTAAATTATAAGAAAAGGATTTAACAATTATTAATTTATGAGAATATTCAAAAGGAATTTTAAATTATTGTATTTATAAATTATTTATTTTTATTTTAAAATAAAGAATTTAATATATTAAATCTTTATTTTTAATTGTTTTAAATAATTTATATAATTAGATTTTATATTCACAACATAAAAAATTTTAATTTTAATAATTGATTTTATTTATAATAAATAATAAAAATATAATATTCTTACATTACTCAATATTTACAAAATAAAATTTTTAATTTGTTCACAAAATTCTAAATATTCCATTTCAAAATTGATATCATAATATTCCATTGTATTTTGAATATTTGTTGCTTCATCAAAGGAACTTTCTCCATATAATAAAGAAGAAAATAATTGATCTAGAATATTTTTACTATAATATAATTTATTATTCATTAATCCCAAAATATCATTTTCATTTTCTAATGTTAAAATATTTAATCCTGCTTCTTCATTAATTAAAATTAAAGGAGATTTTTTTAATGTTGATAATGGAATATTTAAAATTATTTTTTGATTTAATTTCCCTATTTTAAATTTATTATTAATATCCCTCAAAGAATTTTTATTAAAATTTTCTTTATATTTTGTTATATCAAATTGTTCATTTTCTTCTGATAAATTTGAAAAAAGTAAAAAGTGATTTTTTTTATTTTCTGTCAATAAATTATTTTCAATTAAATCATTATTAAAGTTATTTAATCTATTTGGTAAAATATTAATATTTTCTTTATTAGAAGAATTAAATTCAGATGGAATAATTTTTTTTGAAATTTCTTGTGAAATATCTTTAAATTCTAAAACTTTAGATGTATTTAATATTAATCTTATTTTTGAAATATAAGATTTTGGGTATAAATTATCTTTTAATTTCCTTAATATTTTATTTGATAAAAAGAATAAAAGTTTATTTTCTTTATGTGAAAATTCTATCATTTTTACTCTTATATCATCTAATAGATTTTCATTACAATTTAAAATAATTTCTTTTTTTAATATTGAAATAAAATGATAAAATAATATTAAATAGTTATGTATTATTCTTTCTTTAAAAAAAAATTCTTTAACAGGTAAAAGAATTGAATCTTTATTTAATAATTGAATAAATATTTTTGTAATATTTGGAATAATAATATTATTTTTATCAATTAAATTATTGTCATTAAAAGAAAAATTACTAATAATTGCACCAATTATAAATTTTAAAACATAAACAATACAATAACAATTTATTACTTCACTTAACCATTCATTTTTAACATAACAATCACATAAAGTATCATTATTAAAACATGCAGTCATATGATAATATATTAAATTTTTAAGTGATTTAAGAAATGAATCTAAAATAAAAAAATTAATCATATTTTTTTTTAATTCTTTTTTATTTACTTTTTCATTATGAAGGATATTAATTAAATTTGAAAACTTAAAAATTAATTGACAATTAATATTTTTAATATTATCATATAAATAATCATATGAACTAATAAATAATGTATGATAATCAAATCCAAAATTTAAATTTAAAAATTCAACATAAGTTAAATTATCAATTATATAATTATTATAAATAATATTACTTTCGAAATTCATTTTTGAAATATAAATTAAATCATTAAATAAAATTTCTTTATTTTCTTGATAATCATATAAAATATCCAATTCAGTAAGATGATATAATCTAATTGTCATTTGATTTATATTTTCAAGATTAATTACTTCACTTATAATAGGAATTTCATTTGAATTAATAGATAAATATTTTTTAACTACTCCATATATTCCTATAAAAATATAAAAATTAAAGAATTCACATTTATGAACATTAATACTTTTTTGAGCTGAAATAATTGCATAATTCCATTCTTTTTTCCTAATCAGAAAATATAATTTTTCCAAATATGAAATTAATAAATCAATCCAAGGAAGAGATTTTTGAATTATATATAAAATATAACAATCTTTTACAAATTGATTTTTTTTTAATGAAGTTGAAAAAGTTATATATTCAAAAATTCCCATATTAATTAAATTAAGAGAAAAATATCTTTGAAACATTGTTGTTATTATTTCAAAAAACATTTGTATTACTATCATTTCTTCCTTTATTATTTTAATTAAAGAATCATTTGATAATTCTTGAGAATTAAGTGATAAATTAAAAAATGAATATATTTGTTCTAATTTATTTTTTATTATTTCTAAATCAGATTTATTTTCTTTTAATTCAAAAAAGAAATTATGAATTATATAAAATATTGAAAATATTTCTTTTCTAAGTGAAAAAGATATAAAATTTTCTGAGTAACTTTGAATCAAAACTTTTTGATTTGAAAGTATTTTTAAATTTAAAAGTTTATTTATATAAGTAAAATAATCATCATCTTCTGGATTTATTACTTTTGGATTAAAATTATTTTTTGATATTTCATTTTTTAAAGGCTCATAAAATTTTTCAATATATATTGAATACATCTAAATTTAAAATAAATAATTCTCTTATTTTTAAATTTATATTTCCTAAAAATTTAAAAATTATATAAATTAAAAAAAATTAAAACATAAAATAAAAAAAAATAAAAAAAAAAATAAAATTTAATCACCCAAAAACTCAACAGAATAAACTTCATAATCATCAACAGTAAAATTCCTTTCTCCTCCAGTTAACTCACATTCTTCAGTAGTATTATAAGAATAAGGAGTTTCAGAATAAGAAAAATTATTTTGAGTACAATTATCCTTAATAACAAAATCAAATCCATTACCAAAAGCAAAACAACCAACATCCATAAAAGAAGAATATTGAACTTGATTTTCTTTAATAGTATATTTTTTATTTTTATCTAAAGAAAAAATAAAAGTTAAAGGATCTTCTTTATAATTATTTTGTACATTCCAAGATAAAGGATTATATCCTCCAAAACGATATCCAGTTTTTATTTTAATTATTATTAAAGTTGGTCCTTTATTATCACATTTTTCATGAAATTTTAATATTGAATCTCCATCTATTGATGCTTTATATAATAATTTGAAATTTAAGTTCTTTTTTTCACTTATCCAATTTTTTATTTGAGTTATTTCTTCTTTTGATTTTAATATTGTTGATTCAGATAAATTTTCATTTGAGTTTTTATCATTTTTGGTATTTGATATATTGAGTTTGGGATTGTCTTTTGTTGATCCTGATATTTCCATTTATTTATCTTTTTTTGCTTTATGTTATTTTTTTTAATATAAGGTTTTTATTTTTTATTTTTTTTATGTTTGTTTGATTTTTTTTGTTTTAATAATTAATATTTTTTTAATATAAATTAAAATTAACATTATAAAATTAGAAATTAAATAATTTATTCCTTTTTGTTATTTTTTAGAAAAAAATGCAAAGCATTATGCTTTAAAAGGTAGAAAAAATGTTTATATTAATTATATTAAAAATCTATTGACTTAATAGATTTATTTTAAAATTATATTATATAAAATTATTTAAGTAAATAAAATTATAATATTTATTCAATAAAATATTAATTAAAATTATTTTTTCATTTTTTAAAATTTTTTTTATTTAAATAATATAAGATTTTATTATTATTCTTCATTTAAAAAAAGATTCATAAATAAATAAATTTAATCAGAAAAATATAATTATATTATTACATAACTATATTATTCTTTTAAAAAATAATTAATATTATTAAAGTTTTTATTTCAAATAAAAATTAAATATTTTTAAAATGACAACTCCAACAACATTAAACACAACTCAAACAAATTTATTATTTATAGTAAGAATACAAAAAATAAAACTTAGTTAAACAAATTAATAGACTCATTAATAAAAAACCCAATATCATCTCTAAATTATTTATCAAATGAAATAAATTACAAAAATTTACTATTAGAAATGTAAAATAAAAACTTATTAAAAAAATATAGTGAACCAAAAATAGAATCAAATGGTCAAAAAATAGATATAACAAAAGATGATAGTTTCGGTATAAGATATGCAAATTTTATGTCAATAATAAAATGTATTGAATTATATTTTTCAAAACATAAAGATAAAGGAAAATTTTCTCAAAATACTTTTAATATTAAATATACTTTACAGGCAAATGATATAATAAAGGAAGATCCAAATCAAATTAATTTATTATCAGAAATTTTAATATTTATTACTTCAATTTCTTCTAAAAAAGAAATTTATTTAGATAGAGTCGCTGAATTAGATGAAATGATTTGTAATGTTTTTTTTGTTACTATTGAAAAATATATTTTTATTGACACTGAAGCAATAAATCAATCTAGATCAATTATGTTAGATAAATCAGTTTTTGGTTTGAATACTTCTATGGTAAGTAGATATGATAGAGAAAGAAATAATTTAATTCAAGGTATAAAAGAATATGAAAAACAAATTTTAATATTAAAAAATAAAGTTGAAAATTTAGAAAAAGAAAAAAAAAATTTGGAAAATATTATTAAAGATAAAGATAATGAAATTGAAATTATTAAAAATTCAAATAAAAATAATAATAATACTGAATTATTACAAGATCAACTTGTTCAAAGTAATATGAAACAAACTGAATTAAAAAGTAAATTAGAAGAGAAAGAATTAGAAATTTCAAAATTAAAAGAAGAAATGGAATTAAATAATAAAAGATCAAAAGATATAACATCAAAATTAAATGAACAATTAGAAGATATTAAAGAAAAATTAACTGAATTTAATAATATAAAATCAAATTATGAAAAATTAAATAAAAAATATAAAGAATTAAAAGAATTTGGAAAAGAAAAAACTGATAATAATAAACAATCAAATATTGAAGAATTAAAAAAACAAATTACATTATTAAATAAAGAAAAAGAAGCAATAAAAAATCAATTAGATAAAATAAGTCAAGAATGTATAAAAGAAAAAGAAAAAACAAAAAATGTAGAATTTGAAAAAAAAAAATTAGAATTTGAAGTTGCAGATTTAAAAAATGAATTAGCAGCAAAGACAAATATGAGTTTTTTAGAAAGAAAAAATTCAAATGCAAATGAACAAAGTGAAATTGGTTTTGCAATTGAAGGAATGTTAGATGAAATAAAAGATAATCCAAGAATAAGTTTAGATGATAAAAAATCATTATTAATTGAAAATAATGAAATTATAAATAAACAAAGAGAAGAAAATGATAAATTAACAAATGATATTATTTCTCTTCAAAATAAATTTGATAAAATGCAAAGAGAAAAAGAAAAATTAGAAATTCAAATGCAAAAAAATGATTTAGATAAACAAAAAATTTCATTAGAAAATGATAGAATTAAAAATGAATTAAAAAGAAATGAAGAAGATAATAAAGCATTAAATGAAAAAATAAAAGATATAACATCAACAAAACAAAATGAAATAGATAAAATAAAATTAGAATTAAAAGATAAAGTTGATTTTATAGAAAAAATATTAGAAGAAAAAAAAGAATATATAAAACAATATGAAAAATTACAAAATGAAATGGAAAAAAATTCTTC
>Ga0310695_10010257_pt1 | contig 13766 bp, 11 predicted proteins | sample RumenRJG_04DNA_FD_203882 | JGI IMG/M metagenome (GOLD analysis project Ga0310695, IMG submission 203882) | Bovine rumen microbial communities from Lethbridge, Alberta, Canada - RJG_04 (v2) (version 2) | ecosystem: Host-associated > Mammals > Digestive system > Stomach > Rumen | place: Canada... | reverse complement strand
GAGTTGTTTGAGGATGAACAGGATTTCGGGAAATACAGGTACAGCTGCTTTGTCACAAATCTTGGATTGCCAGCCAAGATTGTATACGACTCATATCGTGGCAGGGCCGACTCAGAGAACAGAATCAAGGAACTGAAGTACGATTTTTCTATAGACGACTTCGTATCGCACAACTTCTGGGCGACAGAAGCCTGCGGCAATTTCATAATCATGGCATACAACTTCATGTCGCTGTTTCGCCATGCATTGATGAACTCCGACAAAAAGAAGTTCCTCAAGACAATCCGCTACGAACTGATATCAACACCCACATATCTGGGAAGGACAAAGAACAAGCACATTCTGTACTTGGCCAGGTCGTTGAAAACACGACGATCCTTCCTTTCAATATGGGAAAAACTAAAGGATTTCTCTCTGCCATACAGCACCGAGAAATCCTAATGACCGATTTGGGTTTATGTTATTTGTAATGCTTGCGAGATTACTAGACCTCCTCGAAATTAGCCACTACTGATTATCAGTAACTTACGAAGACTTTGGTACAAATAAGGAACGCCATAAGCATCCTTAATGTTATCAATCAACAAATATCGAGAAGCATCCGTGTGATGCTCTTCCTATTCTTTCTTGTCCTTTTTTACATATTCCTTTCTTTTGTCGGTGCAAAGGTACAAAAATATCTATGCCGTTAAAGTTATTCTGCGGAATCCTACAGATTTAAGCTCTTGAGTTTGCATGATACATAATTCTCAAACATATCATCTAGCTGATATAATATATTCCGCTCATACTTGAATAGATTTTGATTAAATTACAGAATTATACAGTTATTTCTCTGGCAGGTGCTCAAACGTTACCTTACCAGCATTAAAATCTGCTTGAGCTTTTTTGTAAGCTCTATCGAAAGTACGGGGAGCAGTTTTGTACACTTCCTGTACTGCGTTCTGTAGTTCATCTCGCTTTGCTCTTATTTCGTCTATTGTGTACACTCCTGCAAGAATATCATTCTTGAATGATCGATAATCTTCTCTTAATCCCCAAAGGGAATTTGCAGTGATGATATGTTTGTTTGCAAGACCACTGAAGTCAAATGCTTTTGAAATTGTGTTAACAAGCATTAACAACAACGAACAAACAACAAGATACCAATGTATTACAGGCAATTCGGTATTCATCTGAGAAACGACATCTGCACTAACAAAAAACGACAACAAAAGCTGTATCCACCTCAAAACTTTATTGATGCTGGTGAAAATATCTGCCGCTTTCTCATGAATTTTGTGAGTCCATTCAACATTACCATAGCAGAATTCTATCTGTTCATAATAGATTTTAATTTGGGAATCTGTTTCCATATATAGTTCTCCATTTTTGATTTCTTGTCCACTCTTTACCTTCATTATCTGCCGAAATAGCCTCTAATGACAGTTTATATGCATTCTTAGCTTTGGGTCTAAAGTTACTAATGTTATATATAGCCTGAGCACTCCCTTCTGCGTACCATACATACTGATTTTCTTTTTGGTCTGCAAGATACTTGAAAAAGTCCCTACTCATATAATCGTAATATAGATATGATTTGTCACGATAAGCCCATTGACGCATAAAGCGAATTACAAGGGTGTCTATTAGACAACTTTTTATATCAACATTACAATAATGCTTCCAAGAACGAGCCATACGGCATAATCGACGAACATTGTTGTTATAAGCGATATCAGCATCACTGACAGCTTTAATCTCTGGACGGGGATTTGTTTTCTTCCACGAGCCTCCGTTGTTTGAATCGGCATGATAGAAACTTCCATCTTCACACTCAAATGCGGGCACAATCTCGAATTTCATACCATCAGCAAAACTTACTTCAACTATTTGCCCGTCTCCTTTTACGCATGTACTTGGATAAGTTTTTAAAATAGAGTTTCTGACGGCGTTTAATAATGCGGATTGACCATTATATCTATATCCATTATATTGAACGTATGTAGAATAAGGTAGAATCATTATCATGTCAACATCACTGAAATATCCATTTGCAGTATTACGTCCATATGATCCAACATACAAAGTGTTTGCCGTAGAACCGCTTATACCTCGGAAATCCAGATTTACACGTTTAGCGACGGCATCGTGTCTTGATGCAACAATACCTCTTTTATAAGAACTAATTTGAAGATTGTCGCAAAAACTCTGAAAGGATTCTGTTAATGTCATATTACAACAAATTTATTAATAAGAACTCTATCTTCATTATCTTGTTTTTTCCGATTAACTTACGTAATATTACCAAATCAGCTTCCATGCCATCTTTTGACACCAAGGAGTCTTTGGGCAGCACGGAGTAGTTCTTGGCAATGTTCTCTTTCTTGCCACTGAACCATTCGCAGAAGGCGGATTGGAGAAAAGTGTCTCCATAGAGATTATCTATCTCGGTTTGCCATTTTTTTCTAAACCCGATGTCGTTTTTCTGATTGTTTAGGATTTTTTCCATCTCGTATAATATTACTTCCCGTTTCCTGACAATAGACGATCATCCTCTTTCAGCATCTCAATCAATTTGTAGATGCCTGTGGATGGATTATGGAACTCATGTAACTTCCTGGCTCTTGCAACAGCAACATCAGTGTTGTCGTTCAAGAAAGACTTTTGTGTATCTGTAAAAGCAGACTTGGAATAATTCTTCCACACGGGAGCGCTCTTCTTCAATTCCTTGATGAGAGCGTCTGTTTCAATGGCTGCCTTTTGGTCTTTGGCATGAAGCAGCAGCCATATTTCAAAACAAGGATTGCTAAGCAGCATTTCAGCCTTGCATTTACGTAGTTTCTCATTGATAGTCTGCACATCCATGTCGTACATGAGGAATGTATGCACCTTGTCCCATTGAGAGATTTTGAGTTCCTTTGTACGCTTCTCAACCAACGATGGAGTGATCTTTGTGCCTTCTATGTGCGAAATGATTCTGATGGGTGACTTATACCACGATTTCAGAAGATTGATATAGCAGACCTCTGTCTCGCCCTCGCAAATGACAAGGGCGATCTTTCGCATTCGCAAAGATGGTGACGGTTCTCTTTTGCTTGCCATAATCAACCTTCCAATAATTGTTTGATACTTGACACCGATGAATCGACATAAGGCACAGCATCAAAGCGTCCTTGTATATATCCCTTTTCGGCATCCATATTCTCGCGGAAATCCTTGAAGTCATATAAAGAATACACTTCCGTTGTACCTTGCTCCGACTTGTTAACAAAAACAATCTGGTCACGTCTCAGTCTCTTGACATCAATAAGGTTCGTGTTATGGGAAGTGAACAATAACTGACTACTCGCTGAAGCATGAATCAAGTCGAGAATGAAATCAGCCAGACGAGTGTGAAGTCCCATGTCAAACTCGTCCATCATAATGCTCTTCTTGTTCTTTACCACATCCAAAAGGCGTATCAGAATCTGGAACAGTTTTCTTGTACCATTAGATTCTTCCATGTCCATGTCAAACATGATATCCTTTTGGTTACGATGGAACGTCTTGAAGCGAAGAACATCCACCAACTTGTAAGATAGTTCCGTTTGTCCAGGTACAACCACAGGAGCAGGCATTTGTTCTTTCCTTGCCTCGATGTCAGTAATATCTGTATCGCATATTTCAAGTGCTTTGAGTATCACCTTCTTGTAGGCATTGAAACTATCCAACACCATCATATCGTTCACGTTCACAAGCCCCAACAGGAATTGATTCATGAAATAACGATATATCTTCTGTGCTATGTCTCGGTTCATCGAACTGGCACGACTTAGGAAAAGGTTCTTCTCACTGGTGTTTGTAACCACATCCGAAGGCTTAGCCATAACGCCAGTACCAAAACTGTATTTCCCATCTGCATCACGAACAAAGATCTTTGCACGTCTGCCAACAGGGTAATGATATAGACTTTCGCTGATAATACGTTCACGAGTTAATTCAAAAGCGTATTCGTATTCCACGTCATCGCACACAAAATCAATCAAGAACTTACTTGATTTATCTTGCCAACCATCGAATTTGAAAGGCTCGAAATTGAATATTGCACCTTCATTGTAGAGGTGTGACTCCAAAATCATTCTACAGCAAAAAGTAATGGCTTTCAGAATATTTGATTTGCCAGAAGCATTCGGACCAAATAGCCCAATGGTTTTAAGTACTGGCACACCGTTCCACTCCATCACATTATGGCTTAACTCCCGTGCAAGAGCCGTATTGATGTTTCCTGCTCTGAAGTCGATTCTTATTCTATCTCTAATAGAAAAGAAATTCTCAAATTCGATTTTCAGTATCATTACATATTTGATTTTGTAGAATTGCTGCAAAAATAGCAATTAAATTTGAATTAGCAAGGGTTTTAGAATGAAAAACTATTAGAATACAGCTATATTATATCATATATCAACCGAAACAGAGGCTTGAAATGACAAAAACGAATGAACTTCTCTCGTTAACTTTCGTTACCAAAATCTGCCAATACAGGCAACTTTTAGTCGTAGAACCTAATCGAGCCACATTAAATTTCTGTCAATCTTGGCTTTTTAAAAATGTATGGTATTGCCCTATTGTATTATCGTTTCCATCAGAATCAAAGGAGATTATACAACAAATAGCGTGTAGCTCATTGAGCCACACGCTATTTGTTTTTAGTATGTCCTTATTTGTTAATTTACTTCACCTCCTCGAAGTCAGCATCCTGAACATCATCCTTGGCAGAAGAACCTGCGCCTGGATTTGGTCCAGCCTGTGCACCCGGCTGAGGACCTGCCTGCTGAGCTGCAGCGTACATCTTCTGTGCAGCGTTGTTGAGCTCGGCTGTTGCTGCGTCGATAGCTGCAAGATCCTGTGCCTTGTGAGCATCCTTCAACTTGTTGAGGGCTGTCTCAACCTCGTTCTTCACGTCGGCAGGAAGTTTGTCGCCGCTCTCCTTCAGCATGTTCTCTGTCTGGAAAATCATTGAGTCAGCCTGATTAAGCTTGTCAATCTTCTCGCGCTCCTTCTTGTCGGCATCAGCGTTAGCCTCAGCCTCAGCCTTCATGCGGTCGATTTCCTCCTGGCTCAAGCCTGAAGAAGCCTCGATTCTAATCTGCTGCTCCTTGCCTGTTGCCTTATCCTTTGCAGAAACCTTAAGGATACCGTTGGCATCGATGTCGAACGAAACCTCGATCTGTGGCACACCGCGACGTGCAGGAGCAATACCCTCAAGGTTGAAGATACCAATCTGCTTGTTGTCGTTTGCCATCGGACGCTCGCCCTGAAGAACACGGATTGTTACGGCTGTCTGGTTGTCGGCAGCAGTAGAGAATGTCTCGCTCTTCTTGCAAGGGATTGTTGTGTTGGCATCGATAAGCTTTGTCATCACGCCACCGAGAGTCTCGATACCCATTGAAAGCGGAGTAACATCAAGAAGAACGATGTCGCCTACACCACCCTCTTTGTTAAGGATTGCACCCTGAATAGAAGCACCTACAGCTACCACCTCGTCTGGGTTTACGCCCTTTGAAGGCTCTTTGCCGAAGAAGTCCTTAACCAATGCCTGAACGGCTGGGATACGTGATGAACCACCAACAAGGATAACCTCGTCGATATCTGATGTGCTGATGTCAGCATCCTTAATTGCATTCTGGCAAGGAACAAGACAAGCCTGAATCAAGTTGTGAGCCAACTGCTCGAACTTAGAACGTGTAAGAGTCTTAACCAAGTGCTTTGGCACACCGCCTACGGCTGTGATGTAAGGCAGGTTGATTTCTGTTGAAGTAGAAGAAGACAACTCAATCTTAGCCTTCTCAGCAGCCTCCTTCAAGCGCTGCATTGCCATTGGGTCGGCAGAAAGGTCTGCGCCCTCGTCGTTCTTGAACTCCTGAACCAACCAGTCGATGATTACCTGGTCGAAGTCGTCACCACCAAGGTGAGTATCACCGTTTGTTGAAAGAACCTCGAACACACCGCCACCGAACTCAAGGATAGAGATATCGAATGTACCACCACCAAGGTCGAACACGGCAATCTTCATATCCTTGTTTGCCTTGTCGATACCGTATGCAAGAGCGGCAGCCGTTGGTTCGTTTACGATACGCTTAACATCAAGACCTGCAATCTGACCAGCCTCCTTAGTTGCCTGACGCTGTGAGTCTGAGAAGTAAGCAGGAACTGTGATGACAGCCTCAGTAACTTCCTGACCGAGATAGTCCTCAGCAGTCTTCTTCATCTTCTGAAGAATCATTGCTGAAATCTCCTGTGGAGTGTAAAGACGGCCGTCGATGTCAACACGTGGAGTATTGTTTTCGCCCTTAGCAACCTTGTAAGGAACACGAGTAACCTCTTTCTGAACCTGATCGTAAGTCTCGCCCATGAAACGCTTGATAGAGAAGATTGTCTTCTGTGGGTTTGTTACAGCCTGACGCTTGGCAGGATCGCCCACCTTACGCTCGCCGCCATCAACAAATGCCACGATTGACGGAGTTGTTCTCTTACCCTCGCTGTTAGCGATTACTACTGGCTCGTTGCCTTCGAATACTGAGACACAGCTATTAGTTGTTCCCAAGTCAATACCGATAATTTTTCCCATATCTTTGTTTTTTTTATTTTCTGTTAATAAATGAATTTTTATTTTCGCACTTTGACTTTTGCAAACCGCGTGCCAAAATCAGATTTACTGACAACAAATATGACAAAATTGTCAGTTTTTCTTATTTTTCTTTGGCAATAAGAATATATAATGTAACTTTGCGCCGGGGTCGAGGTTCGGGACACCACTATTATAATGTGTGCCGCCGATTAAAAGGGAATGCCGTGCAAACCGGCAACAGTACCCGCTGCTGTAAGTTCCTTATAACAGCCAACAAAAAGCCACTGTCGCGTTCGGCGGGAAGGTGTTGGACTGCTGGAACGAGTCAGAAGACCTGCCACGATGCTCCACGAGTCGGGATTTCTGCGGGATTACGGAAGTTACGATTCAGAGACACAACATTTTCAGTTTACTAAGGCTTGATGCGACATCAAGCCCCGATGGATTGTTGCATAATTCAGGAAAACAGCAATTAAATTTATAACTAACATAATATTTATTAACTTATGACAAAATTTTACACAACCGTACTTGTTATGCTTGCTGCATTACAAGCACATGCACAGCTTGCAACCGCAACCTTCGAAGATATTCAGGTTGACGGCGAGGAATCTTTCTGGGCAAAAACGACCAATACTGGCGACAATTTCTGGACATCTGGCGGGTATTCCTTCAACTCCTACTATTATCCTATGGACGGTTTCAATTATTATGCTTGCTTTGTGGTAACGAACTGCAAAAATACCGATGGTATAGACTATACAAAAGCATACCAGTCAACTGCCAGTGGTGCAAAGAACGGAAACAACTATGCAGTTTTCTATCTTGACGAATACTATGGTGCAAAGAATGAGGTGAATTTGCCGGAAGCAGCAACAGTTAGCGGTTTCTGGGTTTGCAACACAACATACACCGCTTATGCAGTAAAATACGGATACAACCCATCAAAGATATTCGGTCAGGGCGACTATTTTAAACTGACAATGACAGGATATGACGCTAATGGCGAAGTTACTGGTACTGTTGACCAGATGCTTGTAGACTGCACCGTTGCAGATAACTGGACTTACGTTAACGACTGGCGTTGGGTTGATTTGACATCTCTTGGCAATGTTAAAAGCATCAAGTTCTCAATGAGCAGTTCTGATACTGGAAATTTCGGCATAAACACTCCATTATATTTCTGCATGGACGATTTTGGCGGCATTGCTCCAGAGAAGAACACAGAGTATGCCAAGTTCGTTCCAAACGATGCAACAGGCATCAATAGCGTTGAGGCTGACATGTTCGCTCCGGCTGTCAAGAAGTACGAGAACGGAAAGCTTGTAATCTACAAGAACGGAAGAAAATTCAGCGCAAGTGGCGTTGAACTGAAATAAAAACTATTCTCACGAAGTACAGATGTCTCTCTAACCGATGAGGCATCTGTACTCATTTTTCTTCTACCAAAGCATATCGAAACAAAAAAATATCAAGACTATGCGCAAAACAATTTTTTCAACAACCATGCTCCTTGCAAGCCTTACGGCCATGGCAGACAATGCAGTGGTTCTGACAACCAAGAACGGCGAGCAGAAGTTCGTGGCTTTCGAGGACAATGTGGTTATGACAACCAACAGCAACAAACAACTTGTGCTGACATCGGGAAACGAAGTGCTGACGCTCAACATCGCAGACATCGCAAGCATCAAGACACAGGAATACGACTTTTCGAGCACAACGGCAGTCGGCTCTGTTGAGGCTGATGGCGGCGAATGTCAGATTTTCGACCTCAACGGTCGCAAAATAAACTCGGTAACTCCGGGACAGATTTACATCATCAAAAAAAATAACAAAACATCAAAAGAAATTGCAAAATGAAGAAACTACTCATTGCTATATTAGCCGTGGCAGGCAACCAAGCCTACGCACAAAGTTCGTGGACTATAAAGACAACCGACGATAAGTCATACTCTTTCCCTATAGAGAAAGTAAAAGAAGTAACCTTCACCAACGAAGAGGAGTGGCAGCCCGAAGTGGTTGAGAAAGAGGTGGTGAAAGAAGTACCTACCCTTCCGAAGGATTTTGCAAAGCAGATTGAATGGCTGAAGACAGCCGCAACATTCAGCCCATACATCTCGAAGGTGATTGACGTAGACCTTGCTCCGGGACAGTTTATCAACACTCTGCCAAATAACCTCGGCACAAAAGAGACAGCCATTGCATCGGTAGCCAACTCGATTGTTGGCAAGGTAAGCAGCATGGTTCACCTTGGCGGATGGGGCGGCTCGGTTACAGTCGGATTCGACCATCCTATCCAGAATTTCGACGGATGCGACTTCCGCGGACACGGCAACGCCTTCGTTGGCTCGTCAGAACCGGGCATCTACTATGTGGCTCAAGCCGATGAGAACGGCAATCCGAAGAAATGGTATCTGATAAAGCACGGCATGTACGACTACTCTATTCACGACTACGAGATAACATACTACAAGCCTGAAAAAGAATATGCCGAGGGCAAGAAGATAACATATCTTCAGGCAAACGGTAAAACCGCTTCGGTAAATGTTGTAAAAGATGAGTTAAGTTCAGTTCTCGTAACAAAGGACGACAAGACTTACTATGTAAAGAACGGTAACGAATATGAGGTTACGATAATCGAAGACACAAAAATAGCAAGCTTCGCACAATACATTAAGTGGACCGATAATCTCGGACATTCAGGCTACGAGCCTAAAAACTCATTCCACCAGCAGTCTTACTGGCCTGAATATGCCGGCGACAAGATTGTGATTAAGGGCGAATATCTGCCAGTAGGCACTCAGGTTACAAAGCCCGACGGCGTGAGCAACTATTATGTAAACGACCCTAAGGCATGGGGCTTTCCACTTGCCGAGGGCAAGAACTACGGAACAGGCGCATACGGCATGTGCGACACCTACACCAACGACAACGACCTCTCGTGCATCGACATAGACTGGGCTGTGGATGAAGATGGCAATCCTGCCAACCTCGACCACATCGACTTTGTTAAAGTGCAGACTGCCATACACTATCAGGCAGGAATGCTCGGCGAGAACTCTTGCGAGTTTAGGGGAATCGAAGACCTGCATCTTACGGGAAAGTTCATCAAGGTCGACACTTCCATCAAGCCAACCGTTCCTGAAAACGGATATTGGTACTGGTCGTACTAATCAAACCATCTGAATGTTAACAGAGATTGTAATAGACACGCTGCTGTCGCTATCGAACGTGGTTGTTACTGCACCCAAGATAAGCCAGACTCCGTATCAGGAACTGAAAGGCGAACAACTTCAGCTCGTATCTACCACCACCGTGGCAGATGCGCTGAAGTATTTTGCCGGAGTACAGATTAAGGACTACGGCGGACTGGGCGGCGTAAAGACGGTAAACGTGCGTTCGATGGGCGCACAGCATGTTGGCGTGTTCATAGACGGAATAAGGATAACAAACGCGCAGAACGGTCAGGTTGACTTGGGCAAATATTCGCTCACCAACATGGAATCGGTGTCGCTTTACAACGGCAACAAGACGGAGATGCTGCAATCGGCATCCGAGTTTGCGTCAGCATCGACCGTATATCTGCAAACGCGCCAGCCTCAGACAACGGGCGGAAACATAAGCTACTCAAACGCATCGTTCGGCACAAACCGCGTTCAGGGGCATTTCGACTTTAGGAACATTGTTTCGGTTGATGGCGAATTCTGCCATTCCGACGGCGACTACCCATTCCGCTATCAGTCAGCCTACGAAGACACAACGGGCATACGCCGCAACTCCGACATCACGTTTTTCAGAATAGAGAGTTCGGTCTTTTACAAAGGATTCAAGGGACATCTGTATCATTACTCGTCGGAAAGAGGAATTCCCGGCGGAGTGGTTAGAAGACTTTCGGACAAGTTCAGCAACGTGGCGAGAGAATGGGACAACAACACGTTTGCGCAGCTCTCAAAATCTGTCGGATTCGGCAAGCTGGCAACGAAATTCAATCTGAGATATGCCTACGACTATCTGAACTACAACGCCGACTACGAGGAGAACGTGTCGATGCACTACAACAATCACTACACACAGCAAGATGTGTACGCATCTGCCACGGCATCGTACCCCGTTATCGACAATCTGAGCCTCAGCCTCTCGGCAGACGGCAGATGGTCGGACCTTGTGTGCGACGTTGCCTATTTCCACTACGTTTACCGCATAGATCTGAAATCGTCGTTCACGGCACGATACAGTCTGAAGGGCGCGAACTTCTCGGGAACGCTTCTCTACACAGACGTAAGCGACCATACCGCGAAGAAAGCCGACCCGCTGCGAAAACTAACGGGAATGATTCACGGCTCGTACACGCTTGGCAAGTTTCAGATGCGATGCTTTTGGAAATCTATTTTCAGAGCACCGACACTCAACGACCTCTACTACGTTCAAGTGGGCAACCGCAATCTGAAGCCCGAATATGCCAAGCAACTTAACATCGGGGCTGACTACACGCTGACGGGCAGCACCTTCGGCACGAAAATACAAATCGACGCATACTACAACCGCATTGACGACCGAATCGTTGCCCTTCCGCTGAAGGGAACGACAAACTGGACGATGCTCAACTTTGGAAAGACGCGCTGCTACGGGCTAAACGGAACGCTGCAATTTCTGTACACCACGAAAAACATCAGCATCGACCTTCTTAACACGGCATCGTTTCAAGACGACCGCAACAGAACGGACAAGGAGAGCGACGCGTACAACGACCTTATCCCCTACTCGCCTAAATTCTCGTGCTCGTCGGTTCTGTCGGCACAATACCGCGGATGGTCGGGCGCATTGTCGTTCATGTACGTCGGAAAGCGATACTGGCTCAACGAGAACGACCTCGGCGACCCTCTGAAGGCTTACACAAACCTCGACCTGAAGATTTCGAAGACGATTCGCAACTTCCTGATTTCGGCCGAGGTGAACGACATCTGCGACAACGGCTACGAGCTTATCCAGCGTTATCCGATGCCCAGCAGAAACTTCAGATTCACAATAAAATACTTCTTCAAAAACAAAGCATTATGACTAAAAGACTAATTTTTCTCGCAATAGCCGTCATCAGCCTCACTATTGCCACGGCACAGGAAAGAATCATCTTTCTGAACGAAGGCAACTGGAACTCGGACGACGGACAGGTATCGCTGATAGAAGGCTCAACGATAACGAACAAGTGGTTTCAGCAGCAGAATCCGAAGATGAAGATTGGCGACACTCCGAACGACATCATTCATCTGCGCGACAATCTGATTGCCATCTGCGTGAACACATCGAACATAATTCAGTACATCACCGCCGACGGCAATGAGTGTGGCGCAACAGAGAATGTTCCGAACAACCGCAAGATGGCTTCGGACGGCAGCTATCTGTACGTTACGAGCTATGCGCACACAACCGCCCTCGGCGAAAAATACACAAAGGGCTACGTTGCAAAGATTAACATCGACACGAAAGAGGTTGTAAAGACCTGCGAGGTTGGCTACGAGCCCGAAGGAATTGCGCTGTACAACGGCAAACTGTTCGTTGCCAACTCTGGCGGATACGCCGTTACGGAGAATCACAGTCACGAAACGACCGTATCTGTTGTTGATGCCGAAACGATGCAGAAGATTACCGACATCGACACTGAGTGCATCAACCTCTTCGGAAGCATGGCGCAATACGGCAAATATCTGTGCATAAACTCGGCTGGAAACTACGAGAGCATCGGTCCTAAGACAATCATTCTCAACTGCGACGACTACTCGTTCGTAACGTACGATTTTGCCTCGACAATAAGTTGCAGCCACAACGGAAAATTCTACTGCATAGGCACAAACTTCTCGCAGATAACCTATAGTTACGATATCTGTCCACGGACTATCGACCCCGAGTCGGGCATCGTTTCAGACGGCATCGGTATCGGCAGCATCGACAGCGACATTAAGAAGATGAAGACCCCGTACGATTTGTATTTCAACCCTTACACTGGCTTCATTTACGTTTCAGACGCAAACGAATACCAGTCGGCTGGATACGTATATCAGTACAACGAGAGTGGCGTGTTGCAGAACAAATTCAAGGCATATTTGCAGCCTGCTCACTTTCTGGCTCTCCCACCAAGCGGTACAGGCATCAGAAACACAATGTCTGATGTCATGGACGATGCGTTCTACAATCTGCATGGCGTAAGAACGACGAATCCAGCAAAAGGACAAATCTATATTTACAAGGGAAAGAAGGTTGTTTATTAATTCAGAATTCATAATTCATAATTCATAATTGACAATTTATAACTTGAAAATTGAAAATTTAAAGTTGAAAAGGCTGGATTTCAGAATTCAGAATTCCTAATTGACGATTCGGGACTAATAAGGGACGATTTGCGACGGATTTGTTCTTTTTGGAAATACAAAATAGTGGGAAGGTATAGGGAAGGTATAGGCAGGGTATATGCAAGGTATATGTTGGCTATATGTTAGGTATATGTTGGCTATGAATGATTGCAAATCACAAATCATACGCGAATTCGGAATGACGCTGAAAGCGTCTATGGTAGTTTTAGTCAATTGGCTAAACATGTGTCTAAACGACAGGTACAAAAGCTGCTGTTCTTATGGAAAAACAAAGTTAGTTCTGCTGAATTTCCGAATTCGGCAGCATCACTAAACGGGAGTTTGTAACTTCCCATTGTCGCAAAGCGACAAGATGTCATGCGAATAACGACATCTTTTCAGCGGTGGGAATTGCAAATTCCCGATTTTATTTTCTGCCAAATTACAAATTCGGCAGAACGGGGAAATTCACAATTGACAATTCACAATTGACAATGTTTTTTTTGAAAATTGAAAAAAAACTCCGAAGACAACCCTATTCAATTGACATTTTTTTAAATGTTGAAAAGAGGAGGTAGCAAGATGGTAGCGTAGCATCAAGGTTCGTCCAAGGTTCGTCCAAGGTTCGTCCAAGGTTCGTCCAAGGAACTCCCCGCAATTTCTATAACTTGATATAATTGAGGCGTGGCAATCGGAATTGCCACGCCTGGGAGTGTAAGCAGAACTGTGTCAAGGTTAAATCCTTTATTATACAAGTTCCTCAGTAGGACACGATTTAAATCGTGTCCTACTGAGGAGAATCCTCTCCGTCTGCAAAGTTACATGATTTCAAA
>Ga0310695_10010255_pt1 | contig 13767 bp, 9 predicted proteins | sample RumenRJG_04DNA_FD_203882 | JGI IMG/M metagenome (GOLD analysis project Ga0310695, IMG submission 203882) | Bovine rumen microbial communities from Lethbridge, Alberta, Canada - RJG_04 (v2) (version 2) | ecosystem: Host-associated > Mammals > Digestive system > Stomach > Rumen | place: Canada... | reverse complement strand
GCAGTAATCAAATCGCTATGTAATAGTGAGCCGATGTTTTTCTCCAAATATCCATTGAGTTCTTTATCATGAGACACAAGGTCTATTATTGGTCTCATGATTTGTGTGTAATGCTGATATTTGTCTCCTGCTACCGCACACTTGATTCCAAGATAAGCGCACAAATCTTTGTAATAAGAGTCTTTATAGAACAGGTATTTGTTTGGCATCTTTGCACCAAGGAGGACGCTTGCGGCACGTTCATCCACGTTATGCTTCAGCGTTGCTACACCTTGGATGAAACTTTTCACACGCTCACTAAATTCTATCTCTTCGTCATATAGGCTTTTTAGCAACAGGTCCAATTCTTCCGGTTGTTTTTTTAGCATAGTTCTAAGCTGGTCTTTCTCTCTCCAGCCAAGAAGATTGATCCTGTTTGGAAGGCTCAGTCTTACAATTTCAAGATTGCTCTTGCCTATACATTCATTGGCAAATTCCCATTTGTATAGTTCATCATCTTCTACAAGATCGGTTGTCTTGCGTCTATTCTTGTAAACATTGACCAGATTTCGATACAGATAAACCTCCAGTGCCTCACAAAGTTCAGGTCTCACACTCCATACATATCCCTGTTTGGAATCTTTTCCTGTCATTGTTATGCACCAGAAAACTTTATCATCAGTATTTTTGCCATTATTATCAAGTCCTCTGATTTCAAATCGATTCAGGTAATTTTGCACAGAGCGGCCAAGCTGCCAGATGGGCGTATTGAAATTGTTGGCATTACCACCATATTTCTTTGCCAGAACATTGCATACGCCCTGATGTTCTGGTTCCCTGTAGAAGCAAAGTAATACTTCTAATTGCCTTTGATTGATGATGCCGTCTGTCAACATCTCCAACCATTCGTCTTTTGTTATTCCCGTATCGGCATATCTAATGCCATCGGAGTTCTCTTGTTCAAATATGACCTTCATATACGGTATATTTTCATTCTATTGATACTGATTCTTTTTTCGATATTCATCTGCAACTTCAAGAAGGGCAGCGAATTTTTCCATCCTGTCAGCAGGTAGTTCACCCTTGGCAATACGTTTTTTCGTCGCCTTAAACCAGTTAAGCATATCATGCTCTTCCAGTCTATGTTTTGAAGGCCTTCGATGGTTTTTCTCCATGAAAGCCATCATTTGGTCATACTGCATCTTCCACCTCTCGTCTTGTGTCATTGCCCGTTTCTTTCTTGTTCAAGATAAGGATTCAGCACTTCTTCAATAAATTCCTCTACAGAATAAGTCCTGTTGTTTACACAACTGGAACCTACAGGGTACGGCATCTTGTAGAATTTCTTGAATTCGAGGTTTACGAGGAAATGTGCCATTCTGTTTGGCATCCCAGAGCCTGGCACGATGTATGTAAAGCCTGCTTCTTTGAGGGGCGTGGTCAATAAGCCACATCTCTTGACATCTTCACAATTAACCATATATGGAAGAACCTTATTCTGTTCCTCCCAATAGTCTTCCTCGCTTCGGTAGTACAGTTCCAATACGGGATCCATATTCCTTTTCTTTAATCTTTTCGTTCTAGTTCATAGATAGCATACATCCAAGGAATTTCTGCGCCGTCTTCCTCGTTTCGGTACTTTGCGTCGTTACCGTTCTCGTCCCTAAACGTATCCCATCCGCAATTAGTAACCTTGCGAACCATCACGTCGTTCTGTTTGGTTTCTTTGTTCGCATGAATAATCCGTAGCTCTTTGACAGGTTTCAGTTCAAAGGAATCGTCCTTGCAGATAATGCCAATAGTATAAGGATCATTGATGTCTATACAGAATGTAGAATCATCCTCCTGAAGAAACTTCCATGCCCGGTCGCCAACGTGAACGGTCAAGCAGTCTCCATCCAAAACGGGGAAGTTCAGTGCAACCTTATGAGCAGGTGGCAGACTTCCTTCGTCAAGTGGATAGTCGAATAGACCAAGCTTGCCTTTCACATCCTTGATCGGCTCATCAAACAAGTAAGCATTCTCCAGATGCCAGTGAGTGCTATTAGCACCGGCCCATGGAGAATCGTTCTTTTCGGAGTCAAAGCCAGTAACATCAGCGTAGCCGATAATGGCAGACAACGGCATATCCTCATATTCCGGCATGATGCCGAATAGTTTAAGGTTCGCCATCGTTGAAATCATTTCTGGATCAAGATTCATCTCGTCAAAGTCCTTTGGAACCTTCTTCGCACTGGCATGAATAAGAATACGGCCAGGGGCAGACTTCGGTTGCCATGTGCGATTTTCTATATCCTTGACTCCCGTACAGATTGCAGAAGCCCAGGGTTGCTGTACTGATAATACTTTCATGTTTCCGCTCTTACTTTTTACAGGTTCACTTTCAACAGGCCGTTCTGCCGCCATCGGCATAGCCTCTGGCTCTGTATTCATGCTGACAAGTCGTGCCATCATCTTAGGCTGCAGCCACTTGATGTTATAGGCAGTGACATAGAGATAGAGGGCTGTGACGATATGGATAGCGGCATCGTACTCTGCTTCGTTGGCAATAGGTGCCTGGTGCGACTGTTCGTTGCGCCAGTCGCGTAGCTGTTGGAGCCAAACCTTGAACTTGTTTGATTCCGGCTCGTACTTCAATCGTTTCAGGCAGGGAGTCTGATAGATGCAGTCGGCCAGCGTAGGCATTTCACCAGGACGGGCATTCTCGCGAGTGACCACCATTTCCTTTTCGTTTTCGATGAAGTATATCTTCTTCAAGAACACTTCAAAGTAGCTCACTAACGAACGGAAGTGACTCTTCTTATCCATAAAGGCCACCTTTCTTGGCGAACAGTACAGACGGTTGAAGGCGTTCTGAAGCACATCGTTGGCACCGTCCATTGATGGAGCCGTTTCTGCAGCAATCACCCTTACAAGCCAGTCGGCCACGAATGGATAAGGCTTAATCTCAGCCTGAATGTCAGCGAACTCAGCTTGCATGACAGGCAGCACTTTCTCCTTGAAGCGTTCAGGATTAAACACGGCCTCGTCCTGCGCACGGAAGTTGGCATACATCATGTCGCTCATCTGCGTCATAATGCTGTTGTAGAGGTCGTGGTTCTGGAATAGTCTGCGGAAGGCCTCCATCTGGTCGCCGTAACATTCCTGTGCAGCCTCTGCAAACACTTCGGGGAAGATACTTTCACCAAATTGCTTAGGGTCGTTGTTCTTAGCCTGCTTAATCAGCTTGCGTCGCACCTTCGGCTGATTCAGCTTGTCATAGATGCTCTCCACCAACACACGATCTTCCTTGGTAAAATTCCCTCGGAACATCATGTTTACCTTATCGATGATGTTTGAGAGAAGGTCGCGCTTATCATCGGGGCCACCTCCAGCTCCCGGCTTCGGTGTTGACAGTCCACCAGCATTCGTGTCAAGATGAATGCTTTGCATTTCTCCAGCCTCGATGCGTGAGTTGACCAGCATCAGTTGCTTGGTCAGGTCAGGATGCTCATGAATTTTGGTTTTGATGAGTTTCAAAAGCAAGTCACAGAAGATATAGGTGCGATACAGGTCACGGTTGTAGGTACGCTCAACCTGTGCCAGATAATTGTAGAAGCGCACGAACTGTTTAATCTGTCCACGCACGGTGTAGAAGGTCTCTTCGTCTAACTGCTCAATGCGGTCAACCACACCCTTGAAGGTGTTCGACAGTTTCCCTAACCGTGTCGGGTCATCCTTTTTTACCGTCTTTACTATTTCTTCTACACGCTGTTCATCCTGGTCATTCCAAAGGTTCAGCTCACGGATGTTATCTCGTAGGGTAAAGACTGAATTCAAGTCCATAGGCTTGATAAGTTCGGTACCAGTATAGAACGGCTCGAAACTCTTCTTGATGTCCTCTGGGTCATTTACGAAGTCGAGTACGTATGTATCCACCTTGTCGGGATGGGCACGGTTCAGACGGCTCAGCGTTTGCACAGCCTTCACATCACGCAGTTTCTTGTCAACGAACATTGAGTGCAACAGCGGCTCATCGAAGCCCGTCTGGTACTTGTCAGCCACGACCAATACGTTGTAGAGGTCAGATGCAAAGAACAGTGGCAGACCAGCCTCACTAATCTTATAGTCAGGCGTAGAGTTCATGGCCGTCTCAATGTATTCTTCGCCCTGATAGCTCACCTTACCAGAGAAGGCCACTAGCGGATGCACATCGGTATAGCCCTGCTTCTCACAGTAGGCTTTGATGGCCAGATAGTAGCGCACGGCATGAGCACGGCTGGCAGTCACCACCATTGCCTTTGCCTTCCCCTGCATGGCAGGTAGTGTCACCTCACGGAACTTCTCTACGATGATGGCACACTTCTGGTCAATGACATGCTGGTGGTTGTCATGGAAGGCCTTGACTGCCCGTGTTGCTGGAGTCTCTTCATATTCAGGATCTTCGGTGATGCGCTTGGTTATCTCATAACTCACTCCGTATGGTGTATAGCTCAGCAGCACGTCCTTGATAAACCCTTCCTCGATGGCCTGTAGCATGGAATAGGTATGGAATGCCTCGTAGCGGCACTTCGTCGGGTCAATATCCTGATGGGTACAGATGCCGAAAGTGCGCAGCGTCTTGGGCTTAGGAGTAGCAGTAAAGGCATAGAACGACAGGTTGCCGTGCTGTCCCTGTGCCAGCAGCGTGTCCATAATCTCGTCGCGCTGCTTCTCCAGTTCCTCTTCGGCGATGTCCTGCATAGCCGCCATCTCGCGCAGGGCCTCGTCGGTATCGGCCAGTGCTGCTTTCATCTTCTCTGCCGCCTTGCCCGTCTGTGACGAGTGGGCTTCATCGACAATAAGGGCATATCGCTTCCCTGTATTCTTGTTCACCTCCTTGTAAATCAATGGGAATCGGTGCAGCGTACAGATGATAATACGTGAACTGTCGTTGTTTATCAATTCTTTCAACTTGGTTGAAGGGTCACTATCCTTCACGGTATCAACAGTACCATCCACATGGTCGAAGCCAAGGATAGTGTTCTGCAGCTGAGAGTTCAGCACACGGCGGTCGGTGATGACGAACACACAATTGAACATCGGTTTCAGTTCTGCATTCTGCAATGCGCCCAAACGATAAGCTACCCAGGCGATAGAGTTTGACTTACCAGAGCCTGCCGAATGTTGTATGAGGTAGTTTTTGCCGGAACCATGTTCAGCGGTGTCGGCCAAAAGCTTTTCTACCACGTCAAGCTGATGGTATCGCGGGAAGATAATTTTTACACTTTTCCGTTTGTCCTGACGTATCTGGCCGTCTTTCGTCTTGTAGATGCTGATACGTTCCTCTTCCTGACGGGAAATATAACGCTGGAGAATGCAGAGCAACATGCGACGGTTGAGCACACGCTCCCATAAATAGCTCGTTGTGTATTTCCCTTCAGGTGCTTCAGGGTTTCCTTTGCCGCCCACGTTACCAGCACCGTTACTTCCCTGGTTGAACGGCATGAAGAAAGTTTTATCGCCTCGCAGTTCAGTGGCCATGATAGCCTCGTAGAGATCCACGCCAAAGTATGCCAAAATGCGGTGGTTGAACTGGAACAGCTCTTCGCGCTGGTCGCGGTCGTTCATCCACTGATGGCGTGAGTTCTCCACATTCTGCCCGGTCAGCTGGTTCTTCAGCTCCAAGGCAACCACAGGGATGCCGTTCACAGACAGCACCATATCGATAGTGTTATGGTTCTGTGTGGAGTAAGCAAACTGTCGCGTACACTCCATGATGTTCTGGCTATACTTCAAGTTCAGCTCCTCGTTGAGCGGGCTGGCTGGCTCGAAATAGACCAACTTGAATTTGAAGCCCAGGTCATCGATGCCATTGCGTAGCACCCATATCAGGCCTCGCTCATGAATCTTGTCCTGCAGCACATTGAAGAGACGGTCTTCAACCTGTGCACCGTATTTCTTCTCATACAGCTCCCATTTCTTCGTCTGTGTCAGTCGAAGAAACTTGATGAGCGTCTTCAGGTCAATGGCTCTTTCCTTGTCGTATGTGGCCTGGTTGCCTTTTGAGTAACCGCCCTCAGTCGTCAGCCAATGTTCTATGTAGGCTTCAAAATCCCGTTCTTTCAGGTCGTTGTTGTCCATAACTTTATATTTTTTCCTTCACGATAAACTTCACGATAAACTGCACTTTATCCTGCACTATATTCTGCACTTTATTTATTGATAATCCAAATGCCGTTTTTGTCACTTCCTTGTCGGGTAATAACCCCCAAATCCTTGAATTTCTTCAGTTGCTTTTCTATGCCTCGCTTGCTGATACCAATGCGCTCACTTATCTCAGCGGCCGATAGACTTGGATTGTCATCAAGGAGAAGCAGAACTTGTTTTTCATTTACACCGAACTTTACACCGAACTTTACACCGAACTCTTTTCCGAACTTTACACCGAACTGTCTGTCAATAGGAGTAGTATTATCGGATGGTAATTCTTCTCCTTGATGTGACTTCAGCGTCTTGAAGATCTCGTTCAGCATGAAGTCGATGAACGGCCCTGACTGTCCGGCATTGGTGCTGGCAGTGATGGCATCGTAGTATGCCTGTTGGTTGGCATACACCATATTCTCTACAGGCAGATGCTCGAACAGCGGATGCAGCTTGCCCAGAATGAGCGACTGCCACAGTCGCCCTGTACGCCCGTTACCGTCAATAAACGGGTGGATAAACTCAAACTCATAGTGGAACACACACGAGCGGATGAGCAGATGGTCTTTTGACTCCTTCAACCATCCGAACAAATCGTCCATCAACATGGGTACACGGTCGGCAGGAGGAGCCATGTGAACGAGGCCATGCTCAGAAAACACACCCACGCCTGAATGACGGAACCTACCTGCATCGTCAACCAAAGCCTGCATCATCACGCCATGAGCCTTCAACAGGTCTTTCACGCTGAACGGGTTCAGTTTCGGGTATAGTTCGTAGGTGGCAATAGCATTCTTTACCTCTTGAATCTGGCGGATGGGAGCCACCACGTTCTTACCGTCGATGATGTCGCGCACCTCATCTTCAGTCAGCGTATTGCCCTCAATGGCCAGCGACGAGTGGATGGTCTTGATACGGTTGGCCTTGCGAAGCCGCAGACCGTCTTCCTGTTCCAGTCGGATGGCATAGCGCTCTATCTGGCCAGAAATCTCTGCTATCAGATTGATAGCTTCAGCGGAAACTGTAAATGGTGGTATATACATACTTTTCTTTTTTTATATTTCTGTCTTACCAGTAACGGCTTCGTAGATGACGCTCTTCTTATAGTCCTTCAGCGACGCTATCTTCTGCTGCTTCAGGGCAATCAAACGGTCGATGTCGGAGCACTTGGAGTCGAGGTAGGAAGCGATGGAGTGTTGCTCGGAGAGAGGTGGGACTGGGATCCTGAAATTATTAAGCCCAGATAAAGAGAGTGCAGGTTGAGCGTTTTCTTGGACTAAGTTAATAAATCCTTGATTGTGTTTTGCACAAAACATAATGTTTACAAATATGGAATTCAACACCTTAGAATTATCTAACGTTATTTTTAACGAGTTTCCTGAAACGACAGATAATTTATTAAGTCTTGGCAATTCCCCCGCCATACCGTAGTTTGCACCTATTTTAGCAATAATAATGTCGTTGGCCTTACATTCGCTTCGTCTAATCGTCTCAAAATGACTTAAAGATATGGTTTTAAAATCTTTGTAAACAAATTTGCCTGTTGTGATATATCCGCTTTCAATAACTAACACTTCACCATTCTCTATAAAATGTTCTGATTTTAGATTGGAGCCAAAAGGACCATCAACAAATGCATTTTTCTCTTTAGATTTTACATATTTAATTGGTAGAATTATCCAATGTTCCGGAATCTCCCCAATCCAGTCGATGCCGGAGGGGACGAGTTTGGCATTAGGGTTAAGACCTTTTGTGACGGCCTCGGTAATGACGCTCTGCTTATAGGCTTTCAGTTTCTCAATCATCTGCTCTTGCAGCGCAATGAGAGAATCGATCTCCCCACACATTGTGTCAAGGTATTTGACAATGTGCTGCTGCTCGGAGAGAGGTGGAAGAACAGTATAGATGATACCAAAGTCTTCTTCTGTCAAAGAACTTCTTAGATTTTTTGAAAGATGAAGAAGACATTTCTCGTCGTCCATGTATCTTAGCAGATAGTCGAAGTATGGAGCATAAGCTTCACTCCTTAGAAACTTAAATTGGCTGTAGGCAGGACTTGTTAAACCTTCATCTTTAATAAGGCCAATACAACGCGGCGTAACATCTATATCGAATAGGCACATTAGGAGATTGCCAGGATGAACATATTGGTAGCCATCAAAAGTAGTTGGCATTTTTCCACCTGCACTTAAATCTCTTACGATAACACCATTTGTAGTCAGAGATATGATATCCTCACCATTATAATTAAAACAGATTTCTTTTATCTTTCGCATAATGCGTTTATGTGGAAGGACCTCCCACGTCTCAGGAATCTTCCCAATCCATTCTATCCCGCTATCTTTCATTTTTCTTTCCATCATGCCTCTTCCTCCTTATTCTTTTGCTGTTCCAGTTTCCTTTTGAGTTCGACCTCGGCCACGGTACGGTTTTCGTTATCAATATCAAGCATGACAATCCAGCGGCCATTCTTGCGGCCACCCTCGCGGCGCAATAGGCCAAGTTCCTGCAATCGCCCAATAATGTATTGCATTCCGTCTGATGAAATGCCATCATATACTCTCATCAAATCTTTTCGAGTGTAATTAGGATGCTTTGCAAGCTCTATAAGAACGTTCTTTTGATTATCGCTTAATTCTATCTCTTTGATCTTAAGAATGTTATCAATTTTCTTTTGTGTAGTTTTTTGTGTAGTCTTTTGTGTAGTCTTTTGTGTAGTCTTTTGTGTAGCGTTTTGGGTAGTTTCGCCATCTTTTTGTGATAAAAATTCGTCCTTTTGTGATGCCTTTTGTGTTGTCTTCCAAAAGGTGACAGTGACGGTATAGCCATCAGACTTGTATTCAGGCTCTGGAACACCTTCCTCACGGCAGATGTCGATCATGCGACGGATGCCCGTTCCCCATCCCTCCAAGTATTTGGAGAAGTAAAGCACCTGAGCGATGCGTAGGTTATAGGGGTAGGAACCATGTGGCTCCTTGATGTTCTCTGGAGTCAACGGATTGGGGAAATGGCCGGGATTGGTGATTTCCAGTCGGTCGTCGAAGATGGCCAGCGTGACTGTGGTACGCGGGTCCTCATAGCGACGGTGGCACAGCGCATTCGTCAAGGCTTCGCGCAGCGCCTCCACGGGAATCTCCAGATGTTCCTCTCGCTGCAGCCCCTTCACCTCACCACTCAGACTGAGGTGACGGAAGCAGAAAGCCATGCCAGCGTCGAGCAGGTCAAAGAAGTTGCCTTCCTCCTGCTTGTTGTCGATGAATACCATTTTCTCCTTGCCACGAAAGTAGGCCATGCGAATCATCATCTGTGGGTAGTCAAACAGCTGCTTGCCGAACAATACCACGGCAGCATTGGTCAACTTACCGCCGCGCAACAATTTGAACTTATCCAGCAGCACCTCCAGACAGTCATCCTCGGCAGAAGCATTGATACGTCCACTCTTTACACCTGCACGTACCGCATTGCGGATACGTTCTTCGCTCAGGTCGCTGATGGTGACACCATCTGCCACCTGTGCGTCCCAAGCGAACTTGCTGGGGTTACTGTCGCGCAGTCGCTCATCGTACATTTCACGTGGCATCTGGCGGGTAGTGCTTTCCACCTTGTAGTATGGTCGTCCGTTGCAAGTATAAGGTACGTGGTTGTCCTTTCTTCCTTCAAAGTGGATGGCTACGATTTGGTTGCCTGCCTTCGAGCCAGGCACGTCAACATACTCAGCACTGACATCGACGGTAGGCTCCAAAGAAGCCAATGCCTGCGCTATTTCGCGCCGTGTATTGTCGGTCACTTGCTGTCCTACGATGTGCAGACTGTCGGGAGTCACGCCAAAGACAAGCCAGCCACCATCACTATTCAGGAAAGCACAGGCAGTATGCATAGCATCCTTCAGTTCGCCAGTGCTTTTCTTCAGTTCCAGCGTTTGCGTCTCACCTTTGGCAATCAACTGCTCAATTTCTTTTATTGTCATTGTCCCTATTCTTCTTGTTTCTAAAAGGTCAACAGGTCGTTGACTATTTTGTCCTCCAAATTCGTCAACGGGTCATTGACGAATTGCTGTTTCTGATTCATAGCCAATATCAATGCAGTATCTTGTTCATGATTTCCGCCTCCTGCTGTTCAAGAGCCTTCAGTTCCTCGAAGATTTCAGCAGAGGGCTTCAAAGGCGTATATTTGTAGAACTCACGGGTGAAGGGAATCTCGTAGCCTATCTTGGTCTTCTTCTCGTCCACAACAAAGTCGGGCGAGTAAGGAGCCACGTTCTTCTGCAGGTATTCCTCACGGTCGGTCAACCAAGGAATAATCTCAGTGTCGTTGAGCGACTTGTCCATAACGGGACGACCCTTGCTGTCGCGCACGATGTTTCCTTCTGCGTCACGTTCAGGATTCATGATGAACAACTTACTGTATTTGAAGTAGTCGTTCTCGCGCACCTTGCTCTCTACACGAATCTCCGTACCATCGGCTGCCGTCTTAGTCAGCACACCGTCGGTAAAGTCGTGGTAGGCCTGCATGATGAGTTGGCGGGCCGTCTCAGTTATCTCCACGCGCTTATTGCCTAATGGCTTGCGGCGCTTCTCGTAGCACTGGCTGGCATCGATGAGTTGCACTTTGCCCTGACGTTCCGCCGACTTGTTGCGGGTGATGACCCAGATATAGGTGGCAATGCCCGTGTTGTAGAAGAGGTCGTTGGGCAGTTGGACGATGGCCTCCAGCCAGTCGTTCTCCAACAGGTAGCCACGAATGTTGCTTTCGCCACTGCCTGCATCGCCCTTGAACAGCGGCGAGCCGTTCTGAATGATTGCCATACGGCCAGTGTCCTTCAGTTTTGCCACACCATTGAGCAGAAACAGTTGCTGACCGTCGCCAATGGCGGGTAGTCCTGGCTCAAAGCGACCTGCAGCACCTTTCTTGTTCTCTGCTTCAACAGCTGCTTTGCTTGTCTTCCACTCAATGCCGAAAGGCGGGTTGGAAATGATATAGTCGAACTTATATCCTTCAAACTTGTCATCGCCTAATGTGTCGCCCTGGCGCATATTGTCGGCATTGCCGCCCTTGATGAGCGTATCAGCCTTAGCAATAGCAAAGGTCTGTTCATTCAGCTCCTGTCCGTAGGTAGTGATGTCGGCATCAGGATCAATCTCCAAAAGGCGGTCGCTCATACAGCCCAGCATCTGACTGGTGCCCATCGCCATGTCATAGATGGTGGCGGTGATGCCGTCTTCCTCCAGCCGTTCCTCGTCCTCGCCAACGAGCAGTTCCGTCATCAGGTTGATGATGTCACGGGCGGTGAAGTGTGCTCCGGCATGTTCGTCGTAACTCTCAGAGAACTTGCGCACCAGTTCCTCAAAGATGTAGCCCATATCCACCGAACTTACTTTGTCAGCCCCAAGATAGGCTTTCTCCGTGCAGAACTCTTTGATGACCAGATAGAGCAGTTGGTTATCGGCCATCGTCTCTATCTCCTGCTGGAACTTCATGCGGTGAATCACATCGATGACATTCTCAGAGAAGTGGTTCAGGTACGACTCGAAGTTCTCACGGATATTTTCTGGGTCGCTAAGCAGTGTCTCGAAAGTGAAGGGAGATAGGTTGTAGAACTTCTGCCCTGCAGCTTTCTCCAAGAAACCCTGCTTCACGGTGATACCGTCCTCGTCCAGCTGCTTGTTCATGTCAAGCACCTTCTGCTTTGTTGGTGCCAATGTGTCCTCGAAGCGCTTCACCACGCACATCGGCAATATCACGTTACCATATTCGTGCGGCTTATATACGCCTACCAGTTTGTCGGCAATGGCCCATATCAGGTTCGCTTTTTCCTGTACGTTGACAGTCGTCTGCTGTTGTAATTCTTTTATGCTCATATTTTTCTACTCTTTATTTGTGCGTGCAAATATACTATTAATATGCTCACTCAAAATGAGCCAATTGATAATTATTTATTATTCTCTGTAATTCTTCGCAAATCTCGTCCCGAAGATGCTGCGGGCTTAGAACAGTCATGCGGTCGCCATGCGACAGAACGAGTTGCTTCAGCTCGTAGTTCGGTATCACATTGATACTGATGACAGCATCGCCATCATCTGTAAGACGAACAAGATGCTGAGATGGATGCAGTGGTTTAGAACTGATATACGGATAGAGCGTCTTCTTTACCTCTATCAGCACTTCCTCTGGATCCTGGGGATAGACGGTTACACCTATCACATGACGGAAATACTCTTCAAAGTTATATTTCTCATTTGGAATAAACTTAACCGCTGCTTTTTCAATCGTAATAATGCGGTCTAATGCGAATGTGGTCAGTGCTTCATATTTAGCATTATAGCCAAGCACAAACCATCGGCTATTATACTGCTTCAAGAAATAGGGGTGAATGACTTCATTCAAGCGTTCAGTACTCTTGTAGGGCTGGTACTCAACTGCAATCGGCTGATGGGAGCGGATATACTCATGCAATTGTGCGAAATGATGCATACCTCGCAACTGAGCATTGTCATCGTAGGAAATAAATGTCTGCGGACTCTTTCCCATGTTCAATGTCACTCTCAGATGTGCGCTCACCTCTTCAATCCAGCTGAAGCCAGCCTGTCCCTTGAAGCGTTCCATCACTTCGATGGCACCATAGACCTTCATGATTTCTTCTTCTGAAAGAGGATTATTGAAGATGGAGAAATCCGGGTTTCTGTATGAGTAGTACAAATAACGGCCTGAGCGTCGGCAGTCGATAGGCTGATGCCAACGGTTGGCAATATCCACGAAGTCCTGACGGATGGTATTGGGAGAGGTGACCAAACGGAAGCCATGAAGGTCCAGTGCGTCGTTGCATTCCTTCATGATCTGCTGCACGGTACGCCCTCCTGGGTGACGTAGGCAGCGGTCAATAACAATTTCGCGGATAGCCGCATTTTTTACGTTAGCCATATTTTCTGCCTTAGGTCTATATTTACTTGCGCATAAATAGGTTTGTGCGCGAAATTGCCACAAAGGTAGCAAAAATATATAATTATTGGCAGAAAAATCCGAAAAGTTGCTTACTTACTAACAAATTTTACCAATTGACGCAATTTAATTGCGTGAATTAAGTGAATTTCAGAGAAAAATTTGCATTAACTGCCTTTTTCGCCAGATTCTACAACATCGCCATCACAGACTTCACCAAACCTGATGTCACGACAGGCAATGTAGTAGTCGTTGAATGCCGCTTCTGCATCCAGTTTGTTGTTCGGGTCGAAGTTATAGTCCTCATGCATCAAAGGAATCTGCCACCCTTGCAAGTGTGAATAGCACTTCCTTCTTTGAAAGTTTGAGCCTTTCCTGAATTTCCATGAAGGCCTCTTCCAGCTCATCTGCAGCATCTGTTGTACTGTCATGCAACGAAGATAACTCTATGAGTTCATCCGCTGAATATTTTACTCCTGGTCTCATATAACTTTGTTTCAAATTGTCGTGCAAAGGTACTAACTTTTGCTGACAATCAAGCTATCTGATAGGGAAAAATCACATATTTTACGTATCTTTGCCGTCGAAATGGCGAGAACAGGCTTCACCTCGGCAATTCGAGTGAGCTCGATTGCACTCGGTTTGCACTGTCCATGCAGCGAAATTTAAACATTTACAATATGGGATATC
>Ga0310695_10010253_pt1 | contig 13769 bp, 9 predicted proteins | sample RumenRJG_04DNA_FD_203882 | JGI IMG/M metagenome (GOLD analysis project Ga0310695, IMG submission 203882) | Bovine rumen microbial communities from Lethbridge, Alberta, Canada - RJG_04 (v2) (version 2) | ecosystem: Host-associated > Mammals > Digestive system > Stomach > Rumen | place: Canada... | reverse complement strand
GAGGTGAAGGATGTCACGAAGAAGTTACTCTACGACAAGCAGTTCAACCGACTGATGGACCGCATGATTCCCTGGATGCCCCGACGCGTCAGGACATGGCTTCTGCGGCTGGCACTCGTACGAGTAGATACCACCCTCAAGTTCCAGAAGCGCTTCATGCAGCCTGTGGTGAACTACGTCATCAGCAAGTACACACGCGGCGTCACCTTCGACCACGACTGCATCTCGCCCGAGGAACGCTATACCTTCATGAGCAACCACCGCGACATTGTCCTCGACAGCGCCATCCTGGCCAAGAAGTTGCTCGAGGCGAAGTTCCCCACCACCTGTGAGATAGCCATCGGCGACAATCTGCTCATCTATCCATGGATCAAGCGAGTGGTGCGGCTGAACAAGGCCTTCACCGTGCGCCGCGGACTCAGCCCCCGCGAACTGCTGCAGAGCAGCCAGCTCGTGAGCCGATACATGCACTATGCCATCAACCAGAAACGGGAGAACATCTGGATAGCACAGCGAGAGGGACGTGCCAAGGACAGCAACGACCGCACGCAGGAAAGCGTGCTGAAGATGCTCTCCATGGGCGGCGAAGGTAGCATCATCGACTGCCTGCGCGACCTGCACATCGTGCCGCTCACCATCAGCTACGAATACGACCCCTGCGACTACCTCAAGGCACAGGAGTTCCAGCAGAAGCGCGACAACCCAGACTTCCGCAAGAGCCAGCACGACGACCTCGACAACATGAAGACGGGCATCCTGGGCTTCAAGGGACGAGTGCACTACCATGCGTCAGCATGCATCAACGAATGGCTCGACGAGCTGAAGGACTTGCCCAAGACGGAAATCTACACCGCCATTGCCCGACGCATCGACCAGGAGATCCATGCCGGATACCGACTCTACCCGGGCAACTATGTGGCACTCGACGAGCTGAATGGCACACAACATTACCGTGCCTTCTACTCCAAGCGTGAGAAACGTATCTTCGACACCTACGTGCGGCGACAGCTGAAGAAGGTGCGCATGGCCGACCCCGACATGCCATATCTGCGCGAACGCATCCTTACGATGTATGCCAATCCCGTAATTAACAAATTGAAGACCGAGGAAGGAGAGTGACCGGATATGTGGCGACGATATATCTTTCTGCTTAGCCTGCTGACCCTGCACCTCACGGCATGCCAGGACGACGAAGAAAACTATCCCAGCATCATCACCGAGTTTGTGGATGTGCTGAGCAACGCTGACGGCCGTCTCATACGCTTCACCACAGACCACGGGCAGACGTACCAGGTAACCAACTCGATAGATGGCTTCGACCCCAACGCCGTCTATCGTGCCGTATGCGGATATGTGCCCGAGGAGGACTCGTATGCCACCATCTACCAACTGCTGAACGTCGCCCTGCTACGCGACTCCACCCTTGTCCTCCGGCGTGATCCCATCCGCCTGCACAGCGTGTGGAGTGCCGGCAGCTACATCAATATGCAGCTGGCACCACTCGGCCAGGGCGGACGACAATACTGGGGCTATGCCATCGACAGCATCACGCCCCGGCATGTCCACCTGAGCCTCCACCACAGCCAGAACGGCGACCCGACATCCTACACCCAGAACGTCTATGCCAGCATCTATGTCAAGCAAATCGAGGGCTACCACGCCGGTGACAGCATCAGCCTGGCCATCTCCACGTTTGACGGCATACGCCACTACACCTTTGTCCCATGAACTGCGCCGTACTCATCTCCGGAGGCGTGGACAGCGCCGTAGTCACCCACTTGCTATGCGAGCAGGGGCTGAAGCCCGACCTGCATTATATTAAGATAGGCATGGAGGGCGAGGACTCGTCGTGCACAGCCGACGAGGACATCGAGCTGTCCCGCGCCACGGCCCGCATGTACGGACTCCACCTCGAGGTCACCGACCTGCAGCAGGAATACTGGGACCAGGTGGTGGGCTACGCCATCGAACGCATCAAGCAGGGGCTGACGCCGAACCCCGACGTCATGTGCAACCGCCTCATCAAGTTCGGTGCGTTCGAACAGCGCATAGGTCATCTGTACGACTTCGTGGCCACCGGCCACTATGCTACCAATATTGAGCGCGACGGGCTGATGTGGCTGGGCACAGCCATCGACCCCGTAAAGGACCAGACAGACTTCCTGGCCCAGCTCTCCTACGACCAACTCCGCCACACGCGATTCCCACTGGGAAGGCTGATGAAGGAGGAGGTGCGCCAGATAGCCCTCGACGCCCATCTGCCCAGCGCCCACCGCAAGGACAGCCAGGGCATCTGCTTCTTAGGAAAGATCAACTACAACGACTTTGTGCGCCGCTTCATGGGCGAACAGGAAGGGAAGGTCATTGACATCGAGACGGGCAAGGTCATCGGCACACATCGCGGCTACTGGTTCCACACCATCGGGCAGCGCAAGGGGCTCGGCCTGGGCGGCGGCCCATGGTTCGTGGTCAAGAAGAACATCAAGAAGAACATCATCTTCGTAGCCCACGGCTGGGACACGCAGCTGCAGTACGGCCACGACTTCCGTCTTGCCGACCTCCATTTCATCACGGCCAACCCGTGGGAGCAGCCGCCTGTAAACGAGCCCATACAGTTCAAGGTGCGCCATGTGGACCACTTCATGCCAGGCACGCTGACGCTCGACGAAGAAGGCTACCACGTCCACTCCTCTCAGCCCATCCAGGGCATCGCCCCCGGCCAATTCGGCTGCATCTACGATGCCGACGCCCGCATCTGCTACGGCAGCGGGGAGATAAGTATCTATAGGGAGCGGTAGTCAAACGCACTTTGTTCCTAAGACTCACGCATCTGCCTAAGCCACTTTCGGTAGCCGAACCAGGCGATGACGGTGTAGATGGCATAGAGGATGGCATAGAAAGGGATACCTTTATATATATACAGCCCCGTGCTGATGGCATCGACCACGAGCCACACGAGCCACTGCTCCACCCACTTGCGCGCCAGCATCCACATGGCCACGATGGAGAGCGCCGTGTTGAGCGCATCCCACCAGGGCACGGTGCTGTCCGTGAAATGTATCAACACGTAGGCAATACCGAGGTAGATGGCCAGGAAGGCCAGACCGAGCAGCGGCCATGTCTTCAGCGGAGTGCGGGTGATGGCCCTCTCTCCTCGTTCCACAGGAGGGACATCGTCCCCCGGCCCCTCCTTTACGGAAAGAGCAGGGGGAGATGTTCTGCGCCAGACCCAGAAGCCGTAGATGGCTATGAGGAGATAGTAGATGTCTATGCCGAAGTCGGCATAGAGCCCGGCATTCCAATAGACGAAGAGGGAGATAGCGGGCATCACCACGCTGGCTATCCACATGCGCCAGTCGGCCTTGTACTCCCAGTAGAGGTACAAGAGGCCGACCAGCAGGCCAAGGATTTCGAGCACGCGATCCATCAGAACTTCAATGTGACGTTACCCATAATCGTAAAGCCGGCCATGGGGACATAGCCTATCTGATAGTAGCGGTTCGCCTCGGGATAGTCGTCGCCCACGATGGCACTATAGACCCATCCGCTGGATGCATAGCGACGATTGAAGATGTTGCCCAGGTCGAGACCGAAGATGGCATGCTTCAGCCCGCGAGGCGAGATGTTCCAGTCGTAGGACAGGTGGATGTCGGTGCGCGTGAAGGCAGGCAGCGAGCGGTCCTTGTTCTCGGTGTTGTCCAGATACTGGCGCGAGACATAGCCCGTATGCCAGGTGGCCGAGAAGTCGCCCACATGGAAGTCGGCAAAGCCATTCAAGAGAGCGGAGGGCGAAAAGGCCAGCGTCGAGTGGTTGTAATGCACGGTGGTGGGTGCCTGCTTCTTCCATGAGCCGTCATACGTCTCCACCACCTCGTCGAAGTCGGTGATGCGGTTGCGGCTCAGTGCGGCGTTTGCCTCCAGGGAGAGCCAGCGTGTCACCTCCACTCCGGCGGTGAGCTCCACGCCCATGCGATAGCTCTCCTTGACATTCGTGGTCAGGTTCTCCCCGATGTCGCTCTGCTGTCCCGTCTGTACGAACTGGTCGTGATAGCGCATATAATAGAGTCCCGCTCCGGCATGCCAGCCACGCCCCGTGAACTCATATCCCGCCTCCACGTCGTGCAGCGTCTCGGCCTTCGGGGCGGGATAGGAGCCGTTGTCGGTGAAGTTGTTGCGCTCCGGCTCACGATGGCTCATGGCATACGAAGCGTATGCACGGTGTCCGCCGCTGTGATACGTGAGTCCGGCCTTCGGGTTCAGGAAGTCGTAGCGCTTGAAGATGTCGAGCGACTGGTTGTAGTAAGAACCTCCGCTCTCATAGAACTTGTCGTTGATGCCGCCCGTCTGGAAGCTTACGTGACGGTACTGCAGGTCGGCGAAGACATCCCAGTGCGACGTGATGTGCAGCATCGCCTTGGCAAACAGATTCTGGTCACACTTGTCGGCCTGCGAGTCGTAATACTTATAGCGACCGGCAGAGAGAATCTGACGGTAGAGTTCTGCGTTGGCCGCATAGGTCAGACAGCCCCAGTGGTCTGCCTCGAAGTTCTGGAACGAGGCACCACCCACAATGTCCCACAGACGGCTGGTATAGTTGGCGTGCCACGTCATTCCATATGTATTCTGTGTCAGTCCCTTGCGGCGGACAAAGTCGTCTTTCTCGAGCGTTGAGCCGTCGGCGAGGGTGAGATTCGAGATACCAAACTTTTTCAGTTTGTTCTGTGGGCGAAACTCCTCATAGTATCCATATCCGTGCGTATAGTGCAGCGTCCCAGACATCGACCAGTGCTCGCTCATCTTGTATGCCATGCCGAACAGCGTGCGATTCTGCCAGAAGTTGTCCGTGGTCTTCGGCCAGAGCGAGCCGTCGGCCATCTGATAGCGGCTGGTGGTCCATCCGCCGGCCCAGTCGGGATTAAACAACTCGTAGAGGCTGTTATAGCGGCCCAGCCCGGCATCGTACATATCGCGGTATGTACGAATACCATCATAGGCGTTCATCGAATAGTCGTCATTGCCAGCCGTGACACCACTCCATGCCTGTCCCGTCTTCTCATAGTTTCCGATGTTCTTCAGGCTCACTCGCAGCGTGCCGTCGCCCTGCTGATATGTCAGATTGGCAAAATAGCTGCCCGAGTTGCCCTTCGTGCCGTGGATATAGCCGTCGGTGCCGGTGTGGTTCCACGCGCCGTCCAGCGTCCAGTGGTTCCAGCGCAGGCCTGTGCCGAAACGCAGGCCCGCATTATACGTATTGTAACTGCCATAGCTGCCCGTGAGGGAGAGATGAGGAAGCAGCGAGGGCGAGGCGGTGGAGAGAGCCACCGTGCCGCCAAAGGCACCGTCGCCGTTCGTCGAGGTGCCCACACCACGCTGTATCTGCGCGCTGCCCAGAAAGGCAGCATAGGAGTTCATGTTGGCCCAGAAGACACACTGGTCCTCGGGCGAGTTCAGCGAGACGCCGTCCAGCGTCACATTGATGCGGCTGTCGGCGGCACCGCGCATACGCATATAGGTGGTTCCCGTGCCCAGTCCGTTCTCGCTCCAGGCCATTACGCCCGGCGTACGGGCAAAGAGGAAGGGCAGTTCCTGCCCCGTACGGCTGAACGTCTGCAGCGCCCGATAGTCCACATTGCTCACTGCAAAGGGGGCATTCTTCGGTGCACGCACGCCCTTCACTGTCAGTTCGTTCAGTTCCCGCTCATAGGCCAGCGAGTCGGCGGTCCACAGGGTGGTCCCATTCCGTTGTTGTCCATACACACATCCGGCCGCGCTTGCCACAAGCGCAGCACATACCATGAATCTTTTCATCATACGTTTTGATTTAAAATTGTTCATACTCTCTACGCCGGCACTACCCGGTTCAGATCATTAGGGTATGTTCTCAGCCGCGCCAAAGTGGCGGGCACCCCTGATAACGGCTGCAAAGGTACGAAAATTCCAGGTAAGCGAGGGCAAAAAGAATGAATTATTTTTGCCGAGCGTGAGAAATTTATCAAATAAGTGAGAGAAGAAGCATTTCCCATGACGTGTTCCTGTGGACTTTATCACGTGTGATAAACTCTTTTATCACGTGTGATAAATTTTTTTATCACGTGTGATAAAGCGCTGCGCGGCACGTTATGTAACTCGACCCCGAATCCTTCATGGGCTGCCGGTGCATACAGCATCGGCGCAAGCGATGGCGGCTGTGGATTCTATGTGGGGCTCAAAATGCAGGCATAACCTACACACTATTATAAAACCTACACATAGGTTACGTGCAGACAATCACTCTGTTGCCGAGCAGGTGTGTAGGTTTTGCAGTTTTTCGGGACGAAGTTTAAAATCAAGGATAGGAGCATTGGCTTTTCTTATGCGCCAGCAGGCTTCCTTCCGGTTATCAGCCCTTACTGTTTGATGGCCACTGAGGACAACCGATTCGGGTTCAACCTTTTTGTCCGACTTGTCGTACTTTGAGTTCCTTGTCTATGAGTATGAGTGGCTTGAACATACTTGTGGAATATACCAATGTAAAAAGGGGAGGAACTCCCGAAACTTAAATCATTGATTCTTCCGAACGGGAGTGGGAAGAGAATAGAAGCAATCCCTCGGGGCCTACCTCGGCACGTAGGGTCCGTCCTTCATCTCGACGATGACCGTAGGTTCGTGCACCTCCACGCTGTGCCACATGCCGCGAGGGATGCTCATGCCATAGTGGCCCAGGCGCACATCGAGCGTGAAGCGGGCTATCTCGCTGCCATGCTCGCCGTCGTAGAACACCTCGTCCATCTTTCCGCGCATGATGACCACCGTCTCCGACGTTTCCTCGTGGCGGTGGATGGGCAATACGGTGCCGGGCAACAAGGCGTTCAGCATGCGCTGCGACTGGTCGGCAGGCGTGTTGCGCAGGTCGCGGTTCATACGCAGGCGGGGCGACTGGGCTGCCTCGGCCAGCAATTCATCTAAGAGTTTATCGTCTATCTGCATAGGGGGTTGATGATAATTTTACGCAAAAGTACACATTTCTTGGCACATTACAAAGCGGGACGAACAATTATTTATGTACGCACGCGCAAACGCGCAACACGCCGCACCCTTTTTTCCCACGTGTGGGAAAACACTGCGCAGCGTGTTGCATCAGCTTTTCCCACACGTGGGAAAATTCAGAAGCGTATGTAGGCCTGAGCCCACAGTTCATTATAGTGGCGGTCGGTGGCCGACTTGTCGTCGGTGTGATTATACTGGAGCTGGAAGAGGAGGTTCTTGTGGAGCCGGAAGTTGGCACACAGGCTGTAGGCGTTCATGCGACGGTCCCAGCTGGTGTCGTCGCGGTATGTATCGTAGCGCACGAAGGGGATGAACCAGCGGGTCACGGGCACGCCCAACAGGACATACCACCCGTCAGCCTCGGCGTTGCCGCTCCAGGTGTGGGTGGTGGCATCGTAATCCGAGGGGCGGTGACCCGTGTGGTGGATATACTCGGCGCGTGCCGTCCAACCCTGTTTCTCGTAGGTGGCGCCCAGCGCCCAACGGTTGCGGCCCACGGAGATACCCTCGCTGGTGTAAGTGCCACGCCAGCCAAACAGGCCGACACGCAACCCGTCGATGGGACGAATCTGGATGTTCCCTATCCAATCCTTCTTTCGGTTATTGTCGGCGCGGTTTATCCCGTTGCCGTTGAAGACACCCGCCTCGTAGTGAAAGAGACAGCGACGGTCGGAGCCCACGGGCAGCAGGTCGCCCTGGAACTGCAGTCCCTGGTCGCGCCCGTTCACATTAGGCTCGCCGCTGTAATCACTATAGCCCACGAGATGACGCGTGACAGCCGAGTATCCACCCAGCCCCACATCCCAGGGACTCAGAGGACTGTCGAAAGTGAAGGGGCGCTTAAACTGCCCTATCTTTACGGATAATTCCGTCCAATGGGCCCATTCGATGAAGTAGTCGCGCATGGCGGGGGAACCACGGAACTCCATCTGCAGGCGATAGCGGAAGTCGCGCAGGAGGGTGCCGGAGACATAGGCGCGGATGAAATGGGCATTGAAGCCCTCGCCGCCATGCGCTCCTGTCTGGTCGCTGTAGCTGTACTGTCCCACGAGGAAGCCGCCAAACTGAGGCGGCGAGACGTAGCGCGACACATCGCGTCCATACTGGAGCGGTTCGCCATCGTCGGCTGCGTCACGCTCCATCATACGGGCGATGCTGCGATTGAGAGGCTCGGTCAGGAATCCGCTCTCGTAGTCATCGTCGGACCAAGCAGATACCGCTGCGGCACACATCAGTGCGCAGACGATCGTCACACGCCGCCACATCTCACTTTTCCTCTATGTATTTCACAATCCACTGCCCTACCTCGCGCGTGCCATAACGTGCACCGCCCTCCACCTGAATCTCAGGGGTGCGCACATTGGCGTCGAGCGATGCACGGACAGCCTCGCGTATCAGCTGGCCCTCGGCCTTGAGGTCGAAATATTCAAAGAGCATGGCCACGGAGAGTATCTGAGCCAGGGGATTGGCAATGTTGAGTCCCTTGCCCTGAGGCCACGAGCCGTGGATGGGCTCGAAGACCGGCGTGCTGCTGCCCGTCGAGGCACTGGGCAGGAGGCCCATCGAACCGGTGATGCACGAGCCCTCGTCCGTGAGGATGTCGCCGAAGGTGTTCTCGGTGACCATCACGTCGAAGAAGCGCGGATCCTGGATCATGCGCATGGCGGCGTTGTCCACGTACATGAAGTCGGTCTGCACATCGGGGTACTCAGTCATCATCTCTTGGGCCACCTTGCGCCACAGGCGGCTCGAGGCCAGGACGTTGGCCTTGTCCACCACCGTCACGTGACGACGACGCTGGCGGGCATACTGGTATGCAACACGCAGAATACGCTCCACCTCGGGGCGGGAATAGTAATTGGTATCGTAGGCTTCGTCGGTTCCCTCCTTCTTCTCGCCGAAATACATGCCGCCCGTCAGTTCGCGGATGCAGATAAAGTCGGCGCCTCGCACCAGCTCATCCTTGAGCGGCGACTTGTGGATCAAGCAGTCGAAGGTCTCCACCGGGCGAATATTGGCATAGAGACCCAGCTTCTTCCGCATGGCCAGAAGTCCCTGTTCAGGACGCACCCGGGCCGTGGGGTCATTGTCGAACTTCGGGTCGCCCACACTGGCGAAGAGCACCGCATCGGCCCAGAGACACGTCTGGAAGGTCTCCTCGGGGAAGGGATCGCCCACCTCATCAATGGCATGGGCGCCGCAGAGCGCCTCGCGATAGGTCACATCATGTCCACACTTGCGTGCCACAGCGCTCAGCACCGCCACGCCCTGCTCCATAATCTCGGGGCCGATACCATCACCGGCCAAGACTGCAATCTTCAGTTTCATCTCGTTTCGTTTATTGGGTTCCGACGCAAAGGTACGAATAAGTGAGAGAAGAAGCAAGAGAAAAAGGAACTTTTTCATTGATTCGCCCGAGCGAAAGTACCTTAGACCGCAGGTCAGAGGTACGACAACCCCTCCATGGAGGCATCGCCTTGGGACTGGAGTGGGTAATTATCCGCGAGGGACGACACCAAGGACCTGACATACATGGCCCACTCTCAAAGCCCCGGACAACTCGATGTCGGAAGCACATCATGTATCTCGCTCAGATGTACGTAAAAAAAGAACAAGACCAACAATAACAGACCGAGACAGCACAAAGTAAAGTTTTTGGAATCGCACCACACAACACACAAATAACACAGGCACACAAAAACAGCGAAGGGAAAAGCACTTTGGGGGGAGCAGCCCAATGGCTCGACAGCAAGGGGCAGAGGCAAGGAAAGACATCCAGCCAACAGATGTACTCCCTTTTCGCCATGACACCCAACCGCCTATGACTGAGATACACAAATCGGATGCAAGGACGACGCGCAAACCAGCAAAACATCCCACCTCGTCTTGCACAAACACCTTGTAAGGATTTATTACCCCCCCCTATGCCATTAACACTTTTTAACGGCCAAGGAGGGGAGTTTTTCTTAACTTCCCCTCGCCATACAACCTTTTTTTTATAACTTTGCATCGCAAAAGACCGAAATATGATGAACCGGAAAACTATCTGGGCCTTGATGGCCCTTCTCTGTATTCTTGCACTAAACGCATGCAAGGAAAGTATCGACGAATCGTCGCGCTACGTGTATAAGGAACGTACCATCGCTGATTACCTGACCGCCCACGAGCAGTTCACAGACTACGTAGAGATTATGAAAGAGACGCCCCTGAGCGACTATTCCTCCACGAGCGTCTATCAGCGCCTGACAGCCTACGGGTATTTCACCTGCTTTGCTCCCACCAACGACGCCATAAGTATCTATATGGACTCGCTTACCCAAAAGGGCCTCATCGAGCAGCCATGCTGGGACTCCATACCCGAAGGCGAACTGAAAGACTCGCTGCGCCGCGTCATCGTCCTGAGCAGCATCCTGGACGGCACGGAGACCAAAACCATCTACCATTCATGGGACTTGCCGCGCGAGAACGAGGAATTCCTCACGCCCACCATGAGCGACCGCAAGCTGAGCGTACACTACAGCAGGCTCTCGCACGACTCCATCTATATCGACCGCGTGTGTCCCATATCGCTGAAGAACCGCGACATCGAGACACAAAACGGACTGATCCACGAGATGGGCTACGTCATCAATCCCAGCGACGAGACGCTGGGCAGCCTCATGTTCCGATGGAGGAACGACCCCTCGTCGGGCTACAGCGTCATGGGCAAACTGCTCACGGCATGCAACCTGATAGACACCCTGCGCCGTACACGCGACGAGGTGTATGAAGTGCTGCGTGTGACAGGCGTGATCGACCGCGTGCCCATCATGTGGGGAGAGGCCACCGACACCTATCCCACCCCCGAGCATCGCAAACTGGGATACACGCTCTTTGCCGAGACCGACCAGTTCTGGGCCGACGCGCTGGGCAAGGACGTGGCTGACATCACGGTGGAGGACGTGGCCGAATGGCTCGAGGACCAAGGCTATTATCCTGATGCTGCCAGCAAGGGACAATATACGAAGGAGAACAACATCGTGAACCTCTTCGTCACCTACCACCTGCTGCCCATGCGCATCCCGGCAGACAGACTGGTCATCCACTACAACGAGAAAGGATACAACTACCAGACAAGTATGGCTCCTACCATTCCCGTATGGGCCTACTACACGACGATGGGCCGGCGCCGACTGCTTGAGCTGTTCGAGAGCCGAGAGAGCAACGGTGTCTTCCTGAACCGATTCCCCGAACTGAACAACGCCATCCACGGGAACTACCACGAGGTATCGTGCGACGAGGACAAGAAGGGCATCTACGTGAACACGACAGCCGACGTGAACGTGCTGAAACTGGTGAACGGCATGGTATATCCCATCACAGAGCCACTCGTATATACAGAGAATACAGCCAACTGCTTCGCCCGCATGCGACTGCGATACAATGTACTCGACTTCCTGCCCGAGATGATAAACAACGACCTGCGAGGCTACAAGTCGATAGGCTTTGCCAACGATGAAATACACCCCTACTTCAACGATGTGACCATCAACTCGAAGGAGACCCGCTTTGCCTACCTGTGCGGCCGTGGCAGCGGATGGCCCAACTATCAAGGCGACGAGCTGAACATCCAGGGAATCTACGACGTGACGTTCCGCGTGCCACCCGTGCCACGCACCGGCACCTATGAGATACGCATGGGCGTCTCCACCGAATCGTCGTGGCGAGGCATCTGCCAGGTATATTTCGGCACCGACCCCACCAACCCCGTACCCAGCGGCATTCCCGTGGACATGGCCTTAGGAGGACAGAAGCGCAACCTGAACGGAACCATCTACGAGAGCAACGTGGGATGGGAACCCGACACGGACGACGATGACTACAATGCCGAGGTGGACAAGCGCATGCGCAACAACGGGTTTATGAAGGGACCCGAGTACTTCTCCGAGACACCTGGCGGCGGAGACACGGGCCGTACATTGGAGAAGGCCACGCGACGCATCATCGTGCGTCAGCACATGGATGCAGGAAAGACATACTACCTGCGGTTCAAGTCTGTGCAGGACGTCATCTGGAAACAGCTCTTCATCAACTACCTCGAATGGTGCCCCAAGGAAGTCTATGACAACCCCATCGAACCGGAGGACATCTGGTGATAGTTCAGAGTGCATAGTGCATAGTTCAGAGTTAAAATTCGATCTACATGAAACGACACCTTATATATATAATAATGTATGCGATGGCATTGTCCGCCGGAGCACAGGACTTTCCTGAGCGGGACGACCAGGGCAATGTCATCTACTATAAGATATTCAGCGCCGCGCCGGACTGTGCCGGCCTATGCCTGACAGACAACACCGCCGACGTGAGCACAGACTATAAATACCTGATGACCGGGAACGAGGCGGACAACCGCTACCAGGAATGGCGCCTCATAGCCGACGAGACAGCCGGATGCTACCACCTGCGCAACCGCGCCACCTACCGCTACGTATCGACCAGCGGCACATACGTCGATGCCTTCTTTGCCATCACCTATGCCACCAAGCAGGCTGCAGGAAATGCACTGATGTTCACATCGCTCGGCGATGACGGACAATGGTCCATGACGTACAAGGACGGAGTCACCACGAAGTACATGGGTGTGGGCGACGAGGCCAAGGGGCCTGACGCCTTCCGCAAAACCGACCTGTACGGCACGGCACGTGCATGGTACATCGTACCCTCGGGCCAGCTGCCCCCCACGGCAGTGAACGCACCGAAGAAGGCTCCGACAGACATTCGTGTCGTGGACCGCCGCATCGTGGTCAGCGGATGTAGCAGCTATGACATCTACGACGTGCAGGGACGCCAGATGCCCCGCGATACAGAACTACAACCCGGTCTCTATGTAGTCAAAGCCGACGAGACTGTCAAAAACATCATGGTAAAATGAAAGCAAGACTCAGATATTTCCTAATGCTGGCCACGCTGTGCTGCCTGACGGCCACGGCACAGGACAAGAAGTTTCTCTATGCCAGCGCAGCCACCTACCCGTTTGCCTCGGACTTCTACTATACAGAGCCCGACTCGAACTTCTACGTGTTCCTGTGCTTCGGCCAGTCGAACATGCAGGGTGCCGCACGTCCCGAGGACAAGGACTACGAGAACGTACCAAACCGCCTGCGCATGATGGCCGCTGTGGACTTCCCCGCCAACACAGGAAATTATCGAGGTGCAGCACGTAAGAAATACGAGTGGTACACAGCCACGCCGCCCCTGCACTCACACTATGCCGGGCTATCACCTGCCGATTACTTCGGCCGCGCGATGGTGGAGCATCTGCCCAGCCATATCAAGGTGGGGCTCATCAATGTCTCCGTGACGGGCTGCGCGATCGAAGTGTTCTTCAAAGAATATGACCCCGCCTGCAACGCCCGCCTGGGCAGCAGCACCCGCAACGTGAGCAACTCTTATGACGGACTGCCCTACGTACGCCTGCTCTCCTGCGCCCTGCGTGCCGCAAAGGTGGGTGTCATCAAGGGCATCCTGCTCCATCAGGGCGAGGCCAACCGCACCGACCCGCTGTGGTGCATGAAGGTGAAGCATGTGTATGACGACCTCCTGCACGACCTGGGCCTCCAGGCACGCGACGTACCCCTGCTGGCCGGACAGGTGGTGGGCGAGGAACAGCACGGCAAGAGTGCCATCGCAAACAAAAACGTCAACGCACTGCCCAAGACCATACCTACCGCCCACGTGATCAGCTCAGTCGGATGTGAGGC
>Ga0310695_10010252_pt1 | contig 13769 bp, 13 predicted proteins | sample RumenRJG_04DNA_FD_203882 | JGI IMG/M metagenome (GOLD analysis project Ga0310695, IMG submission 203882) | Bovine rumen microbial communities from Lethbridge, Alberta, Canada - RJG_04 (v2) (version 2) | ecosystem: Host-associated > Mammals > Digestive system > Stomach > Rumen | place: Canada... | reverse complement strand
TATTGCCCGGAGCCTTGCCGTAAACTCTCAGGAACACGCCTACCACAATGGCATCGGGGCCGCCCACCAGGTCAGGCACAGCCTCCAGGGGCACCAGAGCCACCTTGGGCACGTTCATGTCGATGCGGCGGTTGATGACCTGGGAAAGGGCGGTAGCGGAATTGCCCGCCCCAATATTGCCTATCTCTTTCAGCGCGTCAAGTTGCGCTGGCGACAAATCGAGTTCATCGTTCATAGTCAGACACCTCATTCACAAACTGCAACTCGGCTTCAAAATCTCAGCTGCCCGGCTCACTTGCCATCTTTGGGCAGCCCTACAATCTCCTCCAGGTTCAGCATGATGATGAGCCTGCCTTCCACATTGCCGATGCCCGACAAGAAGCGTGTATCCTTTGCATTGATGGACTTTTTGGCATCTATGGGCTTGGAGGTTATGGTCATGACTTCCGTCACTGCATCCACCAGCATGCCCACGTGCAGATCATCCACTGTCACCGTGACAATGCGGGTGCTGTCAGTATAGGGAGTCTCAGCCAGCCCCAGGCGCTGCTTCAGATCTATGACCGGAAGCACGGAGCCGCGCAGGTTGATGACCCCTTTGATGAATTCAGCCGCAAAGGGTACGCGGGTAATATCTGTAAGATTGCGTATCTCCTGGACATTCAGGATGCTGACCCCATACTCTTCATCGTGCAGCTTGAAAGCTACAACCTGCAGCCCTTCCTGGACTTCATTCTTAGCGTCTTCATTTGCCATCTCAGTTGCCCTCCTTACTGCATCATGGTAGCCACATCGAGAATCAGTGCCACGCGGCCATCACCCAGAACGGTAGCGCCGGAGAACATCTTCAGTCCGGCAAACAGGTTGCCCAGGGTCTTGATGACGATTTCCTGCTGGCCAATGAGGTTGTCTACCACGATACCGGCCTTGGCCTCGCCTGCATGCACCACCACTACGAAAATCTCATTGGTATCCTTCACGTGGGGCACCTGGAGCATCTCGCCCATGCGGATGATGGGGATGATCTCGCCGCGCAGGACGATGACTTCCTTGTTCTGCACCGTCTGGATATCAGTTTCCTGGATGTTGATGGTGCTGTCAATGGAGCCCAGAGGAATGGCATACATCTCTTCCTGCACCTGCACCAGCATGGCCTGGATGATGGCCAGGGTGAGGGGCAGCTTGATCTTGAAGACGGAGCCTTCGTCCACATGGGTTTCGACGTCCACATGGCCGGACAGGGACTCTATCTTGCTGCGCACCACGTCCATGCCCACGCCACGGCCGGAGATATCGGAAATCTGCTCGGCAGTGGAGAAGCCTGGCAGGAAAATCAGGCGGACGGCATCTGCATCGTCCAGCTTGTCTGCTTCCTCCTGGGAAATCATGCCCTTTTCCACGGCCTTCTTGCGAATCTTGTCCGCGTTGATGCCGGCACCGTCATCGGTGACCATGATGACCACGTTGTTGCCTTCGTGGCGGGCAATCAGGCCCACCTCACCAGTACGGGGCTTGCCCTTGGCTTCGCGGTCATCAGGATGCTCTACGCCGTGATCCAGGGAGTTTCTGAGGAGGTGCATGATGGGATCGCCGATCTCATCGATAACCGTACGGTCAAGCTCTGTCTCCTCACCTTCGATGGTCAGGTTGATCTCTTTATTGAGCTCCTTGGAAACGTCGCGGACCATGCGGGGGAAGCGGTTGAACACAGCGCTGACAGGCACCATGCGCACCTTCATGACGATGTTCTGCAAGTCTGTGGTGACGCGGTCCATCTGCTCCAAAGTCTCGGTGAGCTCCGTGAGGCGGTGGGTCTGCCCAATCTGCTCCAGGCGAACCTTGTTGATGACCAGCTCGCCCATGAGGTTCATGAGGGTATCGAGTTTCTCGATATCCACGCGGACACTCTGGCTCTGATGAGCTTTCTTCTGGGCTGCTGCATTGGCAGGAGCTGCCGGCTTAGGCGGAGCCTTCTTGGCGGCAGGAGCAGGAGCTGCTGCCTTGGGCGGCGGTGCAGCAGCAGCAGCTGCTGCAGGCGCCGGGGCAGCTGCAGCTGCCGCAGGCGGCGCGGCAGGAGCCGCAGCTGCATCAGGATCCACCAGTTCCACTACAATCTTGTCTATTTCAGAAATCGAACTGAGGGCATCTTCCACAGCCTTGGTCTCAGAACCGGTGACCATGAGGATGTCAAAGCTGTGCTCGAATTTTTCCTGCTCCAGTTCCTCGGCAGGAGGCACAGTCTTGATGACCTCGCCCAGCTCGTCCAGAGCATTCATGACCATATAGGAGCGAGCCGATTTCAAGAGGCAGGTATCGGAAAGAGTGACCTGGATATGCACCCCCTGCATGCCACCATCCTTGGCCTGACGGATCATGCTCTTGTCTGTGTCGTTGAGCTGCAGAGCCGCCTCGGCTGCGGACGGCGCAGCTGCTGCGGCAGGAGCAGGGGCAGCTGCACTTGCGGCAGGAGCTGCGGGTGCCTCTGCGGCAGGTGCCGGTGCTCCGCCGCCCTTGGAGATGGAGGAGAGCTTGGCCACCAAGTCGGAGACATCAATGAGATCCTCAGGATCACCATTGCCCACATTGTCAACCATCTGCTCCAGGGAGTCCAGGCATTTGAACAAAGTATCGACTATGTCTTCCGTAAGTTTGATCTGCTCCTTGCGGATAAGGTCCAGCACATCCTCCATCTCATGAGTCAGCTCAGCAATCTTGTTGAAGCCCATGGTGGCGGACATGCCCTTCAGGGTATGAGCATTGCGGAAGATCTCATTAACAACGGAAATGTCTTCGGAGTTCTCCTCCAGCACCAGCAGGCCGTCATTAAGAGACTGCAAATGCTCATGGGATTCGTCCAAGAACATATCCATGTACTGATTCGTTTCCATTTGTATTCCCCCTATTAAATCTTATCTTTTCACAGCCTCTACAATGGCCTGAGCTATATTCTGCACCGGCTTTATCTCGTCTGCCAGGCCCGCGTCCACCACGGCCTTGGGCATGCCGTAGACCACGCAGGTGGGTTCATCCTGGGCTATGCTGTAGCCGCCGGCCTCCTTTATCTCCCTCATGCCTTCACAGCCATCACAGCCCATGCCGGTCATGATGACTGCCACAAGTTTCCGGCCTAAGGAAGCTACAGAGGAAAACATCACATTCACGGCCGGGCGGTGATTGCCCACAGGCGGATCCTGTCCCAAGACTATCTGGGTGCCGTTCCTGATGCGCAGATGATAATTTCCCGGCGCTATGTAAACCTGTCCTGGCCTTATGCTATCCCCATCCTCTGCCTCTTTGACGGCAATCTCGGAAATAGTATTCAGCCTATCCGCCAGGGCCTTGGTAAAGCCTGCAGGCATATGCTGGACTATCACTACGCCGCAGGGAAGATTTCCCGGCAGCCTCGTGATCACGTTCTGCAAGGCCTGGGGCCCGCCTGTGGAGGTGCCGATGACCACCAGCTTCTCCGCTCCCCTGCCCATATCTGTCATAGGCAGAGCCGAAGGCCTGTTGGGCGGAGCTGGAGGATTTGCATTGCGCTTCAAAAGGGGATTGTTGCGCTTCGCAAAAGTATGGGCAGGTGCCGCCGGTTCCGGCGGCCTGGCGCTTTCCTGCGGCTTGTAGCCCTGCCGCAGAGGAAGCTGTATGCGTTTCATCACTGGTGGCCCGGCAGAAGCAGGCTTCGGCGGCGGTGCCAGATTTGTCTTCCTGGCGTGCGCCTTGGCGGCTGCCCGGCATTTTTCCAGTATTTCGCCGGTAATGCCATCAATACTCGAAATGGAGCCTCCTGCCTTGCTGATGAAATCCACTGCCCCCAGGGCCAGGGCTTTCACTGTCTGCTCCGTGCCCTTCTGGGTCAGGCTGGAGAGCATCACCACGGGTATGGGGTGCTCCTTCATGATGATGTCCAGAGCCTCCAGCCCGTCCATGACCGGCATATTCACATCCAAGGTCACCAGGTCCGGGGAAAGTTCCCTGACCCTTTCTACAGTTTCCTGGCCATTGCGGGCTGTGCCAGCCACTTCAAAGTCCGGCTGTGATGCAAACATGTCCGATAAGACCTTTCGCATGAACGCCGAATCATCGGCGATCAACACACGGATCATCTGGCTCACCTCACCTATCATCTCACAAGCCTCTCGGCTTCCAAAAAAAATATGAATGATTCCTTATTGCTTCAGCCAGCTGGCACGATTGATGCGCTCCCGCTGGACAGTGAAAAGATAACGCACGATCCTGTTGACATCAGCCCTGGGCAGATGCCCGAAACTCACTCCCACGTGATACTTGGGGTAGACAGCCTTGGGATTCACCACCTTGCACTGGCGCACCTTGCCCAGCACTGTCAGCGTCCCCACTTCGGGAATGCTGTTGATCTCCATAGCCACCTGCAACCCTGCTTCCACAGACTCACCTGTCTCAAAGCTCAGGCCGCTGCCACTCAGATCCAGCATGCGCACGCGCTTCTGGGGGCTGATGGAGCCCTCACTGCTGATGAGACGCACCTCCAGAGGAAGTTCCACGCTCACCCGCACGAAGTCGCGATTCTGGGAATGTTCCACCTTTTCAGGCAGGGAAGTATACCACAGGGACTTCTTGCCAAAAGGTTCTTGTCTCTGGAAGGTCACCTCAAACTGGTACTCACTGTTTTTCACCCGCACCAGCCCCTTGAAGGTCACCTGGGGCACCAGGGCCAGAGGCACGCCGGAGGAGTCTACTGGTGTAGCCACCTGCAGTCCCTTTTCCGACACGGAGATGATGTAACTCTGATACCTGTCCCCTTCCTCTTCCAGATAGAATTCCACCTTCTGCCCTGCTCTCAAAACATCCCCTGCTCTTAATAATTCGCCCGCCATAAAAAAGTTCCTCCATAGTTAGTGCGAAAAATTAAAAATTTGCTGTAAAAATCCTCTCCAGCCCTTCTTCACACTCATCTTGCTGCCGTAAAGGACACTGGAGGCCAGTCCCTTGATGCATCTGGCAGCCGTGCCGGAGGGGCTTGTCACCATGAAAGGTTTCTGGCTGCGCACTGCCTTCATGACGCCCGGGTCTTCAAAGATGTAGCCCAGGCACTCCAGAGGCAGGTGCAGGAAGCGCTCGGAGGTCTGCTGGAGCTTGGCCACCACCTCGCGGCTTTCTGCCTCATCATAGACCCTGTTCACCACCAGCTTCAGGCTGGGGGCCGAAGCGTACATGCTATAAGCCTTCATCACCGCATAGGCATCGGTGAGCGCCGTGGGCTCCGGAGTGGTGACGAGGAGCACCTCGTCTGCAGCCAGGATAAAGTCCATGACATTCTTCCCGAGACCCGCCCCGGTGTCCACCAGGATGATGTCAGCTACCTGGCCGCAGCCCGTAAGTTTCTGCATCAGGCGCTGGCGCTCCTCGAAGGTGAAGTCCGCCGCCTTCTCGATGCCGGAGCCGCCGGAGATGTAATCAACCCCATAAGGACCATGCACCAGCACATCCTCAAGCTCCACGCCCTCTTCCAGCAGGTTCAGCAGGTGGGTGCGGGAAAGGCTGCCCAGCACCACATCCACATTGGCCATGCCCAGATCTGCATCTATGAGCAGCACCCGCAGGCCTGCCTCCTTCAGGGCAATGGCAAGGTTCACGGAGAGGTTGGTCTTGCCCACGCCTCCCTTGCCGCTGGTGATGGCAATGACCCGGACGTTGTCTGAGTTTGGAGTTTTTCTGTTTGGGGAAGAGAGCCTCTCCTCCCTGATGTCTTCCGGCAGCGGGCTTCCTCCCACCAGCTGCCTTAATCTTGTCGCCTGATCTGCCATATCAAACCCTCAACAATAACCGGGCCAATTCAGCTGGAGTGGCAGGGATGATATCATCCGGCACGCTCTGCCCATTGGTCAAAAAGGAAATCGCAATCTCTCTCTTGCTCAGCAGGTTCAGGATCAGCCCTACGCTGCCAGTTTCATCAGTCTTGGTGAAGATCACCCGATCCGGCCTGCAGACGGAGAACTTTTCCAGGATATCCTCCGCATCCCGCTCCTTGGTGGTGGCGCTCATGACCAGATGCTTCTCGATGCGGCCATCCACAGCCAAAAAGTCCTGCAGTTCCTTCATCTGATAATCATTATGCTGGCTGCGGCCTGCCGTATCTATAAGGACTAAATCCTTATCCTTGTGCTTGTGGATGGCCACCTTGAGCTCATCGGGAGAATAGACTATCTCCAAAGGCAGGCCGATGATGTCCGAGTAGGTCTTCAGTTGCTCCACCGCAGAAATGCGATAGGTATCAGCAGTGATAAGGGCCGCCTTGACCCCTTTCTCCAGCACGAAGCGGGCCGCAATCTTAGCCAGGGTCGTGGTCTTGCCCACACCAGTAGCACCTATGAGGGAGACGATGCGCACCCCGTGGCGGTTCAGCTGGATGCCCTCGGAGAAGTTCACTACCTTGTCGAGATAATCTGCCAGGATATCCTTGGCCTTGGGGTCAAGGCTGTCCACCAAAGTGTCTCCGGCGGCAGACTTGGCAGCCATATCGCGGAGGATTTCCTCCTCTACCTCCTGGTTCCTCAGGGCATCCTGCAGGGAAACCTCATCCTGGGGCTGATCCTTGCTCATGACCTGGGCCAGCAAGGTCTTCATCTGGGAAAGCTCTGCTTCTAATTTCTGTATCTTTTCTGTATCTTCCTGCTTTGACTGCTGCATAGGTACTTCTGCCGCCTTCTCCTCCTGCTCTCTGGCCTTTATTTCCTCCTCGGCCTTAGGCTCAGGCGCCGGCTCAGGGGAAGGTTCCATGGGCGGCGGCGCTGCCTCCGGGGCCGGGACATTTTCTCTCCTGGCCTCCATTTCCTGATAGGCAGGACGAGGCTCGAAGCTGGGCATCTCCAGGGGAGGTGACACCATATCTACGCCTGCCTGAGTGCCGTTGGTCTTGTACTGATTGAGGATATTGGCCGGGAATACAGGCATGGGGCGCTCCCCTGCCCGAGGCCTGGGCGGAGCGTCCTCCACTGTCTCCACTGCCTTTGGGGCGCGCTTTCCCTGTCCCCTCTCCGGTGCATCTTCTATGGCTGCCGTCACTTCCACCACATCCTTGCTATGGTAGCCCAAAAAGCCTCCCTCACGATATTTCTTCGTGTGCAGGATGACTGCGTCACGGCCTAATTCGCTTTTTACTTCTTCCATGGCTTCCTTCATGGAAGGAGCCTTCACAACTTTTATCTGCACCTTAGATCTTCACCACCCCTAAAATCTGTATCTCAACGCTTTGCTCTATTTCTGCATGGGAAAGGACGATAAGCCCAGGCACAGAACGCTCCACCAGCTTGCGGAAGTAAAGCCTTACAGCAGGGCTGGTGAGGACGATGGGCTGATAGCCCATGTTGGTGAGCTTCTGCAGTTCCGTGTCGAGAGACTGCAAGAGCCTCTGCATGGAATCGGGATCCAGGCTCACATAAGAACCGTGATCCGTGCGCTGCACGCCGCCTGCAATCCTGTTCTCCAAGGCAGGATCCAAAGTCACGCAAGGCAGGATGCCATTCTGCACATTGGCCTGGGTGAGGGAACGTGCCATGGCGTGGCGCACATACTCCGTGAGGATTTCCGTGTCCTTGGTGGCGTGACCATAGTCTGCCAGCACCTCCATGATGGTAGCCATATCCCTGATGGAAATGCGCTCCCGCAGGAGGTTGGCCAGCACCTTCTGGATATCGCCCACGCTGAGCAGATCCGGCACCACCTCGTCCACCAGGGACTGGTTGGACTTCTTGAGGTTGTCGATGAGGTTCTGGGTTTCCTGACGGCCCAAAATCTCGTCGGCGTGCTGCTTGATGACCTCTGTGAGGTGGGTGGCCAGCACGGACACGGCATCCACCACTGTGTAGCCATTGAGCTCTGCCTGCTCGCGCTCGCTCTCAGGAATCCAGAGGGCTGGCAGCCCGAAGGCCGGCTCCACTGTCTCGATGCCCGGCACTTCCTCAAAGACCGTGCCGGAGTTCATGGCCAGATAATGGTCCAGCATCAGCTCGCCCTTGGCTATCTCAATGCCCTTGAGCTTGATGATGTAAGCATTGGGCTTGATCTGGATGTTGTCGCGGATGCGGATGGTGGGCACCACCAGACCAAGTTCCAAGGCGCACTGGCGGCGGATCATGACAATGCGGTCCAAAAGGTCGCCGCCCTGTCCCGTATCCACCAAGGGAATCAGGCTGTAGCCGATTTCCAGTTCCATGGGGTCAACCTGCAGGAGGGAAACAATATTCTCCGGCGTGGTGGCTTCTTTCTTCGCCTGAGCCTTCTTCTCCACCTTCTTGGTCTCCACCTTCACCTCATGGCTCTTCTTGAGGTTGTAGCCAATGAAAGCGCAGAGCAGGGACAAGGCCATAAAGGGCACACCAGGCAAGCCCGGTACCAAAGCCAGGAACACCAGCACGCCGCAGAGGATGAAGAAGATGCGCTCATTGCGGAACATCTGGTTCACCAGGTCGCTGCCCAGATTGCCCTCGGCAGCAGAGCGGGTGACGATGAGGCCCGTAGCCGTGGAAATGAGCAGGGCCGGTATCTGGCTCACCAGGCCTTCACCGACGGTGAGCAGTGTATAGGTCTGAAGTGCCTGAGCGGCATCCAGCCCCCTCTGCAGCATGCCGATGACAAAGCCGCCAGAGATATTGATGAACATGATGATGATGGCAGCAATGGCATCGCCCTTGACGAACTTGGAAGCACCGTCCATAGCGCCGAAGAAGTCTGATTCACGCTGAATCTTCTCGCGGCGGATCTTGGCCTCGGCATCGGTGATGGCACCCTGATTCAGGTCTGCATCAATGGACATCTGCTTGCCAGGCATAGCATCCAAAGTGAAGCGGGCGGAAACCTCTGCCACACGTTCAGAACCCTTGGTGATGACGATGAAGTTGATGACCACCAGGATGATGAAGACAATGAAACCGACTACTGCATTACCACCGACCACGAAGTTGCCGAAAGCGGTGATGACTTCCCCCGCATAGCCATCCAAGAGGATGAGACGTGTGGAAGAAATATTCAGCGCCAGGCGGAACAGGGTGGTGATAAGGAGTAGTGACGGGAAAATAGATAAGTCCAGCGCCTCTACATTGTAGATGGCGGACATGACCACCAAAAGCGCAATGGTGATATTGAGGCACAGCAATAAATCCAGCAGCAGGGTGGGCAGCGGGATGATCATCATGATGACGATGGTCACGATGGCTACCGCTATGAGGACATCACTGTATTTCTGCACTATGGAAGTACCCTTCAAGGGGTCTGCCGCAGCACTTGGTGCAGCCATGTTCTCACCTCCCTAAAACTTTCAAAAAACTGCTATGCTCTCTTGCGGTGCTTGAGTCTATAGACATAAGCCAGCACTTCGGCCACCGCCTGATAAAGCTCCTGGGGCACCGAGTCCCCGACTTCCGTACTGGCAAAGAGAGCCCTTGCCAGCGGCTTGTTCTCAACTATAGCTACTCCGGCTTCCCGGGCTATTTCCTTGATGCGCTGGGCCACCAGATCCTGGCCCTTGGCCAGCACCATGGGTGCCACCATGCCCTTGTGATACTCAAGAGCCACCGCAAAGTGGGTCGGGTTGGTGACAATCACATCTGCCTTGGGCACTTCCTGCATCATGCGGGCCATGGCCATCTGGCGCTGCTTCTGCTTGATCTTGCCCTTGATCTGAGGATCACCTTCAGACTGCTTGAACTCGTCCTTGACCTCCTGCTTGGTCATCTTGAGGTCCTGAGTGGTCTGCCATTTCTGATAAGCCAGATCCAGCACGCCCAGCACCAGAATTAGCCCGCAAATCTTGAAGGCCATATTGAAGATGATGTCAGCAATCTGCCCCAGGCTGGTTTCCAGCCCGAAGAAGATGAACTGGGGCATGGACAACACATGGTCAACGAGCACCACATAAAGAGCCGCCCCAATAACAATGATCTTGAAAATAGACTTCAACATCTCCACCAAAGCCCGCTTGGAAAAAATCCTGCCGAAGCCATTGATGGGATTGAGCTTATCGAGCTTGGGCTCCATGGCCTCAGTGTTGAAGTTCAGGCCTACCTGAAAGAAATTGATGCCAAGGCCGATAACCATGATGGCCAGCATGATGGGAAAAGCTGTTTTGGCCAGTAGCTCCACAATACCAAGAAAAAGCTGGATGACAGTCTCCGTGTCCACCGTCTGGGCGGGATGGGACAGGATATACTTGGTGTAGTCCGCAATATTGAGGTAAATCGTATCCCAGAGAAGCTTCAGCATGAAGAAGCCCATCAGCAGCACAAAAGCGGTATTCAATTCCTGGCTCTTGCCAACCTGCCCCTTTTTCCGGGCATCATCGCGCTTTTTCTGGGTAGGTTCCTCTGTCTTGTCGCCATCGGCAAAGAGCTGCAGATCAAAGAGCCATTCCCTTTCCTCTGCCGGAGGCGGAAGCTCTCTATTGCAAGGCCCGCAAGACAATGCCGATATTGCCATACATTTCATTAAACAACACATCCAAAAAAAGCACATAAAAAGGTATCAGCATCATCAGAATGGAAAGGCCTATCATGATATGCATGGGCAGGCCCACCACGAAGATATTGAGCTGGGGCATGGTGCGGGCAAGAATGCCCAGCCCCGTATTGGTCAAGAGTATGGAAAAAGTCACGGGCATGGCAATCTTCATGCCCGTGAGGAAAATGCCAGTTGTAAAGTCTACAATGATCATGGGCAGGGACATGCTCGGATCCATAGTCAGCAGCGGCACCCGATGAAAGCTTTCCACCAGGGACGCAATGATCATATGATGGCCGTTAGTAACCAGAAAGATGATTACGCTCAAATTATAAAGAAAACTTCCGATAAGCGGAATCTGCTGACCGGAAGTTGGATCCATAACATTTACTATAGCAAACCCCACCTGCATATCCATGATCTTGCCGCCCATGTTGATGGCCGAGAAACTGACATAGGCCACAAAGCCTATGAGCCAGCCTACGAACATCTCTCCCAGCACCGCCAGGGCGTACATGGCCACGGTAGCAGGAGGTTCCACAATGCCCAGCTTGTCAACTACGGGAAAAAGCACCATGGCGAAAGCCAGGGAAGTGCCAGCCCTGAAGTAGATGGGCACGTTCATGCTGCCAAAGAAAGGGGAAATCATGAAGATTCCCGTAATCCTCGTGAGCAGCAAAAGAAAAATAGCCGCATGGTCATGGTAAAGCTCATAAAAATCCATCTATCCTTGCCCCTCTCGCGGCCTCAGCCGATATAGAATGGCAGGTTGACAAAAATATTGGTGACAAACTCCACCATGATGCGAAGCATCCAGGGACCAAAGATCAGGATAGCCACAAACACCGCCACAATCTTGGGGATAAAGGCCAATGTCTGCTCCTGTATGGAAGTGGTCGCCTGAAAAACACTGACCATCAGGCCTACAATAAGGCCCAAGCCCAACATAGGCGCCGACACGATAAGCACTATCATCAAGGATTGCTGGGCAAGCTGTATAACAAGATCCCCGGACATTTCACTCCCCCCTACTTAAAGCTCATGATAAGGGACTGAATCAGGAGATGCCAGCCGTCCACCATGACAAAGAGCAAAATCTTGAAGGGCAGCGAGATCATCACCGGCGGCAGCATCATCATGCCCATGGACATGAGGGTACTGGCCACAATCATGTCAATGACAATGAAGGGAATGTAAATCATGAAGCCCATCTGGAACGCTGTCTTCAGCTCGCTGATGATAAAGGCAGGAATCAGGGTGAAGGTGGATACATCATCCTGGGAATCAGGCCTTGGCGCATCAGAAAGGTTCACAAAGAGGGCCAGATCTGCTTCCCTGGTCTGCTTGAACATGAAGACCCGCATAGGCTCCACCACATTCCGCAAGGCCTCCTCCTGGGAAATCTGCCCCGCCAGATACGGCTGCAAGCCCTGTTCATTTGCCTCGCCCCAGTAGGGCGCCATGATATAAAATGTCAAAAATAACGATAAAGCAATAACCACCTGATTGGGAGGCACGTTCTGGGTAGACAGGGCATTCCTGAGGAAACCTATGATCACTACTATCCTCACAAAGGAAGTGGTCATCATGAGGATGCCCGGTGCCAGAGAAACGATGGTCAGCACCGCCATGACCTGCAAGGTGACAGACACATCCTGCGGATTGTCAGAAGCCCCCAGACCTATATTTACGTTGGGCAAGGGAGCAGCCACAGCCTCCCCGGAAAAGCCCAGGACCAGGGCCAGGCTCAGCAGCCCCAACCCCATCAGATGTCTCAAATCTCCCACCCCCAGCCTTGCCTCATATCCTTGTGCGTCATTTGCGAAGAAAAGGCGGTATTTTTTGTGCCAGCCCCGACAGGGAACCCAATTGCTGGGAGAACATGTCACCGGAAAAGGTAATGTCCGAATCCATCCGGCGCAGCCTTTCCATTTCTTCCAAATCCGTAATTTCCCTGAGGAGGGTTATCTTGTGCTCCGTAACCCCCAGCATCAGGAAATGGCCTGACATTTCCACGATGCAAACCGACTTTCCCGGGCCCAGCGGCAAATTGGTCACAATGCGCCCGGCTGTTGTCTTCATGGGCCTCGCAAAATGTCCACCCAAAAATCTTGCCGCCAAATATGCCATTCCCACCACAAAGGCAAAAATAACAAAGAGGCTGACCAGGTAAGCAGCGGTAGACCACCAAGACATTGCTGCCGGCTGCGGGACATTGGTTTCATAGCCAGACAGATACCCTCCCTGGGCAGCCTCCTCGGCTGCCAGGGCGGGCTCTGCCATGGCGATGAACAATAGCCCCGCCAAACACGCCAGCATATAATATCTCTTGCCCATCAGCCCACTGCTTTGCGGACAGCCTCCAAAACGCGGTCAGCCTGGAACGGCTTGACGATGAAGTCACGCGCACCGGCCTGAATGGCCTCGATAACCATGGCCTGCTGGCCCATAGCACTGCACATGACAATCTTCGCGTTGGGGTCAACCTTTTTGATTTCCTTGACAGCGCTGATGCCATCCATCTCAGGCATCGTGATGTCCATGGTAACAAGATCCGGCTTGAGTTCCTGGTATTTCTCCAAAGCCTTCATGCCGTTCTCGGCTTCGCCGACGACCTCATAGCCATTTTTGGACAAAATGTCCTTGACCATCATTCTCATGAATGCTGCGTCATCAACGACCAATACTCTTACTGCCATGTTTCATCTCTCCTCACCTTAAAAGAAACTCAGATGTACTACAAAGCTGATTTAATTATATAGGAAAGTCCGCCATTAGACAAGTATCTGCCCAAACTTACAAGCTTGACCCCAAGGGCCTCACTGCAGTTTAGCGGCCCTCTCTGCCGGACTTGCTATCTCTGTGATGCGGACACCGAAATTCTCATCGATGACCACAACTTCGCCTTTGGCCAGGAACTTGCCGTTGACCTGGATGTCTACGGGCTCGCCTGCCAGCTTGTCAAGCTCCACGATGGAGCCATTGGTAAGCTCCAGAACCTCCTTGATGGACTTGTGGGTGCGCCCCAGCTCCACCGTGACTTTGAGGGGCACGTCCAGGATGAGGCCGATATTGGCATCGTTCACCTGCACAGGCTCCATGCTGAGGGGCACGAAAGCGGCTGGCTGCACTGGCACATTGGCAGCCATCTGCTGCTGGGACATCATGGGAGCCCCGTAGCCACCGTAGCCATAACCTCCTCCAGGGGGCATACCGCCCGGTGCCATGGGCGGAGGTGCCGCTGCCATAGGTGGCGGCGCGGCTGCCATGGGCGGTGGCGCGGCTGCAGCTGGCGG
>Ga0310695_10010249_pt1 | contig 13772 bp, 5 predicted proteins | sample RumenRJG_04DNA_FD_203882 | JGI IMG/M metagenome (GOLD analysis project Ga0310695, IMG submission 203882) | Bovine rumen microbial communities from Lethbridge, Alberta, Canada - RJG_04 (v2) (version 2) | ecosystem: Host-associated > Mammals > Digestive system > Stomach > Rumen | place: Canada... | reverse complement strand
TTTGTGAAATTGAGCAGTGCGAAAAAGATCCTTGATGAAAAAAAAGAGGCTGCTGAAGCGGAGAGCAGTGAAAAATAAGAAGTGATCCGGATTCTTTATACAGCTTTACAGTGAAAGATCTGCATGAGTAAAGACAGGCGAAACATTTTTCGCCTGTCTTTACTGTAATCCGGAAGGTGACGGTTCTATGTATCCTCTCCGAAGGAGACATAGAACCGTCACCTGTCTCCTTCACCCACCATCCCTATATAGTATTTTGAAATGAACAATTTTAAAGCGATGGTTGCAGGATAATCAGCTTTCTGTTAGAATCCGAAGAGCTTTTATACAAGCTGAAGACAGCTGCCCCTATGGATGTTTGCTGAATATATCCTGTCGAGGGCGTGAATTTGCAAGGATTTTTCAAAAGGATTTTTTAAATGAAGCAATATCTCATTCCATTTCTCGTTTCCATGGTTCCTCTCATTGAACTGAGAGGGGCGATTCCGATCGCGCAGGGTATGGGACTTCCGATCCTGCCCTCTTATATTGTCTGTATTGTCGGAAACATGATCCCGGTCCCATTCATCTATCTTTTTGCCAGAAAGGTGCTCGAGTGGGGAGCAGATAAGCCGGTGATCGGAAAATTCTTTACCTTCTGTCTTGAAAAGGGACAAAAGGGCGGCAGAAAGCTCACTGAGAAAGCCGGGCGCGGAACCTTTGTTGCCCTGCTTTTGTTCGTCGGGATCCCGCTTCCCGGAACCGGTGCGTGGACAGGGACCCTTGCTGCCAGCATTCTGGACATGGATTTTCTTCCGACCATTGCGGCAGTCGTTCTGGGTGTCCTTCTGGCAGGCGTGATCATGATGACCGCGAGTGTTGTCGGCTTCTCCTTCCTGTAAAAGTGGGGCTTGACGATGACCGGACAGGTGGTATCATGTGATAGATATAAAAGAAAGAGTTAATGAATCATTATTTCATCACGAAAGGAAGTGTCTCTTCAATATGAATTCCAGTCAAACTTGGATACGGTAAAATGGCGATCCTCGGCGTCCAGCATCTGTTCGCCATGTTCGGCGCTACGATCCTGGTGCCGATTCTGGTAAACAGCTATTTTCACGGAGAGGGTCTCTCCATTCAGGTCACGCTGTTTTTTGCGGGCCTGGGAACACTTTTGTTCCATTTTCTGGCTAAATGGAAGGTTCCTGCCTTCCTGGGCTCCTCATTCGCTTTTCTGGGCGGATTTGCCACGGTAGCCGAGCTCAAATCCGGAAAATTTGCTGATATGAGTTACGGGGAAAAGCTCCCCTATGCATGCGGCGGTATCGTGGTCGCGGGACTGCTCTATCTGGTCCTGGCAGTGATCATCCGTGCGGTCGGAGTCAAGAAGGTCATGCGTTTCCTTCCCCCCATCGTCACCGGCCCTATCATTATCTGCATCGGACTTGGACTTGCCCCTTCGGCGATTTCCAATGCCTCCATGAACTGGCCTCTGGCCCTCATTGCCCTGGCTGTTGTCATCATTATCAATATCTGGGGAAAGGGAATGGTCAAGATCATCCCCATCCTTCTGGGTGTTGTCATTTCCTATGCCGCGGCTGTCATCATGAACGCCATGGGTGTCACAAATGCTGACGGCAGCGCCATCCTGAACTTTGCTCCGATCGCAAAGGCGGGGTTTGTAGGTCTGCCGCCCTTTATCTTTGCAAAATTTGATCTCACGGCAATCTTTGTCATGGCTCCCATCGCGATCGCTTCCATGATGGAACATGTCGGTGATATCTCCGCTATTTCCGCTACGACAGAACAGAACTTTATCCAGGATCCCGGTCTGCACCGCACACTGGTGGGTGACGGCTTGGCAACTGCTCTGGCCGGTATGTTCGGCGGTCCTGCCAACACGACTTACGGTGAAAACACCGGCGTCCTTGAGCTCAGTAAAGTCTATGATCCCAAGGTCATCCGTCTGGCAGCCTGCTATGCCATTGTCCTGAGCTTTATTCCCAAGATGGCACAGGTTATCGGCACAATGCCTTCCGCCATCATCGGCGGCATCAGTTTCATCCTTTACGGAATGATTTCTGCGATCGGTATCCGCAACATGGTCGAGAATCAGGTGGACTTCACAAAGTCCCGGAATCTCATTATTGCGGCGGTCATCATGGTCTGCGGTCTTGGCCTGGGCGACGGCGTGACATTCAACGTCGGCAGTGTCACTATTACCCTGACTGCCCTTGCCATTGCCTCTATCGTAGGAATTATCCTCAATGCGATCCTGCCCGGCAATGACTATGAGTTCGGTGTGAACCAGCACGGTGATCAGAACAGAGGGATCCACGTTTGATCACACAAGGATATACGTTTGTGAAGCTTTATGAGACGGTGATCCCTTAACCGCCTTTTGACCTCAAGATCATAAAAAATGATCATATAATTTTTACAGTCGGGACATTCTTAAATGTTTCCCGACTGTTTTTTTCTGCTATAATAAATACCTGTAATGAGTTTGTTGTGCAGATTGCCTGCTTCAGGAACAGCAGGAGGTTTCTGCTTACTTATACCTGTTTACAAGGTGATCACCATGAGTATTGCCTGAAAAAAACGAAGAGGAAAACAGAGAGGAAAACAGATGAGAAGAATCAAAGTCAGCAGGGTTTTGTGTTTACTCTTAGTGCTTGCATTGGCTTCAGGTGCCCTGACAGGGTGCGGACTGGTCGGCAAAAGGAAAAAACCGACTGCTCTGGCAAAGATCGACAAGAATACGACATATGCACAGATTGAGTCTCCGCTCGATACGATCCTGAAATCGGCAGAGAGCAATGCTGCTGGAGACGGCAATGCTGCAAAGGCTCCCGACGACGAGCTGTCGGATGACATGGGCGCTGACCGGTTCAACTTCATCGCCTCACAGGCTGCCAACGGCAGATATTATGTGCTCTATTCCGATCTGGAAAATGCGGACAATGTATTCCTGTGCAGCTTTGATGAAAAGGGCAAAAAGGAGGTGACGATCCCGATCCCCTCCTCGGAAGACGGAGGCGTCACGCATTTCTGTGTCATGCCGGATGACAGCATCATCCTGCTGGATAACCGCTATGTCGCGCAGAAAGATGTCTTTGTACGTCAGATGGGCCGTTATACAGTTGAGAATAAGGACAAGGACAATAAGGACAAGGATAAGGACAAGGACAAGCCTGTACTGAAGGAAGTCTGGAAGGTAACGGTTTCCGACGAGGAGGATTTCTATCCGAACGGCCTGGTGTCGACAGAAAATGATATATATATACTGACAGAGACGGGGGTGATCATCTATGACAGCAAGGATGGGGCTGCAAAGCTGAAGTCGGATCTGCCCAAGGACTTTTACGGTAACATCTGCAAAACTCCGGACGGCAAAGTCCTTCTTGCAGCATCAATGTCGCCGAACGCCTTTTCCTATACGATCGATCCCGCAACGGGAAAATATCAGGAGAACAAGTACCAGACACCGGGTTCCTTTTACGGTGACGCTTTTGCCTCCGGTTTCGGAGAATATGATTTTTGCATAGCTGACGCAAGCTGCATCTATGGCTTTAAGATTGGAGAACCTGAACCGGTCAAGCTGTTTGATTTTATAGGTTCAGATCTGGAGATCGAATCCATTATCGGATTTTCTTTCCTTTCTGCTGAAACAGCGGTCCTGATGTATTACAATATGGATTTCGGATCCGAGGCGGCCCTCTTTAAAAAGGCCCCTGACCAGCAGGGCGACAAGGTCGCCCTGTCGATCGCATGTACCTATGCGGACTCGAAACTGAGCAAGGCCATCGTCAATTTTAATAAAAAAAATGACAGGTACAGGGTCGTACTGAAGGAGTACCCTTATGACGACGAGGGCAACAATACCCTGAATATGGAAATCGCAGCGGGCAATATTCCGGATATGCTTTGTGTATCCGAGGATATGCCCGTTGAAAGTTATGCGGCAAAAGGAATGTTCGTCGACCTCGAACCCATGTTTTCAAAAGATGAAGAGATCGCAGCCCGTGACTACCTTGATAACGTAATAGACGCTTCACGGATCGATGGAAAGATGTACTTCATCTCACCGGCTTTCAATGTGATCGGCCTGATCGGAAAGAAGAAGGATTTCGGTGATACAAAAGGCGTTACAACAACCCAGATCGAGAACATGATCAAAGAACGCGGTCTCAGCTACGATACTGCAATGGGTGTTACAAGCCGGCAGGACATGCTCTCGTGGGTCATGTTCTGTGCCATGGAGGAATATGTTGATTGGGACAAGGGGACTTGCAGCTTTGGCTCGGAGTCCTTTATTAATCTTTTGAAGTTCTGCAATAAATTTCCGAAAAAAGTCAAATATGAAAATGTTGACTGGTCGAAACTTGAGACGGCCATGCGGGAAGGAAAACAGCTGGCCCGGGATGGATATATTTACAATATTGAAAGTTACATGGTGGACCGGTACGGATATGTCGGTGATGAGATCGTATTTATGGGGTATCCCGGAAACGGTGAGAACGGCCCTGTCATAATGAATGAACTGGCGGTTGCGATCATGCACAATTCGGATCACCCGGAGGGCTGCTGGGAATTTCTGCGGGAATTTTATCTGGACGATTATCAGCAGAGTGTCGACAATGCTTTCCCGGTCAGTACAGATGCCCTGCAGATACTTGCCGAAAAGGCTATGAACCCAAAGGTCTATACCTATACGGATGTGAACGGGAAACAGGTGTCGGAGCCGGAGACAGGCTCGATTTTTCTCAATGACAAAGAGATCAAACTCCCTGTCCCCACACAGAAGGATATAGATTTTGTCATGGAGCTCCTGCGTTCCCTTGAGAATAAGGCAAGCGTCGACAGCAAGATCACCGAGATCATCAATGAGGAATCCGGCGCATATTTTGCCGGACAAAAGGGAGCCGAGGAGACAGCGGATATCATCCAGAGCCGTGTAAAAGTTTATATCAGTGAGACAAAATAAGGGATTATCGTAATGACAGGCTGTTCATGACCCTGCAGGGTATGGACAGCCTCTTGTGAATTGGATCCTTTGGTCAGATGGAGAATCTATGAGTTACTCGTTTTGTTTTGGCCCGTCCGGGTCTGGTAAAAGCCGGCTGCTGCGGCAGATCATTATTCAGAAGGCAGGGACTTCCCTGGCATCTATGGGGAGGGACCGCACCAAGTATATTGTCATCGTTCCGGAACAGTACTCCATGCAGACACAGCGGGACCTGGTAGAGGAACATCCGGCACACGTGCTGATGAATATCGACGTACTCAGTTTCGGCCGTCTGGCCCACCGCGTTTTCGAAGAGACCGGGACGGACAGGCGGACAGTCCTGGATGATATCGGCAAGAGCCTGCTGCTGCGGCGGGTCGCATCGCGCTGTGAAAAGGATCTGCAGATCCTGCACCGGGGTATCCACAGACCCGGAATGATCGATGAAGTAAAATCCGTCTTATCCGAGTTCATGCAGTATGGGATCGGAGAGGAACAGATCGCTGAACTTGCTGACTATGCAGGTGAGCACGGTCAGAATGCCCTGCAGGCCAGGCTCAGGGATATCGGAAAACTCTATACTGAATTCCGCCGTGCGGAAAAGGATACCTATGTCACCTCTGAAGAGACGCTGGATCTGCTGGCCGGAGCCATACCCCGGGCGGAAAGCCTGAGGGGCAGTGTCATTGTCTTTGACGGCTTCACAGGTTTTACGACGGTGCAGTACAAGGTTGTGATGGCCCTTATCCGCTGCGCGGCAGAGGTGATCTTTTCCTTTACGGTATCCCCGGACCAGGGACCCCATATCAGCCTCACTGCGTCCGGCGGTCCTGCCGGCAATGAGGAAAGTCTTTTTTATCTGAGCCGGAAGACGGTATATGACATAATCCGGATGGCCTCGAAGGAGGGACTGGGACGGGGAGAAGATATCTACATGGATCCGGCCCTTCCCAGGTTTTCGGACAGCCGCGTGCTCGCCCATCTGGAACAGCACCTGTTCCGTTATCCCGAGATTCCCTTTGAGGAAAAAAAGTCCGGCGAGACCTCGGAGAGCCTCGAAATCTTTGCCGCCTCCTCCCCTCAGGAGGAAGTGCGTCTTATTTTCGGAAAGGTGAGGCGGATGATCGCCCGGACAGGCTGTGCCTATCGGGATTTCGCGATCGTGACAGCGGATCTTGAGACATACGGCGACCTGTTTGCCCAGGAGGCAGAGCGGGCCGGGATCCCTGTCTATATCGATCGGACGAGCGCCGCTTTTCACAATATCCTGATCGAAGGGATCAGGAGCGTCCTTCAGATCTCTTCGGAGAACTTTTCCTATGCCTCTGTATTCCGCTATCTGAGAAGCGGGATCAGCAGCCTCAGTCCGGAAGAGACAGACCGGCTGGAGAACTATTGCCTTGCCAACGGCGTGAGGGGGAGAAAGAAGTGGACAAGTGCCTTTGATTCCTCCTGTGAGCAGGCAAGGGCCAGATTCCTTGCAGAAGTGGAGCCTGTGACCGGTCTTGCTGTCAGGTTCATCCCTCAAGCCCTGCAGGCGGACGGGGCTGTGCAGACAGAGACAGAAGCTGTTGGACTATCCGATAAGCCCAGGCGGGCCAGGCCGGCTGCTGTCCGGACCAAGGAGCTGCATGATTTCCTTACAGGATGCGGTGCCCAGGCCCGCATGGAAAGGCTTGCGGATGAATTCGGACAGGCGGGAGATGTGGTGCGCGAATTGCAGTACCGCCAGATCTACCGCACAGTCATCGATCTGCTCGATCAGATATATGATCTGGCGGGGACGGAGGTGATGAGCGCCCGCGATTATCTGGAACTTCTTGAGGCCGGCTTCTCTCAGATCCGTCTGGGAACCCTGCCCCAGCGTGTTGACCGGATCCTTGTGGGAGATATCGAGCGCACACGTCTCACCCAGATCAGGCATCTGTTTATTGCAGGCGTCAATGAGGGAAGCATTCCGCGGAGTGCTTCCAGGGGCGGCATCTTGTCTGATATGGACCGCGAATTTCTGGCGGCCGGGGGTGCTGTTCTGGCTCCGACACCGAGACAGCAGATGTTTACACAGCGCCTGTATTTATATCTGAATATGACAAAGCCGTCAGAGACTCTGTCCGTCTCGTTTTCGACGGTGGGCAAAGACGGCAGGAGCCTGCGGCCTTCATATCTGATCTCCATGCTGCAGAGCCTCTTTCCCATGATCAGGACAGAATACCCTGAGCAGGAAGCTGCCCGCAGCAGGATCACCGGAAGGGCGGACGGCCTGAGTCTTCTTGCCGATTATCTCCGGATTTTTGTAGAAGGAACTCCTGCTGATCCGGAGACTTTCTCGAAGGATTTTTCCCTTCTGTACGGTTTTTATACCAGTCCGGAAGTCATGGCGGATGAAAATATACGCGAGGCGGTCCTCCGTCTTCGAAAAGCTGCTCTTTGCCGCTATCAGCCGCAGCTTCTGCAGAGCGGGATCGCGTCTGCCCTTTACGGCAATATGATCGTCGGCGGGATCAGCAGGATGGAGACCGGTGCAAAATGTTTTTTGCGGCAGCATCTGCAATACGGGCTGCATCTGCGTGAGCGCGATCTCTATGAGTTCGCCGCTGTGGACGGAGGCAGTATCCTGCACGAGGCGCTGCAGCGTTTTGATGCACTTCTGCTGCAGGAGGGATTGTCTTGGAAAGATTTCACTGCTAAGGACGCACTCAGGCTCAGTGAACGGGCTCTGCAGGAGGAGGCGGCTGTATACAGGAATCTTCTCCTCTATAAGAGCGCCCGCGATGAGGGACGTCTGGGACGCTATGCAAAAAGACTCCTTCGGACGATCGATACGGTACAATATCAGATCCGCCAGGGAGACTTTATGCCTCTTGCCTCCGAACTGTCATTCGGCGGACGGGAAGGCGGCATGCCCGCGATCAGCTTTGATCTGGGAAATGACCGCAGACTCATCCTTATAGGCCGGATCGACCGCGTAGATATGTGCGTGGAGGAAGGACGCCGATACCTGAGGATCATGGATTATAAGACCGGGCAAAATGATCTGGATGAAGATCTGATCCGAAGAGGTCTCCAGCTGCAGCTGATCACCTATATGGAAGCCCTTGTGAATGCGGGCGGCGGACGCCTTGACGCACTGGCAGCAAGATCCCGGGGCCCTGTTTCCGCAGAGGATACAGGGAACACAACTGAGGACCCGGCGGCGTCAGAGGAGATCATCATCCCCTCTGCTATGCTGTACTACAGGATGTCGGATCCCGTGGTCAGGGTAGACTCCGGACAAGTGGATCCGGAGACCATTCATTCTGCGCAGCAGGAGGCAGACATGCCGGACCAAAATGAGGGGGATGTGAACAGGGAAACGATTCGCGGAATGCTCTGCCCCACAGGCCTGGTCTATTATGATGAGGAGAGTATTTCTCATCTGGATAAATATTTCAGCAAAAAATCCGACGTCATCCCTGTCACACGCGCTTCCAAGGGAGGCTATACAGCCGCTTCGCGTCTGATGGATGGAGAAAAATTCAGACAACTTGTCGATGAGGCTGGAAAAGCACTCTGTGAAACAGCCGTGCATATCCTGGACGGCGATGTCAGTGCACAGCCTGCAGTTATCGACAAAAAGAGGACTGCATGCGACTACTGCCCGTACAGGGAGGCATGCGGATTTGATCCCAGGATTCCGGGATACAGTTTCAGGAAAAATTGATAATTATCCGGTGTTTCCGGCTGCAGCTTCAGACAAAAAGCAAATTGACGAAATTCAGATAAGTTCGGGGAGAAAAAATGGCGATACATTTTACGCCTGCCCAGCAGAAGGTGCTGGATGCACGTGATCATAATATATTGGTTTCGGCAGCTGCCGGCAGCGGCAAGACCGCAGTCCTTGTCGAAAGGATCGTGCGGCTGGTGAGTGAAGGAGATCATCCTCTGGACATAGACCGGCTCCTTGTTGTGACCTTTACCAGAGCTGCCGCGGCACAGATGCGGGAGCGCATCGGCAGGGCTCTCTCCGCGCGTATTGCGGAAGACCCGTCCAATGCACACCTGCAGAGGCAGGAAGTGCTGCTCCATAATGCCCAGATCACGACTATGGACAGCTTTTTTACCTTTTTGCTGCGCAATTATTTCAGCGACATTGATCTGGACCCTGGATTCAGGCAGATTGAAGCGACGGAGAGCGGGCTCATAGGGGCAGAGGTCCTGCATGATTTTCTGGAGGAAAAATATGCCGAAAAGGATCCCGCCTTCCTGCGCTGCGCGGAGTATTTCTGTCCCGGTGCGGACGACGGACCGCTCGAGGAGCTGATCCTGGAGCTCTCCAAGCGGGCAGGCAGTCATCCCTCTCCGGAGGCATGGCTCAAAGAGCGCGCCTTTGATTACGATGTTCCGGACGAACAGACGCTTTTTTCCACTGTATGGATGAGGTCGACAGTCCTTCGCCTTGCGGATTTCCTGATCGAGACCGGATCTCGCTACGATGCTATGCTGGATCTGTGCCGGGAGCCGGGCGGCCCGGATATCTGCTATGCTTTTCTGAAAGAGGAACAGCAGGGAGTGGTCAGGGAAATTGCCTCCATCCGGCGGGAACTGGCCCTGCTCATGCAGGAGGAAAGCGGCCTGGACGGGGAGAATCCGGATCAGATCTCTCTTTTGAAAAAGCTCTGGGAGGAGGTCCTTTTGGGCCTTCAGTGGGAGTTCAAGCGCTTTCCCACGATCAGGGGCAAGAAGTATGACTATATTGATCCCGTGATCAAGGATGCCGTCAAATCCATGAGGGATGCCGAAAGAGACCTGATCAGGAAACTGAGCAAGTCTGTCGGCGGACAGACCCCGGACCTGATCCTCGCCATGATGGAATGCGCGCGGGAGCCCATGCAGACACTTTCTGCCCTGACCGCCGAGTATTCCAGGCGCTTTCTGGAAACCAAAAAAGAAAGGCACCTGATCGATTTTGTCGATCTGGAGCATTTTGCCCTCGATATCCTGGCTGAGCGGCAGGAGGACGGAACTTATGTCCCGCGCCGTGCCGCGTGTGCTCTCAGAAGTCATTACGCAGAGATCCTGATCGACGAATATCAGGACAGCAACGAGGTACAGGAGCTGCTTTTGCAGATCATTTCCGGAGAGGATGACGGACACAATAACCGCTTTATGGTCGGCGATATCAAGCAGAGTATCTACCGCTTCCGTCTGGCCCGTCCCGAGATCTTCATGGACAAGTATGACAGCTACCGGCCGGATGATCCGCTCACAGAGCGCATTGAACTTGACCAGAACTTCCGCAGCCGTGCCCAGGTCCTGGACTTTGTAAACACCCTTTTCATGCGGATCATGAGAAGGGAGGTCGGCGGTGTCGAATACAACGAAATTGTCTCTCTGAAAAAAGGCGCGGTGTTCCCGGATGAAGAGCAGGCTGGATCACGCCGGGAAAATGCGGAGGATTCCGATCCCTACTGCGCCGAGCTTTTGCTGCTCGAGACACTTGCAGACGGAGGCACGGAAGAAGACGGAACAGCTGATGAATCCCGGGATGACCCTGATGAAGAGGGGGTCTTCCGGGAAGACGAATACACGGTTCTTTCAGACGAGATCGGGAGTCTCAGTGAAAGACAGAAAGAGGCCCTCCTGATCGCCGGCAAGATCCGGCAGATGGTGGGAAGCCTGCCTGTGCGCGACGAGGAAACAGGAGAGCTCAGGCCTGCCCGCTACGGTGACATAGTGATCCTGCTGCGCAGTACAGTCGGCTGGAACGAAGATCTGCGGGCTGTGTTCGCGCGGGAAGGAATCCCTGCCTACGCGGAATCCAGGACCGGTTATTTTGCGGCACAGGAGATCAGGGACATCATCGAGATGCTGCGGGTCCTCGACAATCCCCGGCAGGATATTCCCCTCTACGGCACTATGCGGGGCTTTTTCGGAGGATTTACACAGGACGAGATCTCCATGATCCGGATCGGGTCAAAGGAAGGAATGCTCTACGATGCCCTGTGTTCCTGTGCGGAAAGTCAGGAAGCTTCTGTCCCTGCGGATCTGGTGCAAAAATGCAGGACTTTCCTCGATTTTGTGAACGGCTGGCGGAGACGCGTGCAATTCAGCCCGGTGTCGGAAATAGTGACAGGGCTCCTGGAAGAGACAGGATATCAGGATTACTGCACGGCACTTCCCGCAGGTGCCCAGAGATCCGCCAACCTCCGTTTTCTCTGCAGCCAGGCAGATGCATTTACAAAGACGGATTTTACCGGCCTTTTCCAGTTCCTCCGCTATCTGGACGGCCTTCACCGTCAGGAAATGGACTATGGCGAGGCCAATACGCTCGATGAGAACGCGGATGTTGTCCGTATTATGAGCATCCACAAGAGTAAAGGTCTGGAGTTTCCCATCTGCTTTGCTGCGGGATTGTCCAAAGACTTTTCTTTCCGCCGCTTTGATACATCCGGCCCCATGCTTTTCGACGGGGACTGGGGTGTCGGCATCAATTATTTTGACCCGGTTTCCAGAGTGAGCACAACGACGCTGCGCCGTGAGGAAATTGCGGAGAAGATCCGCCGGGACTGCATGGGAGAGGAACTGCGCGTCCTCTATGTGGCGCTCACCCGCGCCAAAGAAAAGCTGATCATGACCGCGTCCCTGAAAGATGTTGACAAGAAGATAAAAAACTGGAAAGCTGCCATGGCAGGCTTTTTCCATGACCGGAATGAGCAGATGCTGTCGCCCTTCATGATCGCCGGTGCCTCCTCCTTCACGCAGCTGATCTGCCAGGCACTGATGGCCGGGGCGGGGCCGGAATTTGAGATCACAGATCCGGCACAGATGATGGAAGAGGGGCAGTATGCACACTTACCCGTCCGCATTCAGATCTGCTCTCAGAACGACCTTACCATGCAGGCTGTGGAAGAGCAGTTTGATCTGTCCCGCAGTGAGGAGATCCTGCGGGGGATGGAGGGGCGGTCTCTCGAAGCACAGCCGGACCCTGAGGCTGCCGGGGAACTCGCCTACTGGTTCTTCCGCACTTATCCGCATGAGGATTTGCGCAACCTGTACGCGACCACCTCCGTCTCGGAACTCAAGCACAGGGCCATGCGCACACTGCAGACTGCAGAAGAAGGGACAACGGAGTCCCCTGCGGAACTTTTCCCGGACCAGACCCCGGTTCCCTATCTCCCTGCTTTTGCCAGAGAAGATGAAGAAGAACATATGGATATGGATTCGGACCCGGGCAGCGGTGCCAGACGGGGCACAGCTTTCCACCGCGTACTGGAACTCATAGAGTACGAGCATCGTGATGAATGGATCGGCAGTCCGGAAGGGCACATAAAACTGACAGAGTGGCTGAAGGGTCTCCCTGCAGGGGGAAAGATTTCAGAGGAGGATCTTGGCCTTGTCAGTGTTTCCCGCCTCCTGCATTTTCTGCAGTCGCCTCTGGCAGAACGTATGGCACGCGCCGGCCGGTGCGGACAATTATTCCGTGAACAGCCTTTTGTCATGGGGGTTCCCGCCGATCAGGCCGGCCAGGGACTTCCTCACGATGAAATGGTGATGATCCAGGGTATCATCGATGCCTTTATGATAGAGGATGGAAAAATCGTCCTTGTAGATTACAAGACAGACCGTGTCAATGAGGCGGGAGAACTGATCGCCCGCTACAAGACTCAGCTGGACCTTTATGCGGAAGCGCTGCAGAAGGCCTTTGGAATCCCGGCTGCCCAAAAGCTGATCTACTCGACTGCGCTCGGATGCGAGATTTCCCTGTAAGTGTATATTTATTGACAGGGCATTAACCCGGGACCTGACACGGCGCATCGGATAATCGCTGAAATGAGTATTTGGATAATTTTGCCGTATGTATGAAAAAAAGGACACGAGAGATGGGGATTATCCACAAGAAACTGCTGTTCCAGTGAAAAAACTATGTAGAAAAAGCACAAAGGATATGTTATAATCCTAACAGACATGCGGGATTATACGCATAATACATCTATTGGTTTATTGTACGGCATTGAAAATGTGTGCAAAAAAAGGAGGTTGGTTTTTATGAATTTCTTTAACGACGAGATCCATCAGGATATGGTAGACATGTATCGTGATTTTGCTCAGAACTCCTGCGGCCCGATCGCAGCAGAGCTTGACGAGCAGGAGAGATTCCCTGAGGAGCTTATCCCTGTAATGGCAGAGATGGGACTTCTGGGCATTCCTTTCCCTGAGGAGTACGGCGGAGCAGGCCTCGACGAAGTTTCCTATGCACAGTGCGTCGAGGAAGTTTCCAAGGTTTGCGCATCCACTGGTGTCACAATTTCCGCACATACCTCCCTTGGCACATGGCCGATCTACAAATTCGGTACCGAAGAGCAGAAGCAGAAATATCTCCCTGATCTCTGCTCCGGCAAGAAGCTCGGCGCTTTCGGTCTGACTGAGCCCGATGCAGGAACCGATGCTGCAGGCCAGAAGACTGTTTTCGAAGACAAGGGCGACTACTATCTGGTAAACGGCTCCAAGATCTTCATCACCAACGCAGGCTATGCGGATGTTTTCATCGTTTTCGGTATGACTGACAAGTCCCAGGGCACAAAGGGCATCTCCTGCCTGATCATGGAGAAGGGCATGGAAGGCTTCACCATCGGCAAGCACGAGCATAAGATGGGTATCCGTGGATCCAGCACCTGCGAGCTCGTATTCGACAACGTCAAGGTTCCGAAGGAGAATCTGCTCGGCGAAGTCGGCAAGGGCTTCAAGATCGCTATGATGACTCTGGACGGCGGCCGTATCGGTATCGCTGCACAGGCTCTTGGTATTG
>Ga0310695_10010247_pt1 | contig 13772 bp, 8 predicted proteins | sample RumenRJG_04DNA_FD_203882 | JGI IMG/M metagenome (GOLD analysis project Ga0310695, IMG submission 203882) | Bovine rumen microbial communities from Lethbridge, Alberta, Canada - RJG_04 (v2) (version 2) | ecosystem: Host-associated > Mammals > Digestive system > Stomach > Rumen | place: Canada... | reverse complement strand
CGTCTATCTGCAAGGTACCGTCAAGGGAGACACCCTCATGGGGCGAGTGCTCATCGTGGGTGGTGGTGACCCGACGCTTGGCTCACATTACATCAAGGGCAATCCCAACATTGTCAACGAGATAGTGACCGCAATCAAGCAGCGTGGCATCACCCACATCGCAGGCAGTGTTGCCACCGATGAGAGCCTATTTCCTTATCCACCTTACAGCATCCACTGGGATGTGGGCGATCTGGCTTGGGACTATGGTGCAGCCGTTCATGCTCTGAATTTTGCCGACAATGTGATGAAGGTTAGGTTCAAAGTCGACAAATGGGGGCGTTTCTCCCCATTCCGTCTCTCACCCAGCGTGCCTGGAGTGGGGGTGGTCAACCGCATGAACTATCGTGCCAAGGGCGAGGATATTGACTTTGCTTTGGAGTATGGCAATCCGGCATTAGTGCTCATGGGCAATGTGTGTCCTGGCAGTTACAACCTCACCGCATCCAATCCTTGCCCGGCGGCCCTGTTGGCCGATAGTGTGACACATGCCCTGCAACGAGCCGGCATCTGCTGGCTCGAGGGCGATGATGTCACCGCCTCACAGAGCAGTCGCGAGCTGCTGCTCACACACGAGTCGGTCGAGTTGACCGATATTGTTGAGTCGTTGCTCGATCGCAGCGACAATATGTTTGCCCATGCCTTGCTGCGAGCCGTGGCATTGAACAATGGTTGGAACAGTGGCAGCATCGATCAGGCAGGTGTCGAGGGCGTGAAGCGCGTGTTGAAGTCGCTCACGGTCGACACCGATGCGCTCTTCATGCGTGACGGCAGTGGACTGGCTCGTGCCGGCAAGGCTTCGCCCTATCTGCTGGCCAGCATGCTAACTGCTGTGGCCGGCAAGGAGTATAATGGCAAACGTTTGTGCGATCTCATGCCCAAGGCGGGCAGTCGTGTAGGCAATGTGCTGGAGGGACACCGCCTTTCCAAGCAGATTGTGCTCAAGTCGGGCAGCATGAACGATGTGCAGTGCTATGTGGGGTACTATCCTGCCGATAAGCCCCGATACGCATTCGCCCTGCTTGCCAACAACTACACTTGCAGCCGCTCTGACTTGCGTGCCCACATGAGCCGCTTGCTCATCGACCTCTTCGGTGACAAGTAGGCTTTATTACATTTTTTGGCTGAAAAATAGTTGTCAAATCAGAAAATTTGCCTAACTTTGGCGGTTAATAACGAAAGAAAATGGTTATGGACACATTATTTTCAAGACTGATGACACAGGTCTACGAGTTGGAAGGGCTCCTGCTCGTGGTCGAGAAACATGGTAAGGACACGCCGCAAGTGGTGTACCAACGCATCGGCGAACTAGGTCAAGAGATTGCCCAATATACCCAGCAAGCCGCTGTCACACAGCCTGCAGAGCCAGAACCGATTGAAGTTATGCCACCTGTTGAACAAGAAAAGCCGATTGAGCCACAGCCCATCGAGTCGGAGCAACCCGCTGAGCCAGAGCAACCTGCTGAGCCTGAATCGGAACCCGTCGAGCCAGACTTGCCCGAACAGGACTTGCCCGAGCAGGACTATAATGCCGATGAGACGTGGCAGCATGACAATGGCGAGGAGTTCGCCGAAGTCTTCAAGGTTGACTATGTTGAGCCCGATCCGGTCATCAAGCCGCAACCCAATGTGGTGTTGGTCGAACCTCAGCCCAGAGACGTCCCCGATGCTCCTGCCATCGCATCTGTTGCCGATGACGGCCTGCGTGTTGATGAGAAGTTGCAGCGTTCGCTCAGCAAGGATATGCACAAAGCACTGTCGCTGAACGACCGCTTCCGCTTTCAACGCGAGTTGTTCAGCAACAGCAAGAATGACCTCAACAATGCCCTAGACCTGGTCAATGCCATGCAATCGTTCGACGAGGCCGAGGAGTACTTCATCCACGACCTCGGATGGGATCAGGATAATGAAGATGTGGCCGACTTTATGGGTCTTGTGCGCCGCCACTTTCTGAACTGATGGAAGGCAAATTATATATTGTGCCGACTCCTGTGGGCAACTTGGACGACATGACCCCACGGGCGGTGACCGTGCTGCAGGAAGCCAGTCTGATCTTGGCCGAAGACACACGCACTAGCAGTGTGCTCATGCGACACTTCGACATCAACACGCCCATGCGCAGCCATCACAAGTTCAACGAGCATGAGGCCATCGACCAGTTGATGCCTCTCCTCGAGGCGGGGCAGACGATTGCGCTGGTGAGCGATGCCGGTACACCGGGCATCAGCGACCCGGGCTTCTTGCTATCGCGTGAGTGCCGACGACGGGGCATTGAGGTCGAGACACTGCCAGGTGCCACAGCCTTTGTGCCGGCGTTGGTCAACTCGGGACTGCCGTGCGACCGCTTTGTCTTCGAGGGCTTCTTGCCACAGAAGAAAGGTCGCGCCTCGCGTCTGGCCGAGTTGCAGGACATGCCGCTGACCATGGTGTTCTACGAGTCGCCCCTGCGGCTGCTCAAGACACTGCAGCAATTTGTCGAGACATTCGGCCCTGACCGCGAGGCATCGGTGGTGCGCGAAATCAGCAAGGTACACAACACCACCCACAACGGCACTTTGGCCGAGTTGGTCGATTTCTTCACGGCCAATGCTCCCAGGGGCGAGATTGTCATCGTGGTGGCAGGTCGTCCTGCCGAGGAAAAAAAGAAAATCGACAAGTATGCCCAATTCAAGGGCAAAGCCACTCAACACGTCTAGCATCTAGAGTCTATAGAAAATCTAGAGTCTCTAGAAACACATAACAAAACAACAATCAGTATGAAAAAGATTAAGTTTTTAGTGATAGCCCTGGTCGCCATGACCCTGATGCCAGCCTGCAGCAACAAGGCCGAGCAAGAGGAGGCAACCCGTGAGGACTCGATCAACACCGAACTCAATGACTCGCTGGCCACAGCGTTGGCCGAGAAAGACAGCCTGATGGCGCTGATGAACGACATCAGCGATGGTATGAACCAACTCAAGGAACTGCAAGATGTGGTGTCGGTACGCAATCTCAGCGGCGAGACACCCGACCGCAAGGCTCAACTGCGCAGTGACATGGAATTGCTGCAGAAGTCGGTTGCCGAGCGCAAGAAGCGCCTTGAGGACCTGGAAAAGCGCCTCACGCAGAGCCGCAACTACAACGACGAGATGCGCAAGACCATCGAGACCATGAAGAAGCAACTCGAGAATCAGCAGAGCACCATCGATGACCTCACTCAGCAACTGGCTCAAGCCCACATCGTCATCAACACGCTCAACACCCGAGTTGACTCGCTCAACACCGTCAACACCGAGGTGCGTGAGGAGAAAGCCCGTGCACAAGAGGAGACCGTGCGTGTAACCAACGAGATGAACGTTTGCTACTACGTCATCGGCAACAAAAAGGAACTCAAGAATCACCACATCATCGAGACGGGCTTCCTCAAGAAGACCAAGATCATGGAGGGCGAATTTGAGAGATCATATTTCACCAAGGCCGACAAGCGCACACTCAACGAGATTCCGTTGCACAGCAAGAAGGCCAAGTTGCTCTCAAAGCATCCGCAGGGCACCTATCAACTGGTTGATGACGGCAATGTCAAGTCGCTCCACATCACCGATGCCGCTCGCTTCTGGGAACTGAGCAACTACCTCATCGTCCAAATCGACTAAATCCTACTCGCAATGAAACGACTACTGACCATGACGGCTGCCCTGATGGCAGTCGTCGCCATTATGGCAAATACGGCAACCGAGGTGGCGATGGCGCTGACGCAGAGGTTGTCGCCGCGGCTGGCGCAGAAGGTGACCTATCGGCAACTGCCGGCCGATACCTGTGACTACTTCACATTGACTAACGAGGGTGACCGTGTGGTCATCGGGGGTAACAATGCCAATGCTATGGCGGTGGGGCTGAACCACTACTTGAAGAACTGTTGCCAGACCACCGTGTCGTGGTATGCCGACGTGCCTGTCGAGTTGCCTGCCGTGCTGCCGCCCGCCGACAGCGCCATTACCGTGCGTGCTCGCGTGCCACAGCGGTTCTTCCTCAACTACTGCACCTTTGGCTACACGATGGTGTTCTGGCAGTGGCGACACTGGGAGCGCTTCATTGACTGGATGGCGCTCAACGGCATCAATCTACCCCTAGCCATCACTGGGCAGGAGGCGGTGTGGATGCGCGTGTGGAAGAAGTTGGGCATGAAGGATGAAGAGATTCGCGCCTACTTCACCGGACCCGCCTATCTGCCCTGGCACCGCATGGCCAACATCGACGCTTGGTGCGGCCCGCTGCCGCAGCACTGGTTGGACACGCAAGTGGCCCTGCAGAAGCAGATTGTGGCGCGCGAGCGCGAACTGAATATGCGCCCTGTGCTGCCCGCCTTTGCCGGTCATGTGCCAGTGCGCCTCAAGGCGCTGTACCCCAAAGCCGACATCCGTCCGCTGGAGGTGTGGGACGAGTTTGAGAAGCCCTACAACACCTACTTCCTCGACAGCGAGGATCCGCTCTATACACGCATCCAGAGGATATATCTGCAAGAGCAGACACGCCTCTTCGGCACCGACCACATCTATGGCATCGACCCGTTCAACGAGATGTCGCCACCCAGTTTCGAGCCCGACTATCTGGCGCGTGTGTCGCGTCACATCTACGAGTCGCTGCGCAGTGCCGACCCCCAGGCCGAGTGGCTGCAGATGGGTTGGTTCCTCTACTACCAGCGCAAGGACTGGACCGCCGAGCGCGCCCAGGCCATGCTCGATGCTGTGCCGGCGGGCAAGATGCCCATCTTGGATTACTACTGCGAACGCATGGAGGTGTGGCGGCTGCGTGACAAGTTCTATGGCCAGCCTTTCATCTGGTGCTATCTGGGCAACTTCGGTGGCTCGACGGCCATGCAGGGCAATGTGCTGGAGGCGGGCGACCGGCTGGAGAAAGCCCTCGTTGAGGCACATGGATCGATACAAGGCATCGGTTCGACACTTGAGGGACTGGATATGCAGCAATTCCCCTACGAGTATATACTGGACAAGGCTTGGGACTTGGGCATGAGCGACAGCGCCTATGTGGCGCAGTTGGCCCGGCGCCATGTGGGTGGCGAGTCGATGCCTGCCCGCGTGGCATGGTGGGCACTGGCGCGCGACGTGTTTGTCCACTGGCCCTATACCCGTGGTCCGCAGTTCAACTTCGTGCCAGTGATGGACAAGCGCAGCAAGTGGTCGCGCGACGAGATTTATTACCGCCCCGACCGCATGGTGCAGGCATGGCTCACCCTGTTGCAGCAGACGCAGGTGACCCGCGATGCCATGACCATCGACATGATCGCTGCCGGGCGCGAGGTGCTGGGACTGGCGTTTGCCCGTGCCAAGGCCGACTTTGATGCGGCTTATCACCGCCGTGACCTCGCGGCTTTGCGCAGTCAAGGGCGGTTGATGCTCGACATCATCCTTGATGCCGACACGCTGACGGCTCATCATCCCTACTGCACCATGCAGAAGTGGATAGCGTTGGCGCGTGACTATGGCAACACACCCGAACTGAAAGACTACTACGAGATGAATGCCCGCCGCCTGGTCACCACCTGGGGTGGCGACCTCGATGACTATGCCAACCGTTCGTGGGCTGGACTGATCGGGGAGTACTACCACCATCGCTGGCAGATGTATGTTGACGAGGTGACGCGTTGTGTCGAGCAGAACCGTGATTTTGACCAACAGGCCTTTGACAAGCGGCTCATGGAATACGAACTCTCGTGGGCCGAGTCAACAAGGCCCATCGCCTTACCACCGACGACCGATGTCCTGGTCTTCTCGCGCCACTTGGCTCAAAAGTACGCAACGAGTCTGCCATGAGGGTCTCGGCCACACAAAAAAGCAGAGTTGCATTTCACCATGGGGAAATGCAACTCTGTTTTCTCTAGTCGAGTGGATGATTACTCTCCGGGAGCGATAGCGCCAGTGGGGCAAGCGTCTGCGCAAGTACCGCAGTCGATGCACACATCGGGATCAATCTTGTAGATGTCGCCCTCGCTAATTGCGCCGGTGGGGCAAACGCCCTGGCAAGTTCCACATGCCACGCAGCTGTCAGAAATTACGTATGCCATAGTTCTAATTAAAAAAATAAATGATGTGTTATTAATTGAAAATAGTTCTAAACGGTCTGCAAAAGTACTGCATTTTTTCGAACTGCACAAAGTTTTGCCGTTTTTTTTGCCACAATAGTGCAATTTCTGTGCCAAATGCACCAAAAACCACAAAAAAGCATTAACTTTGCACAATCAGGAATACATCTGATGGTTCATTTTTGTCGTCTGTCGGTTGTTTCAACAAGCGTAACCGAGAAGGTGGCAACGCAATTCTCAATTTTCAATTCTCAATTCTCAATTAATAAAGAGGTGGACTGGAAAGATCAACTGGGTGCAGCATTTGGCATCGATGTGCCATCACCCGAACAAATAGCGGAGGAAAAACAAGCCGCCGACAACGCACCGCGCGGCGATGCACTGCAACAGCAAGGAAAACGAGTGGTGCATGTCGTCATCGAGCGCAAGGGCAGGGCGGGAAAGGTCGCGACCATCATCGTTGACCTTCACTGCGATGACCTGGCACTCAAGCAACTGGCCAGCGAGCTCAAGCAGCAATTGGGCGTGGGTGGGTCGGCTCGTGGAGGCGAAATACTCATTCAAGGAGACCATCGCGACCGTGTCATGGCATTGTTGCGCAAACGGGGTTTTACCGTCAAATGAGCACCGAATGACCCAATGTACCCTGCATGATTAACTAGGCTATATATCACAAACGTGCATCACGGACTGCTACAAATCAGTGCTTCGGCCGGGTCGGGAAAGACCTATACATTGGCCAAACGATACATCATGTTGCTGTTGTTCAAGCAACGTGATGATGGGCTACTTGACTATCGCCGACAGACCGACTACCACAGCCACATCTTGGCCATCACATTCACCAACAAGGCCACGACCGAGATGAAGAAGCGCATCATTGACGAACTCTACATCCTTGCTACTGCTCCAGGCGAGAGTGACTTCCTCAGGGACTTTAACGCCTTGGAGGCCAAGATGCTGGACGAGCAAGGCAAGCACTGTTTCGTGGCTGGTGTGCTAGATGTTGACAAGATGCAGCAAGCCGCTCGCCAGGCATTGGCCAGTGTGCTCTATGAGTATGGCACGTTCAACGTGAGCACTATCGACTCGTTCTTTCAGAGCATCTTGCGCAACTTTGCCCGCGAACTGGACCGTGACTACAACTACGAGGTGCAGATTGACGAGAAATTTGCATTGCAGACTGCAATACACAACTTCTTGCTCTCGCTGGGTGCCGATGCCCGTCGACATGGTGGCAAGTACCACCTCACCGATGTCGAGCGGTGGGTTAAGGCATATATCAGTCAACAGGTCAGCGAGGGGCAAGACTGGAACGTGTTCAAGGAGGATGCCGGTCTGTTCAAGCATGCCCAACTGTTGAGCCAGGAGTTCTTCCGCCAGCAGATGCCTCGCTTGCACGACTATCTCACACGCGAGCAGAACGGTGTACGGGTTACCGACTTGGGCAAGATTTCTGAGTTCAAGAAACGTCTCATCATCCTTGCCGGGTACTATGAAGATCAGTATAAGGCTCTGGGCAGTGGTATGTCGCGCTTGCTTGACAAGCATAACGTGGACATCCAGTGCCTGTATGCAGGGCGGTTTGTTCAGAACATGATGAATCCTGACAATCGCATCTCACATGGCGAGCCTTACGAGACGGGCAACTCCAAGACATTCACTGAACTCACCGAGGAGAAACTGACCAAAAATTGTTTCAAGAACAAGTATGTTCCGCCCGAGGCCTTTGTCAGCGATGTTATGCAATGGCGTGGTGAGGTGATTTACACTTATCATGCCTGGCAGTGGGTCAAGAATTTGGCTGCCGAACTAGGTTTCTTGGGTCTGCTTGACCGCATCGACGACAATGTCAAGCAATATAGCCGCGAGACCAATCAATTGCTCATTGCCGACACCAACGACCTCATCGCTCGGGTGCTGGACAGTGGTGTGCCATTTCTATACGAGCGGGTGGGGACGTGGATCAACCACTTCATGATCGATGAGTTTCAGGATACCAGCCGCAAGCAGTATGAAAATTTCTTGCCGTTGCTCTACGAGGCTTTGGCCCGCACCGACGAAAACCTGTGCATGCTCATCGGCGATGCCAAGCAGTCAATCTATCGCTTTCGCAATGCCGATCCCAGTCTGTTCCGCGATCAGATTGGGATTGACTTCAGTGCTGAGCGTCATGGTTTGCATCACGAGCCATTGTCAACCAACTACCGCAGTTGCCCGGTTATCGTGAGGTTCAACAACTGGTTCTTCGACCAGTTGCTCAACGCTCTGGGACAGGATCCGCAGTCCGTCGTCATGCGCACATACAAGCCCAACGGGCGCTTGACCGATTTCCAGCAGAAGGAGCATAAGGCCGCTCCTCTGGGCATGGTGAGAGTGCAATTTGTCAGCAAGTCGGCTCAGGCACCCGACAAGGAATCCGAGCAAGTGCTGCAATTGCTGCCTGAGTATCTGCACGAGTTGCATCGGCGGTTTGACTGGCGCGACATCGGCATCTTGGTCAATCGCAACACTGAGGGTAATGATGTGGTTCTGCGCCTCATGGAGTATAACAAGACCGTGTCGCCCGAGCAGCAGATTTCAGTTGCTAGCGACGAGTCGATGCTCATTGCCAACTCGCCCAGTGTCAAGCGCATCGTGAGCCTGTTGCGCTTTGTTGACCTCACGCAGTATGTGGCGAGTGATGACGACCCCGATTCTATGCCCGATGAGGACCGGCGTGCCAATCGTAGCCGCCTGAAAGACCAGCACATGTATCACGTGCTAGGATTGTTCATGCAGCGCATGGCGCAAGACGAGGCTCAGGCTCCGGGGCAAGTGCTCGAGCAGTGTTTCCGCGACACCGAAGCCCTGACCATGTTGCCCGAAGATCAGCAAATGGATGCCTACGCCCGCGAGGTTGATGCGTTGCTGCCCGACCGTCGCACCGAACTGATGACCCTGCCCAATATCGTTGAGCACATCATTTCACGCTATATGCAAGACACACAACATGTGCCGCAAGAGACGGCTCATCTGCTGGCCTTCCAGGACTGTGTCAATGATTTTGCTTCTCAGCGCAGTGGCGGCACCGTGCGAGAGTTCCTCAGTTATTGGGACACCAAGAGCGACAAACTCACAGTACCCGCCTCGTCGAGCAACGATGCGGTCAGTGTCATCACCATCCACAAGTCCAAGGGGCTGGAGTATGACTGCGTTATCTTGCCATTTGCCAACTGGGAGATTTGTTCCGAGGCGAGCATGTCGGCAAAGTCGCCCTACTGGATCACCCGTGAAGATCTGTTGGCAATGGGCGGAGACAAGGTCTTTGCGCCTGACCCTGAGATTACCCGGGACATGATGCCACCACTGTTGCCTTTGGCCAAGAAACACGTCAATGTTTTGGCTCAACATTGCGGCATCCTCAGGGATTATGTCGAAACATTCGGACAAAACCTGATGGTCGACAATATGGACAAGACCTATGTGGCATTCACACGCCCCAAGCAAGAACTGCACATCTTTGCCAAGGCAAGTTCAGAGATCGGGAGGTTGCTTCAGCCCATACTCGAGCAGGGCTGTCAAGGTGGGGATGTCGATGTGACAAAGGTCGACGAGGTGACCTATCAGTGGGGTAACCCGCGCGACGTGTCGCATGATAAGCCCAAGCCGCAGGTCGATGCCGATGTGGCACTCATCGATATGCCGCCCTATCAGGTGGCGTCGGGAGCATCGCGCATCAGCGTCAGGTTGCCCGAAGATCTGTCCGACAAGCAGAACACAGGCAAGCGGCTGCACAATCTGATGAGCCGCATCGCCTATCGTCGCGATGTGGATCGGGCATGGGGATTCTGTGTCAATCGCGGCATCATCAGTGATGATGACAAGGAGTGGCCGCTGCACCGTCTGCGTGCCGTCATCGACGGGATGTTTGATGACCCGCGCACCAGTGAGTGGTTCTCTGATGACAATCGTGTGTACAACGAGCGCAATCTGTCGGCAGGGCATTTTGCGACGACGACCAAGCGCCCCGATCGAGTGGTGTGTCGGCCCGATGGGACGTGGATTGTCATTGACTATAAGTTTGGCGAAAAAGATCTCGAGAAGCACACCGAGCAGGTCAGGGGCTATATGAAGCGCTTGGAGCGGATGGGCAAGAAGCCCATTCAGGGCAATCTGTGGTATGTGGCACTCGATGAGATCGTTCCTGTAAATGTAGATTAACTCAATAAAAACAATTAACCGTTTTGAAAAAATTATTGATATCACTGCTCGTTGTGATGACGATGCTCCCTGTGCTGGCACAGGAGATTGACTTTATCAACAATGATGCCAACCGCATTGAACTTAATGGCGATGACTGGTCGGCCATGCGCAAGGCACTCAAGTCGCCCAAGTCATGGACTGATGGAAAATTCCAACTGGTGCAGATCGGTGACAGTCACATCCAGCCCGACATCATGACCGCACAGGTGCGCAATCGCATGCAGGACATGTGGGGAAATGGCGGGCGAGGGCTTATTCCCGCATTCTATCTGGCCAAGACCAACGAGCCGACCGACTATGTGCTCAAGTCGAGCACCCGAGTTCGTGACTACTCGCGCATCTTGAGCCGAAACTGGACTACCGACATTGGGCTCACAGGCGTGGCAGTGAGATTTGACACAGCCTATACTGAGTTGTTTATCAAGGCAAAAGTCGATGGCGACCAGTTCTCTAGCGTGACCTTGCTCCATGCCCCCAAGGGTGGATATGAGACCGCAAGTGTGGCAGGCGAGGTGCTCTTTGCGAGGGAACTCTCGCCTTGGGCCCAATCGTACCGCCTCAAGGCAATGACCGATACCATCACGATGGGCGTGCCATGTCCCAGCGACTTCTACGGAGCCATTCTGTCCAATGACAAGCGCGGCATCATGGTGCACTCGATTGGCAACAATGGGGCTACCTACCAGAGTTACTGCAAGGTGACCGACTTCGGGCAGCAATTGCAGGTGCTGCAGCCGCAATTGGTCATCATCTCGCTGGGCACTAACGAAGCCTCGGGCAACCCCAGTGGCATCGAGACTTATATCACGAGGCTCATCACCGACATCCGCAAGCACAACCCTAAGGCCAAGTTCTTGCTCACCACACCCATGGAGTATCAGAAGCGTTCATCGCGGCAGGTGGCTCAGAGGGTCAAAGTGGGTGGTGGCAAGCGCAAGAGGGCACGCTACAAGACCGTCTATAAGACAGTTTCCAGTTATGTCGCCAATTCTAATATCGAGGTCGTCAGGCAGACCATCCTCGACTATGGCCGCAAGCACAAGATTGCAACGTGGGATCTTTATGCTGTAGCTGGTGGGCGAGGAGCGTGTAGCAAGTGGGTTGGTGCCGGGCTGATGAACCCTGGCGATCACCTTCACCAGTTGGAGGCAGGCTATGAATTGCAGGGCATGCTGCTGGCCGATGCGATCATTCAGGCTCTGAAGTGAAATCAAAGTAAGCGATGGTTGTAGAGAAAAAATCACCATCTGGACTAAACATTTTGCATTTTTTTGAGTCAAAAGGGTAGATTTTCGATTCTCAATTTTCAATTCTCAGATTTTTATCGTAACTTTGCCGATTGAAATGAAAAGGATGTCTCACATATTGCTTACTTGCCTAGTGCTGGCATTGTGTGCAGGAATCACTGCACCGACTGCCGTTGCTGACCAGCGCATTGAACATGTCGCTGCTACAGCACCTGCGGCAATCGGTGAGCAAGGTAGCATCTTGCTCAGGGCGGGAGCGGACGATGCCGTGTTCAGTGTATACTCTATCACCGGGCAGCAAATCAAAGTGGTGCGTGTTTCGGCAGGGTCTCACGTGTCAATAGAGTTGCCGCGCGGGTTCTACATTGTCAAGTGTAACCAATGGTCACGCAAGGTGGTGGTTCATTGACCTTGCATTAGTAGGCCTCAACCTCTGTCAGCTCATGTTGCTTGCCCTTGCGTCATCACTCACACCGTATGCAGATTTTGCCCTTGATATGCTCAATTGGCTCTATGTGGTGAGCATTGTGGCATCAATTATCGTCATTATCGGTGAGAACCGTAATCCTGTTAAGTCATTGGCTTGGGTTACGGTTCTCATCCTTTTGCCGGTGCTAGGGCTAGTATTATACATCTTCTTTGGACGTAGCATCAAGGGACTGAGGCTCATCTCGCGCAAGAGCCGCAAGAAGTTGGCGGCGGCAACGCTGAGTGCGCGACCCAGTTTGAATATCGATCGGTTGCCTCTGAGCGATGAGTCGAAGCAGAAGGTCAGGCTTGTGAACCACCTTACAGGAGCACAATATTTCACAGGTAATGATATCCAAATCTTTACCAGGGGGATTGACAAATTTGAAGCCCTCAAGCGGGACTTGGAAGCGGCTACCGATCACATTCACTTGCAGTATTACATTTATGAGAATGACCACATAGGACGAGAGATACGCGATATTCTCATTCGCAAGGCGAAGCAAGGGGTGAAGGTGCGCATTATGTACGACCATGTGGGGTCGTTCACCATTGATGCTGCTTTTTTCAAGCGTATGAGGCGCGAGGGGGTCGAGGCTCATCCGTTCCTCCAACTAACTATTCCCAAACTTGCCAATCGTCTGAACTGGCGCAATCACCGCAAGGTGGTGGTTATTGACGGGCGCATCGGATACATTGGCGGCATGAACATTGCCGACCGATATGTGACAGGTGACAAGGGCAAACCTGCCTGGCGCGATACCCACCTGCGCATTACAGGCCCGGCAGTGGTTGCATTGCAGTATTCGTTTGCTGTTGATTGGAACTATATGAGCCGCACACTGCTGGCCGAGACGATTCCTACGGTCGGCGAGCCTGATGTCACGGCCACAGAGGGGGTGCAGATTGTGCCCAGTGGTCCCACCGACCAGTGGAGCAACATCTCGATGGTGTTTATCAAGGCCATCACGTTGGCCAAGCACACGGTGTTTATCCAGACACCCTATTTCCTGCCCAGTGATGCGTTGCTCAAGGCCTTGCAGAGCGCCGCGCTGGCGGGGGTGGATGTGCGGCTGATGATACCGCGCAACCCCGACAGCCGCTTGCTGAAGTTGGCATCGGGCAGTTACATCAAGGAGTGCCTGCTGTCGGGCATCAAAGTCTACTTCTATGAGCCAACCATGTTGCACAGCAAACTTGTGCTCATTGACGATGAGTTTGTCACCACAGGCAGCACTAATTTTGATTTTCGTTCATTTGAGCATAACTTCGAGTGCAATGCATTGATTTATAGTCGAGAGTTTAACCGGCGAATGAGGGCTATCTTTGCTGAGGATCAGCGGCAGTGCACGCGCATCATCTTCAGTCACTGGCGGCGTCGACCCATCATCACCAAGGCATTTGAGTCGCTGGCACGACTGCTCAGTCCCATCCTATGACACAACCTCAAGAACATATAGCAGAGCAGCCATTGTGGTATGCACTCAGGGTGACTTATAACCGCGAGATGAAGGTCAAAGTTGACCTAGACGAGCGTGGCATCCGCAACTTTGTGCCCATGCAATACAAGGCACAGGTGCGCAATGGCAGGCTGGTCAAGCGCCTGGTGCCATCGGTGCATAATCTCATCTTTGTCTACATTGAGCCAAGTCGCATGCGGGAGTATAAAGAGACCACCTCGCTGCCCATACGCT
>Ga0310695_10010245_pt1 | contig 13772 bp, 16 predicted proteins | sample RumenRJG_04DNA_FD_203882 | JGI IMG/M metagenome (GOLD analysis project Ga0310695, IMG submission 203882) | Bovine rumen microbial communities from Lethbridge, Alberta, Canada - RJG_04 (v2) (version 2) | ecosystem: Host-associated > Mammals > Digestive system > Stomach > Rumen | place: Canada... | reverse complement strand
GAGGGATGCAAACTACTACTACTCCAACTCACCGACACAAACAGCCCTAAAGCTCGAATGGCCGCGGCCGTTGCTGTTCCTGTACGAGTACGAACTGTAGAAGTGCCGGCCGTACGCGCTGCCGGCACTTCGCTCACTACCTGACCACAAGCGGTACCAAGAGGAGCCTAAGCCCGAAAAACTCTCAGGTAGTTGGCTGAAATCAGGGGTGCCGTCGCAGCGTTTTGTATTGTCGTCACAAGTCGGATATACTTTCTTGGCTAATTCATACAAATCATCTTCTGTTGGTAAATTTTGGACTCCGCCGCATTTCTCAGCCGCAGCGGCAAAATAATCATTGTCATAATTACACGCTTTTATACCAAGTGCTTCTTTTTTGGCTTCACAATCCGCTTTACTCATCGGAGTTGTGATTACTTGAGGTTCCCATTTGTCAAACTGACGACGTTTTGCTATGCGCTGTGCCTCGAGTTCTTCTTCTGTTAATTGCGGTTCTTCTTTCCCATTTCCTCCGAGAAACGCCGCTAAAGATGCATTTGTTGCAGGTTCGACCGCGCCATCATGAAAGACCACAGGAAATATATCCCCCATTGAGCCGTTTGTCACTCTGCATGTTTTATTTGCAACGATTATTGTCGGAACTTCTGCGCATTGAACTTCTTTATTTGGCGGAGTAGGTCCGTTTACGTCTATAAACCCGATACAATTTGCCAAATTGTTTGTCAGTTTTTCATTTGTTAATGTTTGACCTACACCGATTCCGCAATTCTTTGCGTTCGGATTAAACGCAACAATTGCGCCGTCGGCAAACGAAAAGAACAAAAAGTTTTCAATTGAAAAACTTGTCACATTTGCGCTATACGGACTAAATAAATTTGCACCTTTTACATTTCCGTATTTCCCTAAATAAGTCTGCCCCGCAAGCGTATTATTAAAAAGTCCGCAAAAATTGTACTGACCGCCTGCAAGCGTGTCACTTTTACAGGTTGCATCATCATTTATCTGTGTCAACAATGAATAATCCAAATCATACTGCGCTTGCGCTCCGATTGCCGCTTGATTTAGAGTAGATAAAGATTTTTTAAACTGGGTTGTAAACTTTTTAGAATTAGAATTTTGCATCAAAAGCGGAATTGTAATCGCCGCAACAACACCAATAATACCAATTGTAATCATTATTTCTGCCAATGTAAAAGCGTACTTTTTCATATAACCTCCTTAAAATGGGTTATCACATGCTCCATTTTTAAAAGAATTATATGAGAGAATTTTATATATGTCAACAAAAGATGAAAGGTTAATATTACTTGGACAAAAAATTAAGCAGTTGAGAAAATCGAAAAAAGTTTCCCAACTAAATTTGTCGATTAAACTTGATATAACAAGAGAGCACCTTTCAAAATTAGAGCGAGGAGTCGCTTATCCAAGCGTAAAGATTTTATTTTCCATTCTTGATGCTCTAAATCTTGATATTAGCAATATTTTTAATATTAAACCCTAATAGCCGTACTGTTCGTGTTCGTTCAGATATTCACGAACAAAATTAAGAGAAGACTGAACTATACGAGTAACTCGTGAGGGTGAAAGCCCGATTTGAGTAGCAATATCTTTGACCTGCATATTACGGTAAAATCTGTATTCGACAACCGTTCTCTCTTTTGGCGGAAGTTTGGAAATCGCCGCTCTAATCATTTTACCCATTTCAGAAAGTTCGGCACTTTCATCAGGAGTGGCATGCGGATCTTTTAAGAAATCAAAAGGAGAATCATTGTCGGAAGCATCAGCAGCAAGTCCATCAATAGACAAAACAGTTTCGTAAATTGCTTCACGAACTTTTGCCTGTTTCATATCCATGCCTTCTACTGCTTCTTCTTCGTCATATTCATCCTCTGCCTTATGTTTAATAGAGTACCATTTATAACGAATACGCAACTCGTTTCTTATTGCCCAGCGAACCGCAGTTGCAATATATGCAGAATTATATCTGGCAAGTTGTTCGGGGCTCTTATTTTTAACCATAACCTGAATGGCAATAATCCCAATTGACAGCAATTCTTCGTACTCAACCATGTGCGAAGGGATACGCTTATGCTCTACCCTCGCTACTTTTTGTACGATATCTATATATTCCTGTAAGTTTTTAGAATCCACACTTGCCATAATTTTACACTTCAATAATACTATAAATTTTTAAAATTACTGTCGTTTATTTGGTTGATTTTTCTTCATCCTGTAAACAAACATTAAAATTTCAGCAACCGCCTTATATAGTTCAGGCGGAATAGGCTGATTTATATCACACATTCGAAATAACGCTCTTGCAACCGGCGGATTTTCAATAACCGGAACAGAGTGTTCTTTGGCGATATCAATAATTTTTTTTGCAATCAACTCGGTTCCTTTTGCTATAAGCATAGGGGAATCCATTTCTTCCGCAACATATTTCAATGCACAGGCTACATGAGTGGGGTTTGTAACGACAAAATCCGCCGTCGGAACAGAATCCATTGCGCCCTGCTGAAGCATCTGCATACGCCTTTGACGAAGCGCAGCCTTTACATTCGGGTCGCCTTCCGAGTTTTTATATTCATCTTTAATTTCTTTAAAAGACATCTTTTGGTCTTTTAAAAATTTCCACTTTGTAACCCCGTAATCTGCGGCAGAAATAATCAAAAACGCAATACACGCTTTGAAAATAAATTCCGTCATAAGTTTGCCAAACTCAATCATAACAGCAAAATTGTTATCAACAGATGCAAGCATCAAAATAGTTTCGATATGATCGCTATATACCATCCAGCCGATATAACCCAAAACTACAACCTTTACAATATTTTTAAACAATTCAAATAATGTTTTTACAGACATTATGTTTTTAAAATATTTTGTCGGATTAAGTTTATCAAGTTTCGGCATCAACGGAGCAACTGCAACCAAAGGTCCAACCTGAACAAAATCAGCCAAAACCGCAACAAGCCAAGCTATTGCCAAAATCGGGCCGATAATTAACACCGCACCCTTTACGGAAACGAGCAATATATATGAATACCCTATTTTATCAAGATTAGCATTTGGTATCTGTTCATACAAAAGCGTGAAAACTTGGACAATTTCTTTCCATATAAAAGGAGCCAAACCAAAGATTACGGAAAACAAAACAAGCAAAGACACCGCAGTCGAAAAATCTTTTGATTTTACAACCTGACCTTCTTTTCTTGCCTGCTCAAGTTTTCGGGGAGTCGCATCAAACTGCTTGTCCTCATCACCCATAGTTTGCCCTTTCTGATAGCAATATTATAACATGATTATAATGAATAATTTATAAAAGACGATTAACAAATTGATTTTTTACATAAAAATATTAAAATGGATATATGAAGAAATTATTATTGTTGTCAGTGTTAATTATAAGTGTTGCTTTGCCGTCTTACAGTGCATTTTGGAATCGAAATAAAAATACAAATCAACAGCAAAGTGCACAAACGCAGCAGCAACAGACCCAACAAACACAAGCACAAACTCAACAACAAAACACTAACGAAGCAACTTATCCGCAAGACGTTGACGGTGCTCCAATAAGTCAAGATGAATACATTGATGATACGAATGTGGAAGAAGCATACCGCAAAATGCCCGTCCCTACACATCGGTACATTCACAACATTGACCCCGGGGAATACCAGGACACCATGTATACAACTTGGTCGCCTTATCCGCTTTTCAGACTGACTGCACCTTTATATTTTAAATCAGTTGCAATTCAGCCGGGGTATTACCTGCTCACCCCAAGAGAACACGAAGGAAAATGGTATATTCTTTTTAAAGAAGCAGGAAGAATAAAATACATAATTCCATGCTATAAGCGTGATATGGTGCCGTTTGGGTTTTACGAAAACAATCTTCCGAAAGTCAAACTTACAACACCACAGAAAATTCGAGAAGAAGCACTCAAATGGATTGGGAAACACAAGAATTCTGCAAAAAGAAAACCGACACCCGATACATTCCTTGACGCAAACGATTTAGATAATAACTTTATTTCACTAATAGTATATTGGGGTAATTACAGGTACTATTTTGTTTTGCGATCAATTCAGTTATAATGACATTAAAAAAGGGGAAATTAAAATGAAAAAAATTATAGCAATATTTATTATTTTTTTAACAATGTTATGTACTTTGCCTGAAGCAAACGCAAAACGCGGCGATTTTCTTAATCCTAATCTCAATATAACAGAAATTCGCGCAAGCCATATTTTGGTCAAAAAACGCAAAGATGCAGTTGCAATAAAAAAAGATATTGAAAGCGGTAAAATAACTTTTGAAGAAGCAGCAATACGATATTCTCTATGCCCATCAAGTCAATACGGCGGGGATTTGGGATATTTTACCAGAGGTAAAATGGACCAATTGTTCTCCGATACCGCATTTGACCTCAAAATCGGAAAAGTGTCCGATCCGGTCGGCACAAAATTCGGCTGGCATTTGATTAAAGTTTATGACAAGAGATAATTGTTAATTAAAACGCTTTTCTTTCTGCGGACTTCACTATTCAAAATTTACAAAAAAAACCTGATTTCGGATGAAATCAGGGATAAAATTGTAGGGGAAAAATTAAATTGGAATTAATATAAAATAAAAACTTTTTGTAAATGTTATTCCTCGCAAAGCACCGGAACAACCTTTATGCAATGTGCAACAACGATTTGTTATACGCAGCAATAAAATTCATCTGCTCAAACAACAACTCCGAACGGTCAACAAACGGCTGTGGTTGAACTGCAACTGTCGTCGTTACCTGATCTTTGTAAATGTCTTGCAACTTTGAATCAATTTTTTTCAAATTTTTTAAAGCCATAATCTTGACCTCGTGTTATCTCTCTCTTGTATATATAAAGTATATACTTAAACCAAAATTTCACACTTTAGGTTTATTGTTACAATTCTTAATATATAAAAGTAAAAGTTAATATTTTAGCAAATTTTCAAAATAAATTGTTTTTATTAATATATAGGTATGGAAAAAAGGAAGTAGAATGTCCGAACAGGGTATCAATTTATTCAATAATTTTATAAAAAAACGCCCGAATTTTACGGCTAACGACCCTTCTATGCAAGGGGGAAATGATGCGGTTGCACAGGCTACACAGGCATCCGGAGCAGGTTATGTTAATAATCGTCTTAATGCTTCAAAAGATGCTGATCCTCTTACAACATTAGGTTTGACCACCGCAATCGGCTATGGTATCGGGCAAGGCATGGACTACTTCGGACCAAAATGTGAAGGTAAATACGAAAAAACAATACTTGGTAAACTCGGTTCTTGGGGAGATAAATTTTCTCAAAATACAAAAGTAGGAAGATTTATTGAAAAGAATTTAAGAAAATTAAATGTCGGCTGGTATAACCTTTCTAAAAAAAGCAGTGTTGTCTATACATTAAGAAATCACTCAACTCAACCGGAATGGCAGTTTGCGAAAATGCCGTTTCATGGGTTGCACGGATTTTTATCTATGGACACGCATAACATATTAGAGCAATATACAAAACCAATATCTAATGTTGAGCGCAAATTTTTAGGATTTATACCAAGAAGCAATAAAAATGATTTCAGCAAACTTGAACAGTACGGTTTGAGTGAAGATGCAATTAAGAACTTTAAAAACAGTCTGAACGGAAAAACATTTCTTGAGCAGGCTAAAGCATTACAGATAAAAGAACTTGAACTTTTAGGATTAAGAAATGTTGATTCCTCAAAGACTTTAGAGGAGTTACAATCAATAGCAAGAGAATTAAAAATTACCAAAAAACTCGGATTTAATTCTGTTGCGGAATTTGATACGGTAATGAAAGATGTTGTCGGTCATCCTAAAGAAATTATGCAGGCATTTAAAAAAGCAACCGCAGGCGGACAGGATTTGCATATTTCAATAGGCAGAGGAACAGGTTCGGGTTTCTTGGGTAAACTCAAATCTCATTTCTTTGGAAGAAAAGTAAGTATCAGTGAATACTTAAATAAATACAAAGCAACTTTAGGCAAAGGCAACTCAACTCACCTTGGCAGGGCTTTACCAAAAGCACTCGGGTGGCTTGTAGAAGGCTGTACAAACAGATTTGCAGGCGGTAAACTTGCACCGTTTATGCAGGCATTCATTTTCGCAGATATGGCATACCACACGGCAAAAGCACCTAAAGGTGAACACGGAAAAACTTTAATTGAAAGATTTGTAAATGACTTTTCTTATTTTGCCGCTATGACTCTTAGCTTAATGGGTATTCATAAAATCGGCGGAGGTAAATATATCGGAACTGATAATGCCGGCAGAGAAGCATACAGAGCCGCTTTAAAGGCTCATAAAGAATTAAATAAAGCAGGCGCATTTTTAACTAAAAAAGCATTTAACGACAGCCTAAAAAGTGTCAACGCACATCTTAATGTTGACGGGCTTAAATGGTATCAAAAAATTTGGCAAAAAGCGGCAAGATTTATAAACTTAGGAAATGAAAATGGCGGAGTCTGGAATAATCCCAACGCTAAAGTAATGAATTTTGTCAGAAAAATTGCAAATAAAAACCTTATTGGTGTACCGTTAAGAATTTGGCTTGGCATGGCAGTAATCACTCCGATTATTGTAAAGGCAGCAACAAAAACCGTTCATGCAATCTTTGGTCGTCCAACACATTCAGTTCTTGACGAAGATGAGGAAGAAGAAAACAACGAACAAATTCAGGACACAATTAATAATGCGCAAACTCCTGTTAAGGATCCGAACACTTTGCCTGATACAAACTTAATCAAACAAACAATCAACGGTCAGAATATAAACGACCCTAATAGCACAAATTCAACAACGACAACAACACAAAACATAAATAATCCGACAAAAGATGAACAGGGAAGATTACAGGAACCTGTCAGAACATATATTCCGTCTTCGGTTTCAATGGTTCAGGGTTTAGACCCGACTGCTGCGGATATGGCTCTTGCCAATGCAGACAGAGCAGAACAGCAAATTAATGATATTCTCGCTTCAATCCGCAAAGGCTAAGTAAAATTATAGACATTAAATCTCCGATATAATATACTTATATCGGAGATTTTTTATGAACGAACTTGAAGTAAAAAGAGTAATAGGACTAATGTCCGGAACTTCATGCGACAGTATTGATGCAGGGTTGTGCGAAGTTTATCCTGACATGACGGTTAAACTTATTAAGGGGATAAATTACAAATATCCTGTTCATATAAAGGGAAAAATCTTTCAGATTTTCAGAAACGAAGCCACTGTATCAGATATTTGTCAGATGAACTTTGCAATCGGAGAATGTTTTGCCAACGCTGCAAACATTTTGATAGAAGAATTTGGCAAGCCTGATTTTATTTCAAGTCATGGACAGACAATATTTCATTACCCGTTTGATGAAAAAATTGATGATATTTCACTAAAAAGCACTTTGCAAATCGGAGAAAGTTCGGTTATTGCACAAAAAACAGGATGCACAGTTGTTTCAAACTTCAGAGAAGCAGATATAGCACAAGGCGGTCAGGGTGCCCCTTTAGTCTGCTTTGCAGACGAAAAATGGTTTCGCAACATTTCCCATCAACCTTTTGGAGAGGGTAAAAAAAATTATGCGATTCAAAATATCGGCGGAATATCTAATGTTACAGTGGTATCACAGGATTACGACACATTCGGGTTTGATACAGGTTTAGGTAATATAATGATAGATTACTGCGCCAACAAATATTTCTCGCTTCCTTATGATAAAGACGGACAAATCGCATCAGAAGGCATAGTATCAGACAGTTGGCTTGAATGTCTTTTGCAGGATGAGTATTATTTTGTTGAACCGCCAAAATCAACCGGCAGAGAATACTTTAATCAAAAATATATAGAAAATGTACTCAAATATGCTCCGAAAGATTCTAAAGATATTCTTGCAACAGTAACCGCTCTGACGGCAAAAACAATAGCAGATGCCTATGAAAGATTTATTTATCCGAATGTCGGAATACACGAAGCGGTAATTTGCGGTGGCGGAGCATACAATAAAACTCTTATGAAATTTTTGCGTTCGTATCTGCCGTCATACATTGAATTAAAGACCTGCGAAGATTACGGGATTTCGAATAATTTTAAAGAAGTAATGGCTTTTGCACTTTTAGGCTACTGCACTTACTATGAAATCCCTAATAATTTACCATGCTGCACAGGCGCCAAAAAAAGAGTAGTTATGGGAAAAATAACTTATTAACAATGTGTAAATAATCTTTTATATAATGGCAAAAAAATAAATTTTCGTGTTATTATAATCATAGTAGCAAATTAGGATGTGTGTCATGGCTAATTTAAAAGAAGAAAAAATTATTGGAATACCCCGAGCAATGTCGTTTTACGGCAATTATCCGTTTTACTTCGGATTTTTTAACGACTTGGGAATAAAAATTGTTTTGTCGGATGTAACAACAAAACAAACAATGTCAGAAGGCGCAGGACTTGTTGTAACAGAAACATGCCTGCCTATAAAAGTTTATGTCGGACATATTTTAAACCTTATCAGAAAAGGGGTTCAAAACATTCTTGTTCCGTCGTTGCAGTCTATTGACACCAAAATTTATAACTGCTCTAAAATCAGAGGTTTGCCTGATTTAATCAGAAATGTCGTAAAAGAAAAATTTAATATGATAGAAGCAACACTTGATAAATCAGAAAAAAATCAGGGATTGTATGAATTTTTGGCTGAATGTGTTGCACCGTTTGGCATAACAGATAAAAAACTTATTAAAAAAGCATCAAAAGCAGGTTGGAGATGTTATAACAATTTTCATGTTATGACAAAATCCGGTATGCCTTATTCAAAGGCGTTGAGTTATGCACTGCAAGGCAAAGTTGTTATTGAAAATAATACAAAAGAATACCCAATATCTATCGCCCTTGTCGGTCACGGATATAATATCTATGACGAAAGAGTTTGTATGAAAATTGTTGATAAACTCGAAAAAATGGATGTAAAAGTTTGCACATCACTTCAACTTTCATCAGAACAACTTGACGAAGGCATTTTGACACTCGGCAACGAAAAGTATTGGGCTAATGAAGATGAAATGACAGGCACAGCGGGTCATTATCTGAAAGATAACAAAATTGACGGTATAGTCACGGTTACGGCATTTGGCTGTGGTCCGGATTCGCTTATGATTGAAAGAATTACAAGAAAAGCAAAACAGTTTGGCAAACCTTTGTTAAATCTTACAATTGACGAACAAACAGGTGAAGCCGGATTTGTAACAAGACTTGAAGCATTTGTTGATATGCTTTTCCGTAAAAAGCGTGCAAATATTGTCAATAATATAAATATTGGAGAAAAAGAAACCCCTCAATACACGCTGAATACAGATATTATAGAAACTAAATCATAATAATTTATGTTTGTTATATAATATTTTTTGCGAGGTATAGATATGCAATTAGAATTTTTATATTCAAAAATACACAGGGCGACAGTAACGGATGCAAATCTGAATTATGTCGGTTCGATAACTATTGATAAGGCACTTTTAGATGCCGCAAATATGAAAGAATGGCAAAAAGTTGAAATTTTGGACATCAATAACGGGGAGAGATTTCAGACTTATATAATTTCAGGGGAAGAAAATTCGGGTTGTATATGCTTGAACGGTGCTGCAGCGAGAAAAGTTCAAAAAGGTGATAAGGTTATCATTGTAACCTATGCCCAAATGGACAAAACAGAAGCCAAAACTCACAAACCGACTATTGTTATTGTTGATGATAATAATAAAATCGTAAAATAAGAATTAATAAATATATTTTCCCTTTACATAATCTTTACTTGACCTTTTGGCAATAAAATTTTATGCTATATAGGTAAATTTAATATATAGAACCTGAAACAAGTTCAAGATGACAATTCATGTCAGTAGTTTTATTCAGGCGAAAAGAAAAGAGGGGCGTATGACAGAATTTACTCACAAAAGGGGAGACGGTAAGATATTTAGCCAGGATGATATCAAAAGGCTTATCGGCGAGCATAATATCAAGTTTATAAAACTTCAGTTCGTTGATATCAATGGTCAGGTTAAAAATATAACTTTACCGTCAGAACAAATTGATAAAGTTTTGAATAATGAAATTATGTTAGACGGTTCTTCTATCAAAGGTTTCAGAAGTATTGAAACATCCGATATGTTCTTCCACCCTGATTTGACAAGTTTTCAGATTTTACCTTGGAGAGAACACGAAGGCGGAAACAGTGCGCGTTTAATCTGCGATATTTATAATGTTGACGGAACACCGTTTGAAGGATGCCCAAGATGTAACTTAAAAAGAGTTATGCAGGCTGCAGAAAAAATGGGATTTTCTATGAACATCGGACCGGAAGCGGAATTTTTCTTGTTCGCAAAGGATAAAGACGGCAAAATTACAACCACAACCCAAGACCACGCAGGATATTATGATGTCGGACCTGAAGATTTGGGAGAAGATGTTCGTTCAGATATCGTTTTGACTTTGCAGGAAATGGGCTTTGATATTGAAGCATCCCACCACGAAGTTGCAGACGGTCAGCATGAAATAGATTTTAAATACTCCGATATTTTAACGGCTGCGGATAATGTAGCGACATTCAAAGTTGCAGTAAGAGCAGTTGCAGCAAAACACAATTTGCATGCAACATTTATGCCAAAACCGATATTTGGAATAAACGGTTCAGGTATGCATTGTAACATTTCACTTTTTAAAGACGGTAAGAATGCTTTCTATGATGAAAAAGCAGAGTATCAGTTATCCGATATTGCAAAATATTCTGTCGGCGGAATGTTAAAGCATGTAAAAAGCATTACTGCCGTAACAAATCCGCTTGTAAACAGTTACAAAAGACTTGTTCCGGGGTATGAAGCACCTGTATATTTGGCATGGTCTTTGGCAAACAGAAGCGCATTGTTAAGAGTTCCTGCCAAAAGAGGAATTTCAACAAGAGTTGAACTTCGTTCTCCTGATCCTTCATGCAATCCGTATTTAGCGTTTGCTGCAATTTTGGAAGCCTGCATGGACGGTATCAGAAACAAAATCGACCCGCCTGCGCCTGTTGAAAGTAATATCTACAAATTAACCGCCAAAGAGCGTAAAAAACAAAGAATTGATTCACTTCCGGGCAGTCTTGCAGAAGCACTTGAACACATGGATAAATCACTCGTAACAAGAGCCGCTTTAGGCGATCATATATTCACGGAATTTATGACATCCAAAAAGAAAGAATGGGATTCGTTCAGGACTTATGTTTCTCAATGGGAACTTGATAAATATTTGGCAAGATACTAAAAATAAAAAATCGGGTTATAAAACCCGATTTTTTTTGTTATTTCAAAATTTCATCTAACAAATCTGCATTTTTGGAAGCGTTTTCTATCTGCGATTTAGATAGTCTGCGCATATAATTTTTTAAAGCCTCTCTAATTAGTTCACTTCTTGAAAGTTTTTCACTTCCCGCAAGCCCGTCAACTCTGTTTAAAAACTCATCAGGCATTGTAACTAAAACCTTTGCCATATAAAACCCTTTCTTACACTTAGTTCACTCTTGCTGAAATTATATCATGGGTATATCCTTATGACAAGCGTTTTGGTTGTTTATGTTATAATTTGTTTAGATAAATAAGGAGTATAAAAGAAATGAAAGTAAATAAAAATTACCAAAATATAGCGCAGAGTTATTTGTTTTCAACTATCGCAAAAAAAGTAAGCGAATATATAAATTTGCATCCTGATAAAAAAATTATAAAACTCGGTATCGGAGATGTTACTTTACCTTTGTGTAATAGTGTTGTTAATGCGCTCAAAGAAGCATCTGATGAAATGGGAGTAAAAGAAACATTCAGAGGCTACGGGCCTGAACAGGGATATGAATTTTTGAAATCCTCAATTCAAAAGTATTATAAAGGTCACGGAGTTGAACTTGAAAATGATGAAATATTTATCTCTGACGGTGCAAAATCTGATTTAGGCAACATTTTGGATTTGTTTGACAAAGATAATACGGTTCTTGTACCTGACCCTGTGTATCCTGTTTATGTTGATACAAACACAATGAACGGAAGAAAGATTGTTTATATAAACGCAAATGCCGACAATGAGTTCTTGCCGCTACCTGATGAAAATATTAAAGCGGATATTATTTATATATGTTCTCCAAACAACCCGACTGGTGCGGTTTATGACAAAGACCAACTAAAAAAATGGGTTGATTACGCAAATAAAAATAATGCTGTAATTCTTTTTGACAGTGCGTATGAATGTTTTATAACGGATGAAAATTTACCGCGCAGTATTTATGAAATTGAAGGTGCAAAGACCTGTGCTATTGAATTTTGTTCATTTTCAAAAATGGCAGGATTTACAGGTACAAGATGCGGATGGACAGTTGTTCCAAACAGTTTGATTTTTGAAGATATGAGTCTTAATAAAATGTGGTTAAGACGCCAGACTACAAAATTTAACGGAGTCCCGTATATCGTTCAGAAAGGTGCTCAGGCAGTATTTACACCTGAAGGACAAAAGGAAATCGCTCAAAACCTTAATTACTATAAAGAAAACGCAAAACTTATTTCTGATGTCCTGAAAAAACACAACATTTGGCATATTGGCGGAAAACATTCACCTTACATTTGGTTAAGATGTCCGAATAATATGAAATCGTGGGAATTTTTTGACTATCTTTTGGAAAATGTGCAGATTGTCGGAACTCCCGGCTCAGGATTTGGCAACAACGGGGAAGGTTATTTCCGTCTAACTTCATTCGGAAGCAGAGAAAATACGCAAGAAGCGGTTGAAAGACTTGATAAATTTTTGCCGTAAAGTTTTAGCCCAAAATGATAATCGCACTTAACAGTAACGGTAATGTAATTTTATATTAAAACTTTTAAACTCATAATGTACACCTAAAAAAAATAAGGAGGGATTATGAAAAAGATATTACCGTTATTCACGCTGTTGGCATTTTTAGCCGTTCCGCAAGGCGCATTCGCATGGACCTATGACGGCATAGGCAGTCTAAATCCGTTTACAAACTTCGGACGAGGTTTTGGCGGTGACGGCTGCGGCTGCAAAGTTGAACGCTGTCAAACCCGCAGATTAACAAAATGCGAAAAATTGCATGGCGTTAAACTCATCAGAGGTACAAACTGCGGATGCGCCGCTCCTGTCGAGCCAATCTACATGGAGCCTAAAAATTGCGCAGGATGCCATAGAGCATTCTAAAAACAAAAGCGATGTCTGAAAACAGGCATCGCTTTTACTTTATATCCTTGAAATGTAATTTACATCAAATTCAAGCAAATCCGCTATTTGCATTACTTCATTATAGGTTATAGTACCTCTGTTAATTCTTTTTGACAATGAATTTAACGAGTATTTTCTCCCTGTTTTAGCCGTTAATAAATCCGCTAATTTTGTGATGTTTAACCCTTTGAGTGCTGTGAGTGATTTTATTTGTTCTTTTGCATTAAAATTCATAACTTAATTTTATTATATTACTCATTTATTGACAAAAAGTTTTATTTTGTATAAAATATTTCCATAAATGGCTATTATATATTTACTATTGGAAATATATATAAACAAATATAAAGGATTAAATATGGAAGAACACAAAAAAGAACTTTTAGAACAAGCATCTGAACTTTTATACAAAGCAAATGAAGTCCAAGCATTATTAAAGACCGTAAAAAACTCTATAAGGCAAAGTGTTGAAAATAGAGA
>Ga0310695_10010244_pt1 | contig 13772 bp, 14 predicted proteins | sample RumenRJG_04DNA_FD_203882 | JGI IMG/M metagenome (GOLD analysis project Ga0310695, IMG submission 203882) | Bovine rumen microbial communities from Lethbridge, Alberta, Canada - RJG_04 (v2) (version 2) | ecosystem: Host-associated > Mammals > Digestive system > Stomach > Rumen | place: Canada... | reverse complement strand
CTTCGCGCCGCCGCACGAGATCGCGGTCTTCGACTACACGAATGTCATCTTCACGGCGCTTTTCGGCTTTTTCTTTTTCGCGCAGGTGCCGGACGCGCTGTCGGTCGCGGGCTTTGCGGTGATCGTCGCCGCCGCCGTCCTCTCCTCCCGTCCCTCCGCCTGAAACTTTCCGGCGCGTTGAGGACAACGCGCCCTACTCCAAGGGCTCGGCAGTCTGTAACAAAGGCGGGGGATGTTCCTGGGCCGGACGTTACTTGGCGGAGGCGGGCGGGATTTGATATACTATCGCCTTATGACGCTTGAGACAGTCAGAAATTTTTGCATCATCGCGCACGTCGACCACGGCAAGACGACGCTCTCCGACCGCATTCTGGAATTGACCAACGCCATCAGCGCGCGCGAGCTGAAGGAACAGACGCTCGACGCGATGGACCTCGAGCGCGAGCGCGGCATCACCATCAAGTCGCACCCCGTCTCGATGCACTACACGGCCAAGGACGGCAAAACCTATCTCTTCAACCTGCTGGACACGCCCGGCCACGTCGACTTCGCCTACGAGGTCTCGCGCTCGATGGGCGCGTGCGAAGGGGCGCTCCTTGTCGTCGACGCCGCGCAGGGCGTCGAGGCGCAGACGGTCGCCAACACCTACTTCGCGCAGGACGCGAAGCTCGAGATCGTCCCCGTCCTCAACAAGGTCGACCTGCCGGGCGCGAACGTCGCGGAAGTCTCGCGCGAGATCGAAGACATCCTCGCCATTCCGATGGACGATCCGCTGCTCGTCTCGGCGAAGACGGGTGCGGGCTGCCCCGCCGTGCTGGAGGCCATCGTCCGGCGCATCCCGCCGCCGACGACCCGGGGCGTGGACGCGCCGCTGCGCGCGCTCGTGTTCGATTCGGTGTTCGACGAGTTTCGCGGCGTCATCACGTACGTGCGCGTGATGGACGGCACGCTCAAGGCGGGCCAGGGCGTCACGTTCATGGGCTCGCACGTCTCGACGACCGTGCACGAGGTCGGCATCTTCTCGCCGAACAAGAAGCCGGTCGACCGGCTGGAGGCGGGGCAGGTCGGCTACATCGTCGGCACCGTGAAGGACCCGAGCGAGATCAAGATCGGCGATACGGTGACGACGTCGCGCCTCGGCGCGACCGAGCCGCTGCCGGGCTTCCACGACATCCACCCGACCGTCTTCTGCGGCATCTACCCGATGTCGACCGACGAGTTTCCGAAGGTCGCGGCGGGGCTGGAGAAGCTGCACCTGAACGACAGCGCCTTCACCTTCCACCACGAAAGCTCGCTCGCGCTCGGCTTCGGCTTCCGCTGCGGGTTCCTGGGGCTGCTGCACATGGAGATCGTCCAGGAGCGGCTGCGGCGCGAATTCGGGCTCGACATCATCTCGACGAGCCCCGGCGTCGTCTACCGGCTCAAGATGAAGTCGGGCGAGGAGCGCGAGCTCGACAATCCGCTGCAGATGCCCGACCCCTCGGCGCTCGAGACGATTTCCGAGCCGATCCTCACCGCGCGCATCATCACGCCGTCGGAATCGATCGGCGACGTGATGCGCATCGTCATCGACCGGCGCGGCACGGTGGAGGGCACGGAGACGATGGACGCGCGGCGCGTGATGCTCCACTGCAAGCTGCCGCTGAACGAGATCCTGATCGACTTCCACGACACGCTCAAGTCGGTCTCGCACGGCTATGCGTCGATGGACTACGAGCCGGCGGGCTATCAGGTCTCGGACATCGTGAAAATGGACATCCTCCTCAACTCCGAGACGGTGGACGCGTTCGCGACGATGGTGCACCGCGACAAGGCGCGCGCGCGCGGCATCCAGATGTGCAAGGCGCTCGCCGAGACGATTCCGCCGCACCAGTTCAAGATTCCGGTGCAGGCCGCGATCGGCAAGGAGATCATCGCGCGCGAGGACATCCGCCCGTTCCGCAAGGACGTGCTCGCCAAGCTCTACGGCGGCGACGTCACGCGCAAGATGAAGGTCCTCGAGAAGCAGAAGCGCGGCAAGGCGCGGATGAAGGAATTCGGTCACGTCAACGTCCCGCAGTCCGCGTTCATCGCGGTGCTGAAGGGCACCATCAAGGAGTAGAAGATGAAAAAGTTCATGTTGCAGCTGTTCCGGACCGTCGTCACGCTGGTGATCCTCGTCGTGATGGCGCTGATGATCTTCGATCTGCGCACGCGGCTGAACGAAGCGAAAAGGGAGCTGGCCCGCACGCAGCAGGAACTGGCGTGGACGCGGCAGCTCCTGGAAGAGCGGCAGCAGCGCGACGCGCCCGCCGAACCGGCCGCAGACGCGAACGCGGACGCGGACGTGCCGGCCGCCGAAACGAACGGGCATGACGCTGGACTTTGAGCGCGCGGCCGGCGGCACGGTCATCGGCATCGACGAGGCGGGCCGCGGCCCGCTCGCCGGCGGCGTCTACGCGGCGGCGGTGTCGGTGCCGCTGGACCGCGCGGCGGAGCTGCTCGACGGCGACTGGCGCGAGATCAACGACTCGAAGAAGCTGACCGAGAAGAAGCGCGAGCGGCTCGCGGAAGTCATCAAGGCGACCGCGGGCTGCACATGGGCGGTCGCGAGCGCGAGCCCCGCCGAGATCGACCGGCTGAACATCCTGAAGGCGACGCACCTCGCGATGCGGCGCGCGGCGGAAGCGGCGGGCGCGCGGCTGGCGGGCGCGTCGCCGCGCATCCTCGTCGACGGGCTGGCGGTGCCGGGCCTGCCCTATCCGTCGCAGAACATCGTCAAGGGCGACGCACAGTCGCTCTTCATCGCGGCGGCGTCGATTCTCGCCAAGACGGCGCGCGACGCCGAATGCCGGGAGCTGGAACGCACCTATCCCGGCTACGGCTTCGCGCAGCACAAGGGTTATCCGACACCGGCGCATCTCGCGGCGCTGAAGCGGCTCGGGCCGTGTCCCGCGCACCGCCGCAGCTTCGGGCCGGTCGCACAACTGGAGTTGGGACTATGAACCGGACACAAGTGATGGGCATCGTGAACGTGACGCCGGATTCGTTTTCGGACGGCGGTCAGTTCTACCGCCCGGAGGAGGCGATCCGCCGCGCACGCAACCTGATCGCGGACGGCGCGGACATCATCGACCTGGGCGGCGAATCGACGCGCCCCGGCGCGACGCCGCTCGCGTGGGACGAGGAATGGGCGCGCATCGAGCCCGTTTTGCGGGGCCTGTCCCCGCTCGTCGCGGGGTCTGTCCCCATCTCCATCGACACGTACCACCCCGAAACGGCGGCGCGCGCCGTGGCGCTCGGCGCGCGGATCGTCAACTGCGTCTATCCCGAGCCGGTCGTGGATATGTTGCGAATTTGCGCCAAAAATGGTGCAGAACTTGTCATTCCGGCGAAATCTTTGGGGTCTGTCCCCACGGAACTGGGGTCTGTCCCCCTCTATCTCGACCCGATGATCGGCTTCGGGACGACACGCGAGGAGGATCTGGCGCTCCTGCAGTCGATCCCCGAACTGGCGCGCCACGGGCGCGTGCTGATCGGCGCGAGCCGCAAGCGGATCGTCAAGCGGCTCACTGGCGAGAAGGTCCCCGGAAAGGATCTCGCCGGCAATCTCACAATCGCGGTGTGGGCGGCACTTCAGGGCGCAAGTGTCGTCCGCGTCCACGACGTGCGCGAAACGGTGCAGGCGCTCAAGGTCTTGGCCGCGCTGCGCGGGAACGGAACGACGGCCGTCGCCGCATCATGAACTTCCTGGCGATCGATTTCGAGACGACGGGCTACGAGGGCGGCGGCGTGAACGAGCCGTGGCAGCTCGGGTTCGCGCGCGTCGAAAACGGCGTCCTCGTCGAGACGGGCGAATGGTTCTTCGACGTCGAGGGCGCGCCGCCGCGCGCGCACGAGCCGGATGCGCTCGGGACGCTCGGCAGTTCCTTTGAGACGTGGGCGCCGAAGCTCCTGGGCGCGCGGCTCGTCGCGCACAACATCGCCTGCGAAAAGACGATCCTGACACGCGTCGCGCCGCTCACGAAATGGGGGCCGTGGGTCGATACGATGAAACTCGCCCGGGCGCGCTATCCGAAACTGCCGTCCTACAAGCTGGGCGACCTGTGCGAAATGTTCGGCTGCGTGCCGCAGATCGACGCGCGCACGTGGCACGACGGGCTGTATGACGCGGTGGCGTGCGCGAATCTGGCGCTCATTCTGGCGATATGAAGAAACTGGCGACGCTGTTCTTCGACATGTTCCGCATCGCGCTCTTTGTCGTGGGCGGCGGCTACGCGATTATTTCGGTCGCGGAGGAGGTCTTTTCGAAAAAGCGCCGCTGGCTGAAGGAAGGCGAGCTTCTCGACCAGCTCGCGCTCTTCCAGATGGTGCCGGGCATCATGGCGGCGCACAGCGCGGTCTACGTCGGGCGGCGCGTCGCGGGCGTCACCGGGTCGCTCGTGGCGGTGGCGGGCGTGGCGCTGCCGAGCATCCTCATTTTCACGGCCGTGTCGATGGGCTACGACGCGATCCCGCTCGACAACCGCTACCTCGTGGCGGCGTTCGGCGGCCTGCGCGCGGCGCTGACGGGCGTTATTCTCGCGATGCTGGCCAAGAGCTGCCGGCGCTTCGTCCAGGACGTGCGCGAGCTGTGCGCGCGCGGTGCGCGGCGGTTCGGCGCGTCGCCGCTCGCCGCGCTGATCTTCCTGAAGTACGGCCTCGTCGCGTTCGGCGGCGGCTACGTGCTCGTGCCGCTCTACCTGCAGGACTTCGTCGGGCCCGACGCCGCCTATCTGCAGATTCCCGCCGAGGAGTTCGCGAACCTGATGGCGCTGACGCAGATGACGCCGGGGCCGATCGGCATCAACGCGGCGACGTATTTCGGCTATCGGCTCTTCGGCGTCTGCGGCGCGCTCGTGTCGACGGCGTGCCTGATCGTGCCGGGGTTCGTGATTCTCTCGCTCGCGCTGAGCCTCCTCGACCGCTTCCGCGACCGCGCGGCGGTGAAGGGGCTGATGACGGTGATCCGCGTCTTTACGATCGTGATGATGACGCTGGCGGTCGTGTCGTTTGCGAAGATGCTCGATCCGTTCGGCGCGGCGCTGGCGCTCGCGGCGGCCGCGCTCGTCTTTTGGAACAGACTCGGCGTCGTGAAGGTCATCGCCGCCGCCGCACTCCTGTCCGTGGCTGTTGCAGCACTCAAGCGGTAGTTGTGCGGTGTGTTTTATGTGAGCCGCGGCGGGCGGGAAATATGATAGACTATCCGGCATGAGAACGAAGCGGCAGACGACAGTCATCCTCGCCAACGGCGATTTTCCGCAGAAGGGCGGCGCCGCGTTTTCGGCGCTCGCCGCCGCCCGGCGGGTCGTCGCCTGCGACGGCGCCGCGGACGCGTACCGACGCCGCTTCCGCCGCGCGCCCGACGTGACGATCGGCGACCTCGATTCGCTTAAGGGCCGGCCGCCGCGCGGCGCAACGTGCGTGCGCGTCGCGGAGCAGGACGACAACGATCTCGCCAAGGCCGTCGCCTACTGCCGCGCGCAGGGCTGGCGCAACCTCGTGATCGTCGGCGCGACCGGGAAGCGCGAGGACCACACGCTCGGCAACATCTTCCGCGCGCTGGAGGCGGGGCTGCCGGTCGTCACCGATTTCGGCACGTTCCATCCGCTCGACGGGCGGCGGCGCTTCCGCGTCGCCGTCGGCACGGCGGTTTCCGTCTTCGCGCCCGATCCGTCGACGCGCATGACGTCGACGGGCCTCGTCTGGCCGCTCGCGGGCGTCGCCTTCCGCACGCTCTACACGGCCACCCTGAACCGCGCGTCGGCGCGCACGGTGACGCTTGCAAGCGACCGCCCCGTCTTCGTCTACATCGCACACGCCGTGACCGAACCGCCGGCCTCTTCACACCCCGAAAAGGAAAACGAACAATGATGACGCAAAAAGAACTGCACGACGAATTCTGGCTCCTGACCAAGGGCATCCTTCAGGATTCGCGCATCGAAACGGACGAAGCGCACGCGGTGAAGCGCTGGCTCGAAGAGCATCAGCGCGGCGACGAGTTCGCGTTCGCGATCGAGAAGCTGACGCGCTTCCTGGGCGACGGCTACATCGACCGGTTCGAGTCCCGGGAGCTGATCGAATCGCTGGCGCAGACGCTGCGGTCCCTGAACGACACGACCGCGAACGCGTGACGCCGCGCCCTGACATCCTCCTCGCGGAAGACGACCGCACGCTGCGGCGCGCGCTCGCGGCGCTGCTGGCGCGCGCGGGCTACGACGTGCGCGCGGCGGCCGACGGCGAAGCGGCGCTCCGGCTCTACCGCGACCGGCGGCCCGACCTCCTCCTTCTTGACGTGATGATGCCGAAGATGAACGGCTACGACGTCTGCCGGGCCGTGCGCGCGACCGACGCCGCCACGCCGATCCTCTTCCTGACGGCGAAGGACGCCGAGGCGGACGAGGTGCGCGCTCTCGGCGCGGGCGCGGACGACTTCATCTCCAAGGCGGCGTCGGAATCGGTCTGGCTCGCGCGCCTCGCCGCTGCGCTCCGGCGCACCGGCGGCGACGGCGACTTCATGTTCCACGTCTGGCGCGTGGAGCCGGCCGCCCTGCGGATGGTCGCGGCGGACGGCGGCACGGCATCGCTCACGGAAAAGGAGGTCGCGATCCTGCGCCTTTTCGCGGCGCATCCCGGCGAGGTGTTCAGTCGCGATGCGCTCATGACGAAATTCTGGGGCGCGGACCGCGACGTCGCGGACAACACGCTGTCGATGGCGATGGCGCGGTTGCGGGAGAAGCTGGGCGCGGCGGGCGACGCCATCCGGACGGTGCGCGGCGTCGGCTACGGCGCGGCCGCGACGGTGCGCGCGATCGTCTCGCTCGGCAGCAACATCGAGCCGCGGCGCGATTACCTCTCGCGCGCGTGCGCGGCGCTCGCGGCGCTGCCGCTGACGCGCCTTGTCGCCGCGTCGTCGATCATCGAAACGGAGCCCGTCGACGTGCCGCCGGCATTCGCCGCGCTGAAATTTCTGAACCAGGTCGCCGTCTTCGAGACGGCGCTGGAGCCGCTCGCGTTCGCGCGGCGGATGCACGCGATCGAAGACGCGCTCGGCCGCGTGCGCACGGTCCGCAACGGGCCGCGCACGATCGACCTCGACCTGATCGACTTCGGCGGCCTGCGGCTGAACACGCCGGAGCTGACGCTGCCGCACCCGCGCGCGAAGGCGCGCGCGTTCGTCCGCGAACCGCTGGCGGAGCTGGGAATATGGATGTAATTTTCGAAGACGACGCGATCCTGGTCGTGAACAAGCCGGCGGGGCAGTACGTGCATCCGTCGCCCGGCCACGAGACGGGCACGCTGACGGATGCCTTCACGCGGCGCTGCCCGGCGGCGCGGGCGGTCGGCAGCGTCGAACGGCCGGGCGTCGTGCACCGGCTCGACGCCGACACGAGCGGCGTGATGGTGCTCGCGAAGACGCAGGATGCGTACCTTGCGCTCCGCCGCCAGTTCGAGCGCCACGACACGGTGGAGAAGACGTATCTCGCCGTCCTGCACGGCGCGCCGCGGCCGGCACAGGGAACGATCACATCGCCCGTCGGGCGTGCGCGGCTGCGCGCCGTCTCGCACTGGACGGTGCTCGGCCGGAAGAACGGCCTGGCGCTCGTCGAGTTCAGGATCGAGACGGGCCGGATGCACCAGATCCGCATCCACGCGCGCGAGCTGGGCGCGCCGATCGTCGGCGATCCGCTCTACGGCGCGCGTGAGAAGGATGCGCGGCTGCGCGTGAGGCCGGCGCGCACGCTCCTCCACGCCGTGGCGCTCGCGTTCCGCCATCCCGTCACGGGCCGCCGCGTCGAATTTGCCGCGCCGCCGCCTGCCGACATCGTCTACGCGGTGTGAAAATCGCTTTTCCTGTGCCGCCGCGGGCGGGAATTTATGATATAATACGCAGTTATCACGTTCTCACACAAGGAACAGGCAGAAATGAAGATCAAGTTCGGTACAGTCGCAGAAAACATCACGACCCGCAAGGAGTTTCCGCTTGAAAAGGCGCAGAAGGTCCTCAAGGGCAAGACGATCGCCGTCCTGGGCTACGGCATCCAGGGGCCGGGCCAGGCGCTCAACATGCGCGACAACGGCCTCAACGTCATCGTCGGCCAGCGCAAGAGCACGAAGGCCAACAGCTCGTGGAACCGCGCCAAGAAGGACGGCTGGGTCGAGGGCAAGACGCTCTTCTCGCTCGAGGAGGCCGCCGCGAAGGGCGACATCATCATGATGCTCGTCTCCGACGGTTCCTGCCCCGAGGTGTGGAAGAAGATCGAGAAGTACGTCACGCCCGGCAAGTTCCTCTATTTCTCGCACGGCTTCGGCTACGTCTACAACAAGCTCACCGGCATCAAGCCCCGGAAGGGCGTCGGCATCATCATGGTCGCGCCAAAGGGCTCGGGCACGAGCGTGCGCCGCAACTTCCTCTCGGGCGCGGGCATCAACAGCTCGTATGCGTTCGAGCCCAACGGCATGAAGGCGAAGGTCGTCGAGGACGTCACCAAGGCGATCGGCATCGGCGTCGGCTCGGGCTATCTCTTCCCGACCACCTTCCAGAACGAGGTGACGAGCGATCTCGTCGGCGAGCGCGGCATCCTGATGGGTGCGCTCGCGGGCGTGATGGAGGCGCAGTTCGAGACGCTGCGCGCGAACGGCCACAGCCCGTCGGAGGCGTTCAACGAGACATGCGAGGAGCTGACGCAGTCGCTCATCCGCCTCGTGGACGAGAACGGCATGGACTGGATGTACGGCAACTGCTCGCAGACGGCGCAGCACGGCGCGCTCAAGTGGCGCCCGATCTTCAAGAAGGCGACGCTGCCCGTCTTCGCCAAGCTCTACAAGAGCGTCAAGACCATGCAGGAGGCGAAGGAGGTCATCAAGGACACCGGCTGCGCCGACTACAAGGAGAAGATGCTCAAGAAGCTCGAAGAGCTCCACAACCACGAGATGTGGCTCGCCGGCGCGGCGGTCCGCTCGCTCCGTCCGCACGAGGCGGCGAAGGGCAACGCGGCGAGCGCGGGCTGGGGCGGCCGCAAGGTCGTCAAGTAAGTCACGCACGCTGAGCGCGTTCACACGGCAATGACGGAAGGCGCGTTTTTCCAGGACCTGGCGCTGCTCATGGCAGTGGCAGGTCTTGCGTCTGTCGTGTGCTCGCGCCTCAAGTGGCCCAAGGCGCTCGGCTACATCCTCGCGGGCGTGCTGATGTCGCGCCACACGTGGGGCGGCTCGTTCCTCGCGGACGAGTCGTCCGTCCAGACGATCGGCCAGCTCGGCGTCGTCTTCCTCATGTTCGCGATGGGGCTCGACTTCTCGCCCTCGCAGATGAAGAAGCTCGGGCGCGTCACGTTCCCGACGGCGATCTGGGATACGTTCGTCATGGTGTGGCTCGGCTACACCGTCGGGCGCAACTGCTTCGGCTGGGGCGTGGCGCCGAGCCTCTTCCTCGGCGCGGCGATCTGCGATTCGGCGACGACGCTCCTGGCGAAGATCATCGGCGAGATGCGCTGGGAGGACCGGCCGTTCGTCAAGTACGTCCTCGGCACGTCGGTCTGCGAGGACATCGTCACCGTCGTCATCCTCGCCGTCATCACCGGCTTCGCGACGGGGCAGGGCGTGTCGGTCGGCGCGGTGTCGCTGTCGCTCGGGGGGCTGCTCATGTTCTTCCTCGGCACGCTTGTCTTCGGCTTCGTGCTGATCCCGCGCCTCCTGAAGTCCATCGCCCGGTTCGGCGACGACGAGACGCTGATCCTGACGGTGCTCGGCTGCTGCTTCTTCGTCAGCTACATCGCCTACATCTTCAACTTCTCGCTCGCGCTGGGCGCGTTCCTCGTCGGCGTCATCGGCGCGTCGAGCGACGTCCACCACCGGCTCGTGCGCTTCGTCGAGCCGCTCAAGGCGATGTTCGCGGCCGTCTTCTTCGTGTCGATCGGGCTCCTGGTCGACCCCGTCCAGTGCTGCGCCAACCTGCCGGACATCCTGATCGTCTCGCTCGTCGTCGTCGTCGGCAAGTTCCTCAACTGCACGCTCGCGGCGCTCTTCACGGGCCAGGATCTGAAGGGGGCGGTGCAGATGGGCTTCGGCCTCGCGCAGATCGGCGAGTTCGCGTTCCTGGTGGCGATGCTCTACGTGTCGCTCACGGGCGACACGTCCACGCCGATGTACCAGATCGTCGTGGCCGTCTCGATCGTGACGACGCTCCTCAACCCGCTGATGATCCGCCTCTCGGACCCCGTCGGCGACCGGCTGGAGCGCGCGTGCCCGCGGAAGATCGCCGCCGCGCTGGAGGGCTACCGCGCGCTCCTCGCGCGCCTGAGGGACAACGCGGGCGTCTCGCCGGAGATGAAGGCGGTGCGTTTCGGCCTCGGCTATCTCGGCGTCATCGGCGTCCTCAACTTCGTCGTCGCGTTCGTCTGCTCGATGCTCGACGCGCGCGACTGGCGCACGCTGTCGACCTTCTTCGAGGCGCACAAGACGTTCTTCTTCTCGCTCGCGTTCAACATCTTCATGGTCGGCATGCTCGCCTCCGTCGTGCGCGCGGCGCGCCGGACGGGCGACGCGCTCGCGGCGGTGCTGACCGGCGCGGGCGACGCGCCGTGGCAGCAGGCGCTCCGGCCCGTCGTGCGGCTTTTCACGCTCGTCATGTCCATCGCCCTGTGGTTCGTCCAGCTGACGATGGTCAACGCGAACCTGCATCCCGAGGAGCTCTGGGCGCGGTGGGTGATGCTGGCGCTCATGGTGGCGGCGGGCGTCTTCGGCTGGCGCTTCTTCCTCAAGAACGCGCGCGTGGCGGAAATCCGCCTCCGCGACGCGATGACGGCGGACGAGCGGCGGCGCAAGGACCTGCCGGCGAATCCGCTCACGCTGACGGTGCCGGCCGAGCGCGTCCACCAGCTGACGATTCCCGAGGCGTCGCCCGCGATCGGCCTGTCGATCGCGCAGCTCAACATCCGCGCGAAGACGGGCGCGACCATCATCCGCGTCACGCGCGACGGCCGGCTTCACCGCAACACGGGGCCGGACTGGGTCTTCCGCGCCGCGGACATCGTCGTCGCCTACGGCGAGGGCGCGCAGATCGCCGCGCTCAAGGACCTCTTGGGGGTGACGGCATGAGGGCGGCGGGGCGCGGCGCGTGGGGCTGGGCGCTCGTGGCGGCGCTTTTCGCGGCGGGCGTCGCGGGGCAGTTCGTCCTGCGCGCGCACCGGCCCGTCGCCGGGCCGGTCGCGGCCGAGAGCGTCATCGCCGCGCTGGGCGGGCTGCGGTCGATCGCGGCGGAGGCGGTCTGGTTCCGCGCCGAGCGGCTGCAGGACGAAGGGCGGTACGTGGAGCTCGCGCAGCTCGCCTCGACGCTGACCTTCCTGGAGCCGCACGAGCCCGAGGTGTGGAGCTACGCGGCATGGAACCTCGCCTACAACATTTCGATCATGATGCCGACGCCCGAGGACCGCTGGCGCTGGGTGCTCGCGTCGATGAAGCTCCTGCGCGACGAGGGGCTCAAGCTCAATCCGCATTCGGCGGAACTCTGCCGCGAACTCGCCTGGCTCTTCGAGCTGAAGCTGGGGACCGACCTTGACGCGGCGGGCGCGACGTACCGCGAGAAGTGGCGCGCGATCGTCGAGGACGTGCGCGCGCGCGACGCGTGGACGGAACTCGGCATGGAGAAGGAGAAGATGGCGGCGATCGAGACGGCCTACGGCGTGACCGACTGGACCGATCCGCAGCTGTCCGCCGTCTACTGGGCGCTGCGCGGCCTGCCGTACGCGACCGAGGCGCACGACCGCGCCTTCCTCCGCCAGATTCTCCAGCAGGCGCTTGTCATCTACGCCAAGCGCCACTGATCTTTCCCCCGCTTGGGGGAATTTTTTTTGATTTCCCCCTTGTGTCGTCCTGACGGATTTGGTAATATACGGTTGTCATGGATTTATCAGCAGGAGTCAAATCATGAAAAAAATCATTCTCGCACTTGCGTGCGCATTCTCCGTTATCGTTGCAAAAGCGTCGGATTCCGCATGGTTTTCCGGCTCTGCGAGTGGGACGCAACTTAGCGCAGAAAACGCCACTTGGTCTCAGCCTGTATCGGGCGTGGAGGTCGCGGAGAGCGTGATTACGCTTGATCTCGATACCGATGAGCGGATGACGCTGACGCCTACCGAGAATTCGGCGCCTGATACGGAGACCAAGACGAGCGTCAATGTCACGGCGAACTTCTACCCGAACGCTTTTGAGGATTTGGAAAAGCCGACGGGCGCGCAAACCGCGCTGGCGGTGGCGTATGAGACGGAAGGAGGCACGTTGCGCTATTATGCGTGGGATGGCTCCAAGTGGGTCGCGCTTTCGGGCGTGGATCCTGTTGCTGCGGGCGCAACGGAGGTGACGGTCCAGATTGAACTCGACTACTATCGGCAGGGCGCGACCAAGGCGCGCTTTACGATTGGGGACGAGGTTCTGTCCTATACTGATGCGAATAAGGAAACTCAGACATGGCTGCCGCTGGACACTCAGTCCCGTGCGGTTAGCAGTGTTGCGTTCGCGGGCTCGGGCAAGTTGAGGTCTGTTGCGAGCACGGTTGAGCTCGGCGTCGCGAGCGTCGATGACGTCAAGTATCCGACGTTGGCCGATGCGGTGGCGGCCTACACGACGGGCAGTAGCATTATCGTTCTCGACGAAACGGTCGTCGACATCCCGGCGGGCTGGAAGATCAGCGATGGCTACCTCGTTCTTTCTGAGGTCGAGGTCGAGCTTGGTGACGAGACGCCAACCGCCGAGGCGCCTGTCACGGTGTCCGTTGCGGTCCCGAAGGCTTGCACGGCCGCTGGACTTATCGATACGGCGAACCGCGCGGCGGGCGACATTCTCAAGGTCTGGTCGAAGACTGATCAATGCTACTACACGTGGGAACTGACATCGACAAAGGCGTGGGAACCCAAGGTGACCTACAAGGTGACGGAAACGGAAGCGACCACCCATTTGAAGGCGGCAAGCGAAGTTGCTCTCTCGGCCGGTCAGGCGGTCTGGATCACGATCACGACGTCTGAATCCGTCAAGCTCCAGGTCGCCTACAACGCGGCGCCGGTTGCGGTGTCGGTCGACGCGGGCTGGAACCTCGTTGCGCCGACGACGCCTGGCGACACGACGGTGAATGCCATCATCGAGTCGACTGGCGCCGCCGACAATGACTCGATTGTCGTTCCCACGAAGACCGTTCCGAAGGTTTATACCAAGGTCGGTGATCAGTGGGGGTACACGACGATTGAAGAAGTCAAGACGCAAAATGGCTTGACGATTGGCCGCTCGGTCCATAAGGTCGAGGACACGACCATCAAGGCCGGCACGGGCGTCTGGTTCGTGAACGGATCCAACAATTCAAAGGATATCAACCTCTAACATGCCAAAAGGAACACGCACATGAAGACGGTTAAAATCTTTGCAGTTCTCGCCATCGCGCTCGCGGCTACGGCCGCGCGCGCAGAGGACAGCTACCTCTACTGGATGGTTCAGAATGCCAACTATAACAATTCGGCGATTGAATTCGCCTATGCGACGATCAAGGCGGAGGGCAGCGATTCCTACCTCAACCTCTATGCGCCGGGGGCGACGGACTCGAGCATTTCCGCCCTCGCATCGACGGATTATCCGAGCGGCATGTCCGCATCGACGGACGGCGGCGCATTCGCCAAGTTCGACTACAGCAGCGCGACGACCTTCCTCGTTGAGCTTTGGAACTCGGACAATGCGGTCGTTGGTTGGCAGTCTTATTCGTATGATGCCTG
>Ga0310695_10010243_pt1 | contig 13773 bp, 4 predicted proteins | sample RumenRJG_04DNA_FD_203882 | JGI IMG/M metagenome (GOLD analysis project Ga0310695, IMG submission 203882) | Bovine rumen microbial communities from Lethbridge, Alberta, Canada - RJG_04 (v2) (version 2) | ecosystem: Host-associated > Mammals > Digestive system > Stomach > Rumen | place: Canada... | reverse complement strand
GAAAATTACGCCTTCCTCTTCCATGAGTTTCCGGCGCCGCTCTATCACGGTTTTGTCCAGCTTCATGTTGGGGATCCCGTACATGAGAAGGCCGCCGATCCGGTCCTCCCTCTCGAAGACCGTCACCTGATGCCCTCTGTGCCCCAGCTGGTCCGCAACCGCAAGTCCGGAAGGGCCGCTGCCGATGACCGCCACTTTTCTTCCGCTTCTGTGCAGCGGGACTCTCGGCTTCATCCATCCGTTGTGAAAGGCTGTCTCAATGATATAGAGTTCATTGTCGTGGATCGTGACCGGCTCGCCGTTCATCCCGCAAATACAGGCTTTCTCGCAGAGTGCCGGGCACACCCGTCCGGTGAACTCCGGGAAATTGCTGGTCTTTAGAAGCCTCGACAGCGCATGCCTGGGGTGATCCAGATACACTTGATCATTCCACTCAGGGATCATGTTATGAAGGGGACATCCCGTGACCATGCCCGAGAGCTTCATCGCACTCTGGCACATGGGGACGCCGCAGTTCATGCAGCGTGCCCCCTGCTCCTTTCGCTCCTGCTCGCAGAGCGGCAGATGAAACTCCTGATAGTCCGACAGTCTCTCCAGAGGCTGTCTTTCAATGTTGTCCTGTCTTAGATACTCCAGAAATCCGGTTGCTTTTCCCATAATCATCACCCGTTGGTCACTTCCCGGAATGCCTCCAGTACCGCTTTGTCGTGGGGGATTCCCTGTTCTTCGTACTTACCGATCGCCGTGAGCATTCTCTGATAATCGAGCGGCACGACCTTCTTAAAATAAGGAATGTACGACTCAAAGTCCTCCAGGATCTTCCGCCCGAGCTTCGATCCTGTTTCTGCGGCATATTCTGTCAAAATATCGCCCAGTTCCGCGATGTCATATTTCTCCGTCAGCTCCTGCAGAACCACCATGTCCTTGTTGATCCTTCTGTACAGGCTGTGGTCCCGGTCCAGCACATAGGCGATCCCGCCGCTCATACCTGCCGCGAAGTTCTTTCCTGTTCTTCCCAGGATCACGGCACGGCCTCCTGTCATATACTCGAGCCCATGGTCACCGCACCCTTCCGCAACTGCCACTGCGCCGGAATTGCGGACACAGAACCGCTCTCCCGCTATGCCGTTTATAAACGCTTTGCCTCCTGTCGCGCCGTAGAGGGCGACATTGCCGACGATGATGTTTTGACTGGCTTCAAATCCGCTCTTCGGATCCGGCACAAGTACCAGTTTTCCTCCCGACAGACCTTTGCCGAACCCGTCGTTGGCATCGCCTGTCAGCCGGATCGTGACGCCCTTGGGCACAAATGCGCCAAAAGACTGCCCGCCGCCGCCTTCTGCGCGAACGACAAATGTATCTTCCGCGAGGCTGTTCCCGAAACGCTTTGTGATCTCCGAACCCAGGATCGTCCCGAAGGATCTGTCTGTGGACGACACCTTCAGAGAAGTCTCATAACTGCAAACTACCCCAGAGGTCGCTTTTGCTGTTTCAGACCCGGGCTCAGTGCAAACTACCCCAGAGGTCGGTTTGCCCGTCAGCCCTTCTTTAAAGGCCGGCAGCAGCACTGCCATATCCGGTGTCTTCTCCAGCCCGAAATCATAGAGATTCTTAGGCGCATAGAGCCCGTAATTCCCGCTCTCTCTGTCAGCCTGCGAGAGGACCGGCATGGGACGATCTCCCAGGATCTGCCGCATATCTACCTTAAAGGCCCTGTCTGTGATCAGCTCTTTTCTCACCCGCAGGCAGTCCGATCTCCCCGTCATCTCCGCCATGCTGCGGAACCCGAGCTGCGCCATGATCTCCCGGACCTGCTCCGCGATAAAGAACATAAAGCGGCTCACATACTCCGGTTTTCCCTTGAAGCAGCTCCGCAGCTTTTTGTTCTGGGTCGCGATCCCTACAGGACATGTATCTTTGGAACAGACGCGCATCATCATGCATCCCAGACAGACCAGCGGCGCCGTGGCAAAGCCGAACTCCTCCGCGCCGAGCAGGGATGCGATGGCCACATCTCTGCCGCTCATGAGCTTGCCGTCCGTCTCCAGGACGACTCTGTCGCGAAGTCCGTTTTCTGTCAGGCATCTGTGCGCCTCTGTGAGGCCCAGTTCCCATGGAAGGCCTGCGTTGTGAATGGAGCTTCCGGGCGCCGCGCCGGTCCCTCCGTCATAACCCGAGATCAGGATCACCTGTGCGCCCGCCTTTGCGACGCCGGATGCGATGGTGCCTACCCCTGCCTCGGAGACCAGTTTGACGTTGATCCTGGCATCTCTGTTGGCGTTCTTGAGGTCATAGATGAGCTGCGCCAGGTCTTCGATTGAATATATATCGTGATGGGGCGGCGGCGAGATCAGCGCCACGCCCGGTGTGGAGAATCTTGTCTCAGCCACCCAGGGATACACTTTTTTGCCCGGCAGGTGTCCTCCTTCACCGGGCTTTGCGCCCTGGGCCATCTTGATCTGGATTTCCTCCGCGCTGCACAGATACTCGCTGGTGACGCCGAACCTGCCCGAAGCCACCTGCTTGATCTTGCTGTTCTTCTGTGTTCCGAAGCGCTCCCTCAGTTCTCCGCCTTCTCCGGTGTTGGAGCGGGCACCGATGGAATTCATAGCGATCGCCAGTGTCTCGTGCGCCTCAGCGGAAAGCGATCCGTAGCTCATGGCGCCGGTCTTGAAGTGTTTGACGATCTCCTCAGCGGACTCCACTTCCTCAAGAGGTACTGCGCTGCCTGCCGGTACGAATTCCAGAAGTCCGCGCAGCGTGTGCGGCCTTCCCGCGTCATCCACCAGGTCTGTGTATTCCCTGAATCGATCGTAGGAATCCTCCCGCACCGCTCTCTGCAGCGTAATGATCGTTTCCGGGCTGTACATATGGTCTTCTTTGTCCCTGCCGCTTCGGAGGTAGTGGAAGCCGACCGAATCCAGTGTCTCGTCCACGCCCAGTCCCAGCGGGTCAAAAGCATGATCATGCCTGAAAGCCACGCCCTCCTCGATCTCTTTGATGCCGATGCCGCCTACCCGGCTCACTGTTCCGGCAAAATATCGATCGATCACATCCTTTCCCAGCCCGATCGCTTCGAAAATGCGGGCGGACTGATAGGACTGCAGGGTCGAAATGCCCATCTTGGCCGCTATTTTGACAACGCCGTATAAAAGTGCCTTGTTGTAATCCTCCACAGCTGTGTGATAGTCCTTGTCAAGAATGCCCAGCTCGATCAGTTCGCCGATGCACTCGTGCGCAAGATAGGGGTTGACCGCCCGCGCGCCGAAACCAAGCAGCGTCGCGGTCTGATGCACATCCCTGGGCTCTCCGCTCTCCAGGATCAAGGATACGGCTGTGCGCTTCTTGGTCTGCACCAGGTGCTGCTCGACGCTTGAGACAGCCAGCAGCGAGGGGATGGGCACATGGTTTTCGTCCACACCTCTGTCGGAGAGGATCAGAATGTTGCATCCATTCGCCGCGGCGCGGTCCACCGCAATGTTGAGCTGGTCCAGCGCTCTCCCCAGTGACGTGTTCTTGTAAAAGAGCAGCGAGATGGTCTGCGCCTTAAATCCCGGCCGGTTGAGATTGCGGATCTTCAGAAGATCCACGCCGGTCAGAATGGGATTGTCAACTTCAAGTACTGTGCAGTTGCCGCTCTTTTCTTTTAACAGATCGCCGTCGGATCCGATATAGACCGTAGTATCTGTCACGATTTTCTCCCTGAGGGAGTCGATCGGCGGGTTGGTCACCTGCGCGAAGAGCTGCTTAAAATAATTGAACAGCAGCTGATGTGCCTTGGACAAAACAGCGAGCGGCGCGTCGTGTCCCATGGAAAGCGTAGGCTCCACGCCGTTTTCCGCCATTGGCAGGATCTGGTCCTTGACGTCCTCATACGTGTAGCCGAACACTTTATAGAGGCGGTCCCTGACATCCTGTGTGTGCACGGGGATCTTCCTGTTGGGGATCGTGAGCGTATCAAGATGCAGAAGATTTCTGTCCAGCCATTCACCGTAAGGACTTCTGCCGGCGTAATAAGACTTGCACTCTTCGTCGGAGATGATCCTCTTCTCATTCGTATCCACCAAAAGGATGCGCCCGGGCTCCAGACGCGCCTTCTTCACAATGTGCTCCGGCGCGATGTCCAGTACACCGACCTCTGAGGCCAGGATCAGCCTGTTGTCGTCTGTGATGTAATAGCGGGACGGGCGAAGACCGTTCCGGTCCAGCGTCGCGCCGAGCATCTCTCCGTCGGAGAAAAGGATAGCAGCGGGTCCGTCCCAAGGCTCCATCATCGTTGCATAGTAATGATAGAAATCCTTCTTATCCTCGCTCATGAACGTATTGTGCTTCCAAGGTTCCGGTATGATCACCATCATCGCCAGCGCCAGCGGCATTCCGTTCATATACAGAAATTCCAATGTGTTGTCCAGCATGGCCGAATCTGATCCGCTGCGGTCCACAACAGGGAAGATCTTGTCGATATCGTCCTGCATGACAGGACTGGTCATCGTCTCTTCTCTGGCCAGCATTCTGTCGATATTGCCGCGTATCGTATTGATCTCACCGTTGTGAGCGATCATCCTGTAAGGATGCGCGCGGTGCCAGGACGGTGTCGTATTGGTAGAAAATCTCGAGTGCACGATCGCGATCGCCGCTTCATAATCCTCGTCCTGAAGGTCATCGTAGAATCTTCTCAGCTGACCAACCAGGAACATCCCTTTGTAGACAATCGTCCTCGAAGAGAGCGAGCAGATATATGTATCCTCAGAGGACTGCTCGAACTCTCTTCTCACAACGTAGAGCCTGCGGTCGAAGTCGATGCCTTTCTGTACGCCCTCCGGCCTTTTGATAAAGCACTGGCGGATGCAGGGCATACAGTCGACAGCCACTTTTCCAAGAATCTCTTCATGCACCGGAACTTCACGCCAGCCAAGGACTTCCATGCCCTCTTTCTGCGTGATCACCTCGAACATGCGCTTGGCAAGAGTTCTGCGCAGTGTGTTCTGCGGAAGGAAGAACATGCCGATGCCATAGTCGCCTTCCTCGGACTGCGGCACTTTGTCGATCCCGGCTTGACCTGCCGCTTTTGCGAAGAATTTGTGGGAGATCTGCGTCAGAATGCCGACGCCGTCACCCACCTCACCGGTGGCGTCCTTGCCGGCTCTGTGCTCCAGCTTCTCCACAATGTGCAGCGCGTCATCCAGAACCTTGTGGTCCTTCCTGCCGTCGATATTTACAATACTTCCGATGCCGCAGGCATCATGTTCCTGCATGCAGGTGCCGCAGGCACCGTGTTCCTGTCGATACAACATAGCTTTTCCTCTTTTGCCGGGGCCGATCACCGGTTCTTCCCCTATCTGATGCGATCTGCCGTTTCCGTGCCCTTTCAACACCCTTTAAGGGCACGAAAGCGGCAATTTCAACAACCAGCTTATCTCAGCGAAAACAACATCTTCTCATAAGTCGGATACGGCAGATATTCATCCGGGATGATGGCTTCCGCCTTGTCCGTCCAGCTTCTCAAGGCTTCCATCTCTGCCAGCACCGTCTCGTGATAGAACTTCGCCTGGCCAAGAATGTCCTCGATACCCTCTGCCTTTGCAGTGTCCGCTGCCAGTGCCTCCATGGCCAGCAGGATCTGCTCACTGGTCTCATCCAACGTCTTCAAAATATCACTCTCGTAACTGCACTTGCTGCCCGGAAGGAGGTCTCTCTTCTTGAGCGCCTCTGTCGTCACGTCCTTCATGTAGCGGACCAGGCCTGTTGTGAAGTCCTTGCGCACCATCTCCATGAGGGTGAGCGCCTCGATATGGACTGTCTTCGCATAGTTCTCGAGAAGGATCTCATATCTGGAGAGGACTTCTTCTTTGGTGAAGATCTTATGCTTTGTAAAAAGCTCCAACGACTTCTCGGAGATGAAATGCGGCATCGCATCCGGGAGGGAAACGAGGTTTGCAAGTCCTCTGCGGGAAGCCTCTTCCACCCACTCTTCTGTATACCCGTTGCCGTTGAAGAGGATCCTTTTATGCTTCGAAAGCATTTCACGAAGAAGTTTGTGAACTGCTTCATCCAGGTCCGCAGGTGCTGCGTCAGACAGCGCCTCGTAAATCTGTGTCAGTGCTTCGGCGACTGCTGTGTTCAGCACGATGTTGGGATTCGCCACGGACAGTGAACTGCCCGGCATGCGGAACTCGAACTTGTTGCCGGTGAAAGCAAACGGTGAGGTGCGGTTTCTGTCCGTCGTGTCACGGGTGATGTGCGGCAGCACGTGCGCGCCCATGCCCATCTGTTTTTTGCCCGAGCTGTGTGCCGCAGTGCCATCCTCAATGGAGTGAAGAACTTCAGCAAGCTCATCTCCGACGAAAATAGAGATGATCGCGGGCGGCGCCTCGTTGCCGCCGAGACGGTGATCGTTGCCGGCTGTCGCGACGGAAATTCTCAGCACCTCCTGATACTCATCCACCGCAGCAATGACAGCCATGAGAAAGACCAGGAACTGCAGGTTCTCGCCAGGCTTCTTCCCGGGATCGAGCAGGTTCTCGCCGGTATCCGTGCTGATGGACCAGTTGTTGTGCTTGCCGGAGCCGTTGATGCCCTCGAAAGGTTTCTCGTGCAAAAGGCAGGCGTATCCGAAGCGGTCCGCCACCTTCTTCATCACTTCCATGGTCAGCTGGTTGTGATCCACCGCGACGTTTGCTGTCTCAAAGACCGGCGCCAGCTCGTGCTGGGACGGCGCGACCTCATTGTGCTTGGTCTTGGCCGGCACGCCGAGCTCCCAGAGTTCCTTATCCAATGCGTGCATGTATTCGGATACCTTTGGCTTGAGCACGCCAAAATAGTGATCCTCCATCTCCTGTCCCTTAGGCGCCGGCGCTCCCATCAGCGTGCGGCCTGTCAGAAGGAGGTCTTTTCTTTTCTTGTAGAGTTCCTTGTCGATCAGGAAGTATTCCTGCTCAGAACCCACAGTCGTGTCCACGTGGGTGACAGCGGTGTTGCCCAGAAGGTGCAATACTTTGACAGCTGCGTCCGAGAGGGCTTCCATGGACCTCAGGAGCGGAGTCTTTTTGTCCAGGGCTTCTCCGCCGTAAGAGCAGAACGCAGTGGGTATGTAGAGCGACCCATCTTTGACAAACGCCGGTGAACTGGGATCCCAGGCGGTGTAGCCGCGGGCTTCAAAAGTAGCTCTGAGGCCTCCCGACGGGAAACTGGAGGCGTCCGGCTCGCCCTTTACGAGCTCCTTGCCGGAGAACTCCATGATGACCTGACCGTCGTCGGTAGGGGAGATGAAACCGTCATGTTTTTCGGCGGTCAGGCCGGTCATGGGCTGGAACCAGTGGGTGAAGTGGGTCGCGCCCTTCTCGATCGCCCATTCCTTCATGACAGCGGCCACTGTGTTGGCCACGTCCAGTTCCAGGTGCGTGCCGTTCTTGCTGGTCTTGCGCACTGCCTTGTATATATCCTTCGGGAGACGCTCCCGCATGACTTTGTCATTGAATACCATGCTTCCGTAGATTTCGGGGATGTTCATGATCTACCTCCTTATTTTGAACAACGAGAAAGGGTGCCTTAACAAGACGGTCGTCACCGCCTGTTAAGACACCCTTGCCTTTGAGTCATTATTATACATAGAGTGAGACGAATGTCAACACTATTTTGTATACAATAATACGATTATTACTTTATTCCACATCCTGCAGCGCCGCAAAATCCTCTTCGCCGGTCCTGACCTTCACAACTCTGGTCACATCGTAAACAAAGATCTTCCCATCACCGATATGCCCGGTATACAGAGCCTTCTTGGCAGCATCTATGACGCTCTGCACGGAGATCTTCGAGACGACTACTTCCACCTTAACCTTAGGGAGCAGCGTGGAATCGACAACAGCACCTCTGTACCTCTCTTCAGACCCCTTCTGAATGCCGCAGCCCATGACCTGCGACATGGTCATTCCGGTCACACCCAGTTCATTGAGCGCGTGCTTTAGTTCGTCGAACTTACTCATGCGGCAAATAATGGATATCCTGTGCATTCCGGTCGAAGGTCTGAAGCCGAATGCTGCCGATGCTCCGGAAGTTTCCGAAGTCTGTCCTGAAACTATGGACGCTGCTACATCGTCCCAGGAAGATCCTGACGCTTCCGTCATACCCGCAACCTTCACAGCCGCGCCGATCTGTGCCTCTGACGCTTTTGCATACTCTCCTTCACCCAGGAATGTGTTCTCGTTGACATCCATGACCATGTTGGAGACGTCACTCACGGAGAAGCCGGAGTAAGCGCTGGCCAGGCCATGTTCATGCATATCCAGTCCGTCGATTTCTACCTGAGCCGGTACGCGAAGCCCGATCACGTGGTCGATCAGCTTGAACACTACAAACATGGTGATAACAACATATGCGTCAATCGCGACAATTCCGAGCGCCTGTACTCCCAAAAGCCTTGCGCCGCCTCCGTAGAACAGGCCCTTCATTACGCCGTCCTCTCCGGTACTGAACAGTCCGACCGCGACCGTTCCCCAGATACCGTTCACCATGTGTACTGAAACGGCACCTACAGGATCGTCGATCCTTGCGATGTTGTCAAAGAACTCCACCGACAGAACCACCAGAAATCCCGCGACAACGCCGATCACAAACGCTCCAAACGGGGAGACACAGTCACAGCCCGCAGTGATCGCCACAAGCCCTGCCAGAGAAGCGTTTAGCGTCATGGAGACATCGGGTTTTCCATATCGGAGCCACGTGAAGATCATGGTCACGACCGTTGCCACTGCCGCTGCCAGGTTGGTGTTCATAAATGCCAGCGAAGCATGGAACGCATCCGCGCCGTCCGCCATGGATGCGGTCGATCCTCCGTTGAAACCGAACCAGCAGAACCACAGGATGAAGACGCCCAGTGCCACAGCCATCATGTTGTGTCCCGGAATTGCCCTGACTTTTCCGTCCTTGTCATACTTGCCGATGCGGGGTCCCAGCATCCATGCTCCCAGACATGCGATCGCGCCTCCCACGTTGTGAACTACCGCACTTCCGGCAAAATCGTGAAAACCCAGCCCTGACAGCCAGCCGCCGCCCCATGCCCAATGCCCTCCGATCGGATAGATCAAAAGAGATATGGCCGCCGAGTACAGGCAATAAGCCTTGAAGTTCGTGCGCTCCGCCATAGATCCCGAGACGATCGTCGCCGCTGTCGCGCAGAAAACGGTCTGGAAGATCACGTAGCACCAGAGCGGCATTGTCTGAGGTACCACTGTATTTTCGGCACCATAGATCCCGCGGATCATGGGATCCAGCCTCCCGATGATCGGTGCAGTGCTTCCGAACATGATCCCGAATCCGACCAGCCAATAGCAAGGTGTTCCAATACAAAAATCCATCAGGTTCTTCATCAGAATATTACCTGTATTTTTTGCCCTCGTAAGGCCCGCTTCACACAGTGCAAAACCGGCCTGCATGAAGTAGATCAGAGCGCTTGCCACCAATACCCAGATCACAGTTGTTACATCGTAGTTCATTGTGTTTCCTCCTTTTCTTTATCTCATTTACGGCTCCCATTTCCGACGTGGCCGTGCACCCTGCCATACCAAAAAAGGAGCCCGGACCCTGCGGTTCCGGACTCCCTTGCCCTGATGAGATATATTAATTAAGAAAGGCACTGCCGGATTTCATCCTCCTGCAGCGCCCTTGCTTTATGTCGTTTATTATACTCGTCCCACCCCGGAAGTCAAAGAATATTGTATACAATTATACATTTTTTCAAACAGTAATTATCGTCACTTTGCACAAAGAAAGAAAACTGAACTCTCTCAGAAATTGACCTCTGAGATTATTTGTCCCAAGTGTGGCCAATATGCCTCAGAGGTCAATTTCTAAGATTCCGCCCGTTGACAATTCTCTGCTTCGACTGTACTCTTGAAAAAAGGTTATACATAAGGGCGCAATGACGTGCCGAAGCTTTCGATGCTTCCAGAGTCATTGCGCCCTTTTCTGTTGTTTTTCTCAAATCCTGAATAATCAATATTCTCGAAATCAGTGAGGAGCAAAAGCATGAAGATCCACGAAGAATGCGGTGTTTTCGGAGTGATGGCAAAGGAGCCTGCTAATGTAGCGATGATGTGTTATTACGGATTGTATGCCCTGCAGCACAGAGGCCAGGAGAGCTGCGGCATCGTCGTCAATGAGGATGGTCTCTTCCACTCTCACAAAGACCTTGGACTCGTGAGCGAGGTCTTCACCGGGGATGCTCTCTCCCGGCTGCCAAGAGGCAGCATTGCCGTGGCGCACGCCAGATACGGAACGACCGGCGCGACAAACAGGCGCAACTGCCAGCCTATTGAAGTGAATCATCAGAAGGGACATATGGCCATCGCACATAATGGAAATCTTTCCAATGCTGCGGCCTTGCGCTCAGAGCTTGAGCTCTCCGGTGCTATCTTCCATACTACAAGCGACACCGAGACCATCGCCTACATCATAACCCGGGAACGGCTTCGTGCCCCTTCCATTGAGGAAGCCGTCAGCCGGGCCATGAACACGCTGGACGGTGCCTACTCTCTGGTCATCATGTCGCCGCAGAAGCTGATCTGCGCAAGGGATCCCTATGGCTTCAGGCCGCTCTGCTACGGGCGGACAGAGGACGGAAGTTATGTGGTCGCCTCTGAGAGCTGCGCGCTTGCAGCAGTCGGAGCAAAGTTCATCCGCGACGTGGAACCGGGCGAAATCCTGGTATTCACCTCAGAGGGGCTCTGTTCCCGCAAAGAGCATTGCGAAAGCCGTGAAAGGCGGCTCTGTATTTTCGAGTATATCTATTTTGCCCGTCCGGACTCCGTCATCGACGGCATCTCCGTTCACGCCGCAAGACAGCACGCAGGGGCTGACCTGGCCAAAACACACCCTGTATGCGCCGATGTGGTCGTTGGCGTACCGGATTCAGGGTTGGATGCCGCAATAGGCTACTCGCAGGCTTCGGGAATCCCTTACGGGATAGGACTGATCAAGAACAAATATATCGGACGCACCTTCATCGCGCCGGATGCAAGGGCCGATCAGGTCCGGATCAAACTTGCACCGATTCGCGAAACAGTGGAAGGAAAGCGAGTGGTCCTGATTGACGATTCAATCGTTCGGGGAACTACCTGCGAGAGGATTGTCAGGCTCCTGCGGGAAGCAGGTGCCAAGGAGATCCATATGCGGGTTACAGCGCCTCCCTTCTTATATCCCTGTTATTACGGAACCGACATAGACTCTCAGGAAAACCTGATCGCCTGCCATCATTCGATTCCCGAGATCTGTCAGATGATTGGGGCAGACTCCCTGGGATATCTGCCGGTCGGGCACCTGCACTGCCTGACCGGTCACGATCATTATTGCAGCGCCTGCTTCTGCGGAAGTTACCCGACCGCGGTTCCTCGGGAAAACAGCAAGAGCAGGTTCGAGCAGCGGCTTTCTGAGAACAAACTACCCCAGAGGTCACCCGCTCACGAGAACAAACTACCCCAGAGGTCGAGATCTCACTCAAACCCACAGACCGCATGGTTCCCCACAGAATCCAGCCAGTAATAAAGATCCTCCGGTTCCTTTACCGAGATCATTCCGGAAAGCGCTTCCATATCCGGGCATATTTTTGTGAAGCAGTCCTCCACATCCCGCAGTACATCCGGGTCATACCGGATCGTCTTGTGGTCATTAAAGACTGCGCTGTAGCTGATCTCCGCTTCCACCAGGTCCTGAAACATATGGCTTCCGTAACTGAGTTCCGGCATAAATCCCGCCCGGCTGTCCGAGACCTCGCAGATCACGTCAAAACAGGAAATATCCGCAAAGCTCACCGGAACGCCCAGCTCCGGTGACGATGTGCCGATCCTCCCCGGTGTCATGAGCAGAAGACTCCTGCCGGTGTCCGCGTAGTATCGGTTGATCCTGCCGACAGCATCCGCCGCCTTGTATTTCTGTGCATAAGGCATTTCATGATAAAGCTTCGCGTCGATCTGGACGACAACATCGATCTTTCTCTTTTTGGACGAGCCCATGGAAGCGCCGCGCACATCAAACAGGACCTTTTGGAGAGAAAGATTCTCCACATGGACCTCCTCTCCTTCCCCTCCCAGATACAGAGGCCGGCACTGCAGGAGGTTGACGACAAATTCACCGTCCTCATCCATATTGACGGCGTACTCGATATCCACAGGTGTCCCGTAGACGCGCTCCAGCGTCTTGAGAATCCTCTGCATGAGACCGGTAAAGGCAGTGTTCTCGAGGAGCTTCTGGCAGCTCACGAACCAGACCTGTCCGGGCCTGCCCAGGTCATAGAGAGTGCGCTCAGCCTCATAGTCATGCTCCATCACCATTCGCTTATACCACAGCGGCAGAACATTCAGAAGGCGGTCCACAGGCACTTCGCAGCAGAGATTCTCCCTGCAGTCCAGAGTGTCCACGTATCTCTGCGAAAACTTGTGCTTCTGCGCCGCACTGGTGTGGATCGTGACAGTGGGCCGGTCCAGATTCACGAGCCTGGGGTAATCCTCCCGCGTTCTGTCCACGGCTTTCGTGCCCAGCCCCATGACCATCCGGAGCATTCCCGCCGAAGGGTCCATATTCGGATACCACTGATAAGCGCTGTGACTGTAGCCGACGCCGGCGACGCAGGGCATATAATACCGCTCATAGTAACTTCCCGACACGCGCTGCACCAGAATCGCCATCTGCTCATCCTTACCGGCCAGCCCGCGCCGCAGCCGGTACTCCAGCGCCGAGCGGTCCATGGTGCTGGCATACACGCGGCGCACCGCATTCTCAAAGGCCTCCAACCTTTCCTCTTCGCTTCCTCTGTTGACGCAGAAGACGGACTCGTATTTGCCGGCGAAAGCGTTCCCGAATCCGTCCTCCAAAAAGCTGGACGATCTCACGATGAACGGATTCTGGCCAAAATACTCCAGCACATTAAGCAGCTGCTCCCGAATCTTTCCCGGAAACCTCCCAGAAAGAAGCCGCTCCTTCAATTCATCCGCCGCGTCAAAAAATCCCTCCGGAGATCTCTGCCTGATCCTGAGGTTCCAGTCTCCGTTCGAAACAATATAGGTATAAAAGACATCCGACCCGATATAGAACGAATCGTGAGGCTCTGCGTACATACGGTAGTCCTCCAGTTCCGTGTCCACGATCTTTCGGGCCAGCAGCATGCCGCAAGCCTTGCCGCCGATCGCGCCGCTTCCGATCATCCGGTCGCGCAGCGCGAAATAATCAGCCGGCGCAAAGTATTGTCTGACCAGCTTTCTTAAATGAGCGTCCTTGGTCATTGTGCTGTCGATGATCTGCGTCTCCATCTGCGTCGTGAAATGCCCTGATTCGAATGCTGCCTTTGCCATGGTGAAAAAACGGTCGTAGCTGTCTATATTTTGGTCCTGGCTCCTGTCCCTGACCTGCTGCAGCGTCTGATAGTACCGGCTGATGCTCACCCCGTCTTCAAGGAGCCTGAATTCTCCTGTGCTCTTTCTGTAACCGTGCGGCAGGAACATTGTATCCGATGCGCGCTCCCACACCTTGATCGGGTGCATATAGATCCACTTCTCGTTAGAGCACACATCCAAAAGGAGCTGCGTTGTCTCACGGATCCTCGCGATCGCGTCAAAAGAGTGCCGTCCCCGCATGACCGGGAAATAGGCCACAGTATCCAATTCGAACAGGTACGGACAGGTCACGCGGAAGAAATTTCCCATCATCAGGTCCGTATACCAGACGGACTGCAGTTCAGACAGGCAGTCAAAGACATAGAACGCGTCCCGCCCGTGCCTTGTG
>Ga0310695_10010242_pt1 | contig 13773 bp, 11 predicted proteins | sample RumenRJG_04DNA_FD_203882 | JGI IMG/M metagenome (GOLD analysis project Ga0310695, IMG submission 203882) | Bovine rumen microbial communities from Lethbridge, Alberta, Canada - RJG_04 (v2) (version 2) | ecosystem: Host-associated > Mammals > Digestive system > Stomach > Rumen | place: Canada... | reverse complement strand
TCTGGCTCTCGTAGGCTGGCCGGGGTCCGCACGCACAATCCGCGGCATGGTACATTCAATAAAGCGCGAAGAATACATTACCGAAGCAGGACTTTCGGGCATTCCTAAAACCGTAATTATTTTCCGACACATAATTCCACAAGTTTCCAGCATTTTAATAATCAGCACGGCACTCAGCATTCCGGGCTTTATAATGAGCGAAACAACACTTTCTTATCTTGGACTTGGAATTGCAGACCCAGCCGTTAGCTGGGGTTCACTTATTAACCGCGACATTTCAACCCTTTCCAACCTGCGCCACTTTCCATGGCTTTTGTTTCCGGTTTTAATGCTTTTGCTGGTTACACTTTCATTCAATTTTCTTGGCGACGCACTCCGCGACTTTTTTGACCCTTACAGTTCTATTTTTAAGAAGTCTGGCGCCTCCGCCGCAAAGCGTCGGTCGGGCTTTTCGGGGTTCCGCGCTAACCGCGCTCCATTGTTCCGTCCGCAAAGCGAACAGAACAACGACTTCGTCGCCCCTACAATCCCTGGCGCATTATTAAGCGTCCAGAACCTTCACGTAACGTTCACAATAATACGCGGCACAAAACAGCTTCAGATTTTTGCCTGCCGCGGAGTTAGTTTTGACATAAACAAAGGCGAAATTCTTGGCATTGTCGGCGAATCCGGCAGCGGAAAATCAGTTTCAACCTCTGCAATTCCGGGACTTCTTCCTGCAAATGCAGAAATGTCAGGAAAAATCTTTTATAATGGCACAGAACTAACATCACTTTCTCCTGACGAACGCAGAAAATACCGCGGTTCAAAAATTGCGCTTATTTTTCAGGAACCGGGACGTTCTTTTGACCCACTGCAGAACATAGGAAACGTATTTTTTGAAACCTTCAGAGTTTCAGAACCAGACATTACAAAAGAGGAATCAGATAGAAAGACCTGCGAAATTCTTACACAGGTTGGGCTTCCAGACGCAGAAAACCGGCTGAAGGCTTTTCCACATCAGTTTTCAGGAGGACAGTTACAGCGAATTGGCATTGCACTTGCCATTGCACAAAACTGCGAACTTTTAATTGCAGATGAACCAACAACAGCGCTAGACGTTACAATTCAGGCACAGATTATTTCGCTGCTTTTAAAACTCAAAAAAGAACGCGGACTTTCAATCATTTTTATAAGCCACGATATAAACCTTGTAGCACAAATTTCAGACAGAATTGCGGTAATGTACGGCGGAAAAATCATGGAAAGCGGAAATTCAGATAAAATCATAAATGCACCGGAACACCCATATACAAAAGCTCTTGTAGCGTCGCTGCCAAAATTCGGAACACATTATACAGATACAAAAATGTCTTTTATAAAAGGACGAGTTACAAGTCCTGCCTCACCGGAACCCGGCTGTCCTTTTGAACCGCGCTGCAACGTTTCTAAACCAGAATGCCGTAACGCCGCGTACAGCTGCCCTTATTTAAATTCAGGCAAAAATGGAGACGCAAAATGAACATTATCGAAGTAAAAAATCTTTCAAAACAGTTTCAGCTGGAAGCAGGCTTTTTTGCAAAGTCAAAAAACAAGGTTTTTGCCGTAAATGACGTTTCATTTAAAATTCAAAAAGGAACAACTTACGGGCTTGTAGGAGAATCAGGCTGCGGAAAAACAACTACAGCGCGCATGATAATCCAAATGTATAAACAGACCAGCGGAAGCATTTTTTATACAGACGAAAATCAAAATACAACCGAAATCTCAAATCTTACAAAAAAGCAGCTTAAACTTTACCGCGAAAAAGTAAAATATATTTTCCAGGACCCTGCTCGCTCTTTGAACCCACGCATGAATGTTTTTAATGTAATTACGGCAGGGCTTCGCTATTCATCTCTGTGGAAGGGTAAACAAGACGCTCTGGAAAAAGCAGAAAAAATCATAGAAGAAGCGGGGCTTTCAAAAGAAGATCTTTTCAGACGACCTTCGGAATTTTCTGGTGGACAAAGACAGAGAATTTCAATTGCACGCGGTCTTATTATGAATCCTGAACTTTTAATTTGCGACGAAGTTGTTTCGGCTCTGGACGTAAGCATTCAGGGGCAAATTCTAAACCTGCTTCAGGATTTAAGACAAAAGCACAACTTAAGCTACATTTTCATAACACATGATTTAAGGGTTGCAGGCTGGTTCTGTGACGTAATTGGCGTAATGTACCGCGGCTTTATTGTAGAAGAAGCACCGGCAAAAGACCTTTACAAAAATGCAATGCATCCGTACACAAAGCTGCTTTTTGAAGGAGCCAGCGGAAGCCTGAATTCAGGTTCGGGCGAAGTAAAAACGACGCTCCACGCAGAAGACGGCTGTCCGTTTGCACACCGCTGCCCAAAAGCAACTCAGGAATGCCGCGCAAAACTACCGTCGTTAAAAGAAGTAAAAGGCGAAGACGGCATCCACAAAGTCCGCTGCCACCTGGCATTATAATGCATTTGTTATAAAAAAGCCTTCCGTCTTGCGAGAGGCTTCCTTTTATAAAAGATTCTGTATAATGTCGGTAAGTTTGCGCTGCTTTTTTTCTTCGCGGTTGAACATTGCATCAATAAGATGTTTATAATTCTGATTGATTTTATAACGAATTAGTCCACCCTTTGCAGAAATTTCTTCCTGGGGATGTTCTAGCTTTTCAAGAAATACAAACTGATTAACACGTTCAAAATTCTTAAAGCCGTTTTTAGCACAAATCAATCGCTCAAATTCGCGCAGAATAAGTTCTCTTGAAAAATCCATAGAAAGAAGCTTTGAATTATTTTCCAGCTGGCGGTTTTCTCCGTTACGCTCATTTTCTTTTGCTGCCTGACGAATTGCCTCAATATCAGGAATAATCAGCGCACCAAGACTATTTTCATCCTGCCCTACAACTATTGCCTGACTTATATACGGAGATTCAGAAAGTTTTGCTTCAATTGGGAATGGTTCTACGTTTTCTCCGCTTTTTAAAACAATTGTATCTTTTTTTCGGCCTTTTATAACAAGCTCGCCGGTATAAGTCTGCATTGCAATATCACCGGTATTAAACCATCCGTCCTTATCTACAGCCTGCGCTGTAAGTTCCGGCTGTTTATAATAGCCTTTCATTACGTTATCGCCTTTTACAAGCAGTACACCTTTTGTTCCAGGCTCTACAATTTTTCCTTCGTCATCAACAATTTTTACCTGACAATAGCCCAACGGTCGTCCTATAGTTTCCATCATAGGATTGTTTATATCACGAAGCGCAACCATAGGAGCAGTTTCTGTAAGACCATAACCTTCAAGAAGTTTTATTCCAATAGCGTTAAAAAATTTATCAAGCTTTGCAGGAAGCCCGCCGCCACCAGAAATTCCAGCAATAAACTGACCGCCGACCAAAGTCTTTAATTTTTTATAAAAAAGTTTTTCGCCAAGCAGTCTTGGTCCCAAAAGCAAGCTATAAGGAATCCAGAGAATTTGAGAAAGAAGGTGCTTAAATTCCGAAGGCTTCTTAAAGGAACGCTTTCTTTCTTTTATTGTATCCATCAGCTGCAAAGACATTGTGGAACATGCGGAAAGCACCTGGAACAAAAGCCACTTTGTTTTTGAATCTTTTTTAATCTTCTTTGAAATTACCTGATAAAGCGATTCCCAGATGCGCGGAACGCACGGAAAAAACTGCGGACGAATCTTTTCAAAATCAGAAAGGAGTACAGAGCTTACCGGTTTTGAATAACACAAAGTTCCTGCAAAATAAAAAACATAATTTTCCATTGTGCGCTGATAAACGTGCCAGATTGGAAGTACACAAAGACAACGGTCTGCCTTATGAAATTTAAGTCTTTGAGCAAGATCTTCCAGCTGACATATAAAATTTTTATGAGTCAGTTCAACACCCTTTGGAATTCCTGTTGTTCCGGAAGTAAAAATAATAGTTGAAACATCATCAGGCTTTCCTTCAAATAAAAGCTGCTCAACCTTTTCAAAATTTTCGCTGCGCCACTTAGCGCCATCCTTAAGCAGGTTTGAATAAAAATGAAGCTTTACTTTTTTAAGGTCGAATTTTTCAGGGAAATAATTTGAATCATCAATAAGCACAATATGCTGCAACAGCGGAAGCTCGTCCAGAATGTCGCAGATTTTTCCAAGCACATAGGCATTTTCAACACAGACAATTTTACATTCTGCAAAACCAAGAATATAAGAAAGTTCCTTTACAGTAACATCTGTTCCTCGCGGAATATCAGCAGCGCCAATTGTCATTGAACCAATGCTTATTACCTGCCATTCCTGACGATCATCACAAATATGTCCTATATGATCATTTTTTTCTGCACCAAGACTTTTAAGTGCACCTGCAAAATCAAGAATCTGCTTAAGCAGCTCTTTATAGGTTGTAGGCTGAAAAACTCCATTGCGGTCTTTTGAAAGCTGGGCAATAGTTTCCGGGTATCGCAGTCCCTGATGAAAAAGTATATTCGGAAGAGTTGGGAGCATAAAAGCCTCCGTGCAGTATATAAAGAATTTTCTTCTATTATGACAAATTATGTAAAATTGTCAATTGACAGAGATAAATCATTTTTTCTTGATTTTAAACTATAATGAGTTAAAATAATTATTATGTACTTTGCGATTGTTTTTGTAAGTACTAATTTATAAGTGATAATCTTCTTGGAGGAAAGATCTTATGTCATTAAAAAAGACTTTTTCTAGTGATGGAAAAAAATGTACAGTTGTTTTTACTGTAAATCCTAATGCGGCTGCAGGTGCAGATAAAATTACTCTGGTAGGCGAATTCAATAGCTGGGATCCTACTGCAACTCCTATGAAAAAAGGTCCGGATGGTTCTTTTTCTGTAAAGAAGCAGCTTGATACAAACAAAGAATATCAGTTCCGCTATTGCTTGAATGGTGTTTCTTGGATTAATGACTGGAAAGCTGATAAATATGTACGCTCTGAACTTGCTAATGATGATAACTCTGTAGTTGACACATCTGTTCCAAAGCCTGCAAAAGCAGCTAAAAAGCCGACTTCTAAAGCTGTAAAAAAAGATGCTCCAAAAAAGGCAGCAGCTAAAAAAACTGCAAAAAAATAACATATTTTTTAAATAAAGCAGGAAAATGCTATTGACGTTTTTCTGCTTTATTTGTATATTTGTAACACTCATTCCCCGATTGTGTAATGGTAGCACTTCAGATTCTGGTTCTGACTGTGGGGGTTCGAATCCTCCTTGGGGAACTCAAGCTGAGTCAGGAATGATTCAGCTTTTTTTATGCTTAAACTTCATATGCAAGTTTGCGCGATTTAATATTAAGGTGCAAGTTCACGTAGCTTAAACGCAGGATGCGAGTTTGCGAACTTTAAACATCATGTGCGAGTTCACGTAGCTTAAACGTAGGATGCGAGTTTGCGAACTTTAAACATCATGTGCGAGTTCACGTAGTGAACTCGATATTCAACTTAAAATCAAAAAAGAGTTTTTTGATTTTAAGTTGAATGGCTCCCTCGAATATCGGTTTAGTTCATCGCCCTCTCAAGGCGGAGAGACGGGTTCGACTCCCGTGGGAGCTACATAAAACGGCGCTTTAGCTCAGCTGGATAGAGCAACTGCCTTCTAAGCAGTAGGTCGACAGTTCGATTCTGCCAAGCGTCAAAAAAAAAGACATCAGCTAAACTGATGTCTTTTTTTTTATTTTGAACCTAACATTTCTTTTACAGTGCGCCAGCCAAGCATTGCGCATTTTACTCGGGCAGGCATGTGGGATATATCCTGAAGCGCAGCGGCTTCGTCCAGTTCTTCCAGTTCTTCTTCCGAAACATTGCCTTTAATCATTCTATCAAAAATATCTGCAAGCTTGAGAGCTTCTTCTTTTGTTTTTCCTATAATCAAGTCTGCCATCATATCTGCAGAAGCCTGACTGATTGCACAGCCGCTGCCAGTAAAACCTGCATCTTTTATTTTTCCGTCATCACCAAGAAGAACCTTAAGGGTAATCTGGTCTCCACAGCTTGGATTTACGCCGTCCATGCAAAATGAAGGATTTCCAATATCTTTTTTATGAATAGGATTAATATTATGTTCATTTAAAATTTCACGGTAAAGTTCTTTTGTATCCATAACGGGTTTATACTCCTTAAAATAAAGGTTCATCGATTATAGGCGGCTCGCATAGTCTCGCCGCTTGAGCCTTTTTTTCGTTGAACCTAAAACGGCCTGCTCTCGCAGCCCGTTTTTTAACGGTTCATCGATTATAGGCGGCTCGCATAGCCTCGCCGCTTGAGCCTTTTGTTTTGTAATTATAGGCTAATCAAAACTGAAAGTCTGATTATCTATTTTTTTCATGCCTATTGCTGTCCAGAAAATTTCTGCATTGGCATTTTTTGCATCAAGCAGCACTTTTTTTGCACCTGTTTCAATCATAAGGCGTTCCATTGCATGCGTTCCAATTCCAAGATTCCGGTAATTTTTGTTCACTTCAAAAAGTTCAATCGAAAGAGTATCACCAAGCATGCGGTAAATGCAGACTGCCTTTAAAAGCCCGTCAGAAGGCATGTAGTCAAAAATCATAAAGGAACAGTCCTGAAGTACAAAAGAAAATTCGCCGCCGTCTGTATAAGACTTTAAAAGCGGAAAACTATCCCAGCCTTCAAGCATCATATAAGATTCAAAAATATCACAATCTAAAACTCGATAACTAAGATTCATCCTTAAAACCGCTCCAACTGCGAACCTGAGCAAGCTTTTCCAAGAAGATATCAATTTCCTGTTCGGTATTGTATAAGTAAAGGCTGGCTCTTGCTGTTGCAGTCTGTTCAAGATACTGTCCCAGAGGCTGCGCACAGTGATGTCCTGCCCTTATTGCAATTTTTTCATCAGAAAGAAGAGAAGCTATATCGTGCGGATGAACTCCATCAATTGTAAATGTTACTATTCCGCACCTTTTGTTTCCGTCGTGGCTGCCTATTATGTTTACATGCGGAATCTTTTCCATTCCCGCAATAAGACGGCATGCAAGTTCCGCATCATGCTTTTCAATATTTTCAAGTCCAATATTCTGTAAATATCTGATTGCGGCTGCCATTCCCACTGCATCTGCGGCACTTACCGTTCCAGCTTCGAACTTATGTGGAATTTCGGCCCAGGTTGCATTTTCGCGGGTAACATATTCAATCATTTCGCCGCCACGCAAAAACGGCTCCATACTTTCCAAAAGCGCGCGTTTTCCGTAAAGAGCTCCAATGCCCATTGGTCCGCAAAGTTTATGTCCGCTCATTGCAAAAAAGTCTGCATTTATATCCTGAACATCAACTTTCATATGAGGTGCAGACTGAGCACCGTCTACAATAAAAATTGCACCGACATTATGAGCCGCTTCGCCAATTTTTTTTACAGGATTCGTTACTCCAAGCACATTGCTTACATGAACAACAGAAACAATTTTTGTATTTTTATTTATCTTTGAAGCAATTTCTTCATCACTTATTATTCCGGTCTGCTTGTCGCATTCCATAAAAACAAGTTTTGCTCCGGTATGACGGCAAACCATCTGCCATGGAACAATATTTGAATGATGCTCCATAATGCTTACGCAAATTTCGTCTCCAGCCTTAAGGTTATTCATTCCCCAGCTGTAAGCAACAAGGTTTAAGCTTTCGGAAGCATTTCGTGTAAATACAATTTCAGCAGGTTCCTTTGCATTTATAAAATCTGCAGTTACCTGGCGCGAATTTTCGTAAGCCATTGTTGCACGTTCACTTAACGAATAAAGACCTCTAAGCGGATTTGCATTTTCTGTAGCATAGAAATGAGTCATTGCATTGAGCACTATAAAAGGTCTGTGTGCAGTGGCAGCAGAATCAAAATAGATAAGTCCTTTGTTTTCTACCGAGCTGTTTTCGTCTATAGACTTAAAAAAAGGAAAGTCTTTTCTGTATTTATTTTCCATTACATTACTCCGTCAAGAAAGTTTTGAATTTCCGACTGGATATTCTGATCAGGAATATTCGCTGCGGCCGCTGTAATTTTTGCGCGAGTAAGAAGATTTTCAGCAGTTTTCTGATCGATTCCACGGCTGTTCATATAAAAAAGCATCTCGTTGGAAAGTTTTCCTATTGTAGAACCATGTTCAGCAGAAATATCCTCTTCGCCGCAAAGAATTATAGGTGCTGCTTTTACAACGGCTTTTGGAGAAAGCAGCAGAGTTGTTTCAATTTCATTTCCTACCGAGCCAACACAGCCCTTTACAAGGTCAATTGTACCGCGGTAAGTTTTTGTACATTCATCTTTTGCAGTTCCGTTTGTAGCCATAGAACAGGAAGTTTTCTTTCCCTTATGAACTACGACCTGATTCATATCTATATACTGATTTCCCTTGCAAAGATAAGCCGTATCCGAAACAAATTTTGACTGATATCCTTCAAGAGTTACATGAAAACCAGGATTAATGTGATTTGCGCCAAGCTCAATTTGAATTAAAGAAACCTTTGCACGTTCTCCGCAAACAACACAAGTTTCGTCCATCTGATTTACATTATTTTTACAAAGCTGAACTTTTGAAATTTGAACATCAGAATCTTCTTCGGCATAAACTTTTGTAACAATGCCGGAAATTACACTCTGATCCTGAGTTTTGTCAGAAGCATTTTCTTCATAAACAAAAATGATTTTTGCACGACTGCCGCTTTTTGCATGAATTATGTGAAGTGCAGCAGAGTTTTTATCTGAATTTATTCTGATTATGAGCGGTTTTTCTTCGCCAGAAGTTTTTGATTTTTCTATTGTATAGATTTTTCCGCTCGAAATGTTCTGCAAAATTAAATTCTGCGCATTTTTTCCAAGCGAAGATTCCGGCTCGGAAAGCGCAGTTTTTATTGATTTTCCGCTGCTAACAGTTACGTTTTCTGGAATCTGAATTTCGTTTCCACAGTTTTCTTCCAGTGAAAAATTATAATCAACAGAGTCCTTATTTATTTTAAGCCAGTTCCATGTAAGGTAAGGAATTGGATTTATATCTACAAGTGTATTTGAATCATTCATAGTCAGTTTAATCTACCATATTTATAGGTATTTTACAATGTCTGACTTACAAAGAAATCTGCAAGTGCGGTAATAAATGACGCTTTCTTTAATGAGCGGTCAGAAGCAAGAGGAATTTCTGCAATTGTGTAGCCGTCTATTTCTGCAGTGATTTTTCCAAACACCGTACCGCATTCAATGCGCCCAGAAAGATTTTCAGGAACATGCACCTTAAAGTTTATTCTTGATGCGCATTCCGCAGCATCAGTTCCAGAAACAAAAGGAACGCATATAGTTTTTTCATTATAAACAGGAATAAGATTTACACCCTGCCCTGCAGCTCCATAAACCTTTACAAAATAAGGCTTAAGAAAATCAACTGAAGCATCTGCAAAGGTATAAAACGCCCATTCCATAAGAGCCGTACCGTCTTTTACCCGGTTTGCCTGACCTTCTGCTGTAGAAGAGCCTTTTCCCTTCATTGTAACCGAAAGGTAACGGGTTTTGCCGCGGACAGCGGTAAGCGAAAGATTGTAGCCGCTTTCATCAATATAACCGGTTTTTAAACCGTCACAGCCTTCAAGTTTACCCAAAAGAGGATTCGTATTTTTCTGAGTAACCGGCATTGTAATATGCTGTGGAATTCCCTGCGAAAAATCCTGATTTAACGGACGGTCGCCCGGTGCAAGATTTTTTTCTTTAGGATATGTAAAAGTTTTTACAGAATGAAAACGTTCAAGACTTTTTGGATGCCGATTAAGATAAATCCTGCAAAAAAGAGCCATTTCGCGGGCTGTTGTTGTATTAAGCTCGCTGTAGCCGGAACTTTCTACAAAACTTGTATGAATCAAGCCAAGATCCCAGGCAACCTTATTCATGCGCGCAACAAAATCAGGCATATTTCCGCAGACCTTATAGGCGAGCGCGTAAGCCGCATCATTTCCAGAGCAAATTGAAAGCCCAAGCAAAAGCTCTTCAAGAGTAACCTTCTGACCTTCGCCCAAAAACATCAGCGAAGAATGCGGCGGCATATTGCAGGCCCAGCTTTCGGGCGGAAGGGGAATTAAATCTTCATATTTAAGGTGTCCGGCACGAACTTCTTCTTCTACAACGAACATTGCAAAAAGTTTTGTCATTGAAGCCGGAGGAATAACTTCATCTGCATTCTTTTCAAACAAAACAGTGCCGTTTGAAACATCAATTAAAATCGCAGCTTCAGCTGTAAGGTCTAAAGCAGGTTTCTGGATGTTATATGAAAGCGGATGCAAAACCTGACTGCGTTCCGGATATAAGACGGAAAGCTGTTTTTCAAGTTCAAGTGCCTGTTCGTTCGTAAGAGACGGAGCTTCTTTTAGATTTTTAAATGAGACAGCGCGGAAAACTGTGTACGACGCAAATAGAATCAGCAGAACTACAGGAATCAGCCATAGCCTGCGTTTTTTTTCTGATTTCAAGCTGTTACCTCAAAAGAAAATCAACTGTAACAAGAGCGGCCATTGCTTCTACAACGGGAACAATTCGAGGGCAAAGACAAATGTCGTGGCGGCCTTTTATCTGAAGTTCTGTATTTTCATAAGAAGCTGTTCCGTCATCTGAAAAATCTGAAGTGCGGCAAACGGTCTTCTGAGGCTTAAAAATACTAGGAACGGGTTTTACCGCAACCCTAAAAACAATCTGCTTTCCATTTGTAAGACCGCCCAAAACACCGCCGCAATGGTTTGAATTGAAAACAGGTTTGCCGTTTTCCACATGCATGGCATCATTATTTACACTACCAAAACTGTCCGCAGCGGCAAAGCCATCTCCTATCTCGAAACCTTTTACAGCCCCAATACTCAGCATTGCTTTTGCAAGTTCTGCATCAAATTTATCAAAAACAGGTTCACCAAGTCCAACCGGACAGCCTTCAATTACACACTCTATAATTCCGCCTGCACTTTCGCCCTGAGAGCGAAGTTCTTCAATACGAGACGTCATTTTTTCAGCTGCCTCGCTGTCCGGAGCACGCATTGCATTTTTTTCAATCTGAGAAAAATCACGTTTTTCTGCGCAAATTCCGGCCGCCTTAACCGTATATGCAGTAATTTTTATTCCGCGCTCAGAAAGAATTGCCTGAGCAACAGCACCAGCCGCAACCCTGGCAAGAGTTTCGCGACCGCTGGAACGTCCGCCGCCACGATAATCACGATCTCCTTTGTATTTTACATCGTAAGTAAAATCGGCATGACCTGGGCGGAAAGTATTTTTCAGATTATCATAATCAGAAGAATGCTGCGAAGTATTACGAACTTCAAGTGCAATTGAAGTACCTTCAGAAACTCCGTTAAAAACACCGGAAAGAATTTCAACTTCGTCTGCTTCTTTACGGGCAGTTACATTTGGATTAAGTTTTCCGTCTACAGAAGCACCCGGGCGCCTTCTGTTCAATGCAGCCTGAATCATCTCGCGGCTGATTTTTACACCTGCCGGACAGCCATCGATTATACAGCCAAGGGCAGTTCCATGACTTTCGCCAAAAGTTGTAACAGAAAAATTAGTTCCAAAAGTATTACCGTTATTCATACAAATATTATAATATAAAGTATAGTTTATATGAAGATATTACGCTATAATAGTTAGTATGGAGTTAACTTTTTCAGTTATAAGGCTAATTCTTCAGGCAAATTTTGCATCAGTCGTTTCTGTACTAGTACTGATAGCTTTTATACTAACAAATACATCTTTTTCAGATTCTATTAACAGATGCTTTATTTTAACCTGCATTTCTCTTCTTCTGCTTATAATATCCGATGATATGCGTTTTTATTACGGTCATTTGCCTTACCCGACTTTTTACAGATATGTTGCCGCGGGAACCGGCTATACTCTACGCCCAATCATAGTCTTTTTACTTTCAATAATTGCATCAAGATATAATATAAAAAGAAAGACACTTTTAATTCTTCCACTCGCTATCTGCTCAATAATTTCTATTATCAGTATTTTCCCGTTTGGAAAAGGAATAATGTTCAGTTTTTCTGATGAAAATGTCTGTATACGAGGACCTTTCGGATATTTCTCTCATTTTCTGACTATTGCCTATTCAATTTTAAGCATTTACTATTCATCAAAAAATTACAGCCAGAATAAATTTGAACCAATGGTACTGGTTTTGGTTGAAATCGCAGGCCTTACAGCAACAATTTTAGTTCACTTCTTTGGTTACGACTTCCTGCTTTCTCAGGTTTTTATTTCTGCAATTATCTTCTATTATTTCTTCCTTGTAACTCAAATTTACAAGCGCGACACACTTACATCTTTCTTGAACCGCCGCTGTTTTTACCTTGAAATTAATCATCTGCTTAAAAAACCAATGATTTTGCTTTCTATGGATTTGAACAACCTTAAGGTTTTTAACGATACAAAAGGTCATGCCGAAGGAGACAAAGCTTTATCAACTTCTGCAAATCTTATGAAAAAACATTTTGCAAAATATGCAAAACTTTACCGAACCGGCGGTGACGAATTTATGGCTGTCTTTAAAAAACAGAATTTTTCCGAAATAGAATCAATCGTAAAAAAATTTCAGGACGCCCTTGCAAAAACCGAATACCGCGTTGCCTGCGGAATAGCAGAATACAAACCCGGCGACGACATAAACGAAACAATTTCTCTGTGCGATGAAAGAATGTACTCAAACAAAGTAAAAATAAAAAACACAGAAAACTTCAAAAAGATTTAATTCAGATAAAAAAGTCAAACGCATTATAAGCATTTGTTTCAAAAAAGTGATCACATTTGCCCGTTCTTAAAGACACCCATCATTTCGTTTGTAAGGCTTATTTCGTTTGGGCGCAAATCGATTTCGTCTGGTGTAAGCCAGGCTGCGTATTTCAGTTCGTTCTGGTCCATTGTAATTTCGTCGCTTCCGTCCAGCTCACAGAAAAAACCGGTAAGTAGATCCTGCGCAAGCCCCCACGGCTGCGACTTATAATACCTGATATTTTTTACCTTAAGACCAACTTCTTCCATTACCTCGCGTCTTACTGTATCTTCCAGTGTTTCACCTATTTCGCAAAAGCCTGCAACAAGGGAATTATGAGTGTAACCGGTGCGGTATCTTGTAACAAGAATTTTACCGTCATGCAGAATTCCGACAATTACGGCAGGGTTGATTCTCGGGTAGAATTTTGTACCGCATTTTGGGCAGACCATTGAACGCTCAATTGTATCGCAAACCATTTGAGTTCCACATTTTCCGCAGAAACGGTTGGTGTCGTACCACACAAAAAGATGGAAAGCCGTAAACGCGGCGAACAGTTCTCTGGTAGAAGAAAGCGGGAGGTTGCGCAAATCTCTGAGATAACTGTATTCAAAGCCTTTTAATTCTGCATTCAGGTTTTCGAGCGTAAGAAAAAAATCATCTTCGTCTATGCTAAAAAGATAAAAAGCATTGCATTTTAGTTCGCTGAATTTTGGAAAATCCAGTTTACCGTCTTCGAATTTTGCAAGAATTTTGCCATCCTTAAATGTCATAATTCTGGAATTTGAAGAAGCCGATTTCTGGCTGTATGTTATATTCATTTTTGACGGAAAAATATCCTGAATCATTTTTTCTTCCTAAGAACTCCGCATTAGCAATAGCATATCACAAATAATGTTACCTGTAACTGCCGTATTTTTCCTTAAAGTTTTTCTTGCATCTGTACATTGCATCGTCTGCAGCACGTATTGTTTCGCGCGTTGTTTTGCAGACAGTTGAATCGGCCATACCAAACGAGCCGGAA
>Ga0310695_10010240_pt1 | contig 13774 bp, 7 predicted proteins | sample RumenRJG_04DNA_FD_203882 | JGI IMG/M metagenome (GOLD analysis project Ga0310695, IMG submission 203882) | Bovine rumen microbial communities from Lethbridge, Alberta, Canada - RJG_04 (v2) (version 2) | ecosystem: Host-associated > Mammals > Digestive system > Stomach > Rumen | place: Canada... | reverse complement strand
CGGGTGCCACCGATAAGTTCACGGCACTCTTCTCAGCCGGCTATAAGAAGAACAATGGTATCTTGAAATACACCGACTTCGAGAGTATGTCGGCACGCATCAACACCAGCTACAAGGTGAACAAGATTGTGTCCGTGGGCGAAAATGCCACCATCACCTACTCGAACCAGGTGGACTGCCAGCCCTTGGAGAACGCCCTGAAGATGGCGCCTACACTGCCCGTATATGAAGAGGACGGCACAACCTTCTCAGGACCTGTGGGTGGTATGAGTGACCGCCAGAACCCGCTGCGCGAACTCTACCACAACCGCGACAACCGCCTGAAGATGTGGCGCATCTTCGGTAACGCATACGTGAACATACAGCCCATCAAGGGCCTGACGCTGCGCTCCAACTTCGGTCTTGACTACTGGTCGGAGTTCATCCACAGCGTGACATATACCTGGCACTCTGACGTGGTGAACAACTCCACGCCATCGGCCAACCTGGGCAACAAGACCTCAACGAAGTGGACGTGGTCGAACACGGCCAACTACGACTTCAACATCGGTGCCGACCACAATTTCATCATCCTCGCCGGTATGGAGCTGCACAAGGATGTGGAGGACCGCGCATCGGCCTACGCACAGATGTTCGCCCTCGAGAACTACGACTACATGTGGCCCGACGCCGCCACTGGCACGCAGCGTGCTGGCGGTATCGAGGAAGGCTACAACCTCGTGTCGTTCTTCGGCAAATTGGACTATAACTGGAAAGAGCTGCTGCTCGCCTCGTTCACCATCCGCCGCGACGGTTCGAGCCGCTTCGGCGAGAACAACCGCTACGGTACGTTCCCCGCTGCCACGCTGGGCTATCGTATCTCGCAGCAGCTGAACCAAGACTGGATCAACGACCTGAAGCTGCGTGTCTCTTGGGGTGAGACTGGTAACCAGGCCATCTCCAACTACGCCCGCTACGGCCTCTATGCTGCCACCTATGGCGGCGGACGCAACGAGTCGACGGCATATGACCTGGCACTGCAAGGAAGCGGTATCTTCCCCTCCGGCTTCCGTGCAACACAGGCACAGAACGACAATCTGAAATGGGAGACTACCGAGCAGTACAACTTCGGTCTCGACTTCACCCTCTTCGGCAGCAGCCTCTACGGTACTGTGGATGCCTATATAAAGAATGTGAAGGACATGCTCATCAACCCCGCCTATCTCGGCTCTATGGGTGAGGGCGGTGCCTCGTGGCTCAACGGACCGAGCCTGCGCAACTGGGGTATGGAGTTCCAGCTGGGCTACCGTGGAACCACCAACTTCGGCCTGCGTTACAACGTGAACGGAAACCTCGACTTCTTCCGCCAGCGTGTGACCTACCTGCCTGAGACAACCACCGGTTCATACGTACATACGGCTAAGGAGAACCTCGTGGAGGCCAAGAAGCCTTACGGCTCCATCGTGGGCTATGTGGTCGACGGACTGTTCCAGAACCGCGAGGAGGTGCTGGCCAGTGGACAGGAGAATGCCCGCGTGGGTGGACTGAAGTATGCCGACCTCGACGGCAACGGCATCATCAACGAGCAGGATCAGACTTGGATCTTCAATCCCGTGCCCAACTACTCATGGGGTCTGAACATCGAACTGGGTTATAAGGACTTCGACTTCTCGATGTTCTGGCAGGGCGTAGCCGGACAGGACGTCTATAACGACCAGAAGTTCCAGACCGACTTCTACAGCATCACCGATGCAGGCTCTAACAAGGGCAACCGTATGCTCGACGCCTGGACAACGGCCAATACCGGCAGCGACATTCCCGCTCTGACCACCAACAACGTGGGCAACGAGAATCGCACATCAACCTATTTCGTGGAGAACGGCTCCTATGGCAAGCTGCGACAGGTGCAGATTGGATACAACCTGCCCGACAAGCTGCTGAAGAAGGTTAAGATGTCATCCGCACGCGTCTATGTCTCCGGTCACAACCTGCTCACCATCAAGAGCAGCTCGCTTACTTGCAGCGACCCCGAGAACCCCCGCTGGATGTATCCTAACAGCACCAGCCTCTCATTCGGAATCCAGACTTCTTTCTAAAAAGTAAAAGGTAAATAAGTAAAAAGGTAAAAATACAAACCTGTATAAAACATGAAGAATATGAAAACTATATATAAAGCTCTTTGTGCAGGTGTTTTCGCTTGTGGAACGCTGACTTCCTGCAACGACTTCATTGACGTCGAACCGAAGGGCGTCATCAGCGAGAACCTCGCTATGAGCCAGCCCGACGAGATGGTGACCTCGGCATACGCCAAGCTGGGCGACGACTGGTACACCTATCCCTTTAACCTCTGGCCCTACGGCGACGTATCGAGCGACGATGCTATGAAGGGCGGCTCGGGCACCACCGACACCAACTATCACCCCGTTGAGGTGTGGTCTACGCTGACAGCATCGACCCCCGACCACATGGACGAACTGTGGTATCACTTCTACTGCTCCATCTCCCGCTGCAACCGCGCACTCGTCTCTCTGGCAGAGCACGGCGACAAGCTCGACGAGCAGACGCGCAAGATACGTGAGGGCGAGGTGCGATTCCTTCGTGGCCACTTCTACTTCAAGCTCGTACAGCTGTGGAATCAGGTGCCCTGGATTGACGAAGAGGTATATAAGAACCACACCGAGGAGCAGCGTCCCAACAACGAGTTCACACACGAGGAGCTGATGGAGAAAATCATCGCCGACTTCAAGGCCGCCTACGACGTGCTCCCCGTACAGCAACAGGAGGGCGGACGCGCCAACAAGATTGCCGCAGCTGCCTATCTGGCCAAATGCTACCTCACTATGGCATGGGGCAATGGCTATGAGGACGCCACCGGCGTAGGCCACATCAACCAGCAGTATATGCAGGAAGTGGTGAAGTACACCAACGATGTGAAGAACTCACAATATGGCTACTTGGAGGACTACGGCGACATCTTCCTGCCCGAGTACAAGAACTCGAAGGAGAGCGTCTTCGCCGTGCAGCACTCCGACTATCAGGACGACAACACACTCTATGGCCGTGCCAACTGGAGCAACATGCTGAACGGATGCTGGCAGATGTGGTCGTGCGGATGGGACTTCCACAAACCCACGCAGAACCTTGTCAACGCCTTCAAGACCCGCGAAGGACTCCCCATGTTCGATGACTACAACAATGCGACTGCCTATCCCATCAACGGCTTAGCCAACGCTCAGAAATGGGATCCGCGCCTCTTCCACACCGTGGGTATGCCCACCTTCCCCTACAAGTACGAGGCTGAATTCACTATGACCAAGGATAACAGCCGCACGCCCAACACCTACGGTTACTATGCCTCGCTGAAGGAGGTGCCGCAGCGCTCAAAGGGCGAGACCTTCGACAATCCCTGGCAGGCTTTCGCTATGAACGACTACGTGCTGCGCTACACCGACGTGATGCTCATGCGTGCTGAGGCTCTCATCGAGATTGGTACGCTCGAAGAAGCCCGCACCATTATCAACGACATCCGCCAGCGTGCCAAGAACTCAGTGGCCAAGCACATTGCCTACGCTGCCGACCAGTGCGAGATTGCACTCTATCCCGCCAACTACTTCGCCACGAAGGAGCAGGCCCGGAAGTGCCTGCAGTGGGAACGCCGACTGGAGATGGCTATGGAGGGAGGCAGATACTTCGACCTGCGACGCTGGGGCATTGCCTCGAAGACCCTCAACGCCTTCTTCGAGAAGGAGAAAGATGTGGTCTACGAAGGACAGGCCTACGCCCAGTACTACAAGGACGCACACTTCACGCCCGCCAAGAACGAGTACTTCCCCCTGCCCTACATCCAGCTCTACTACGTGCCCGGACTTTATACCCAGAATAAAGGCTATAACTAAAAGCTCCCTCTCTTCCCCTCCCCCCCGAGGGGAGGGAATAGATAGACCAAATTCATTAATAATAAACAGAAATCAATTATGAAAAGAAATATCATCAAATATGCAGTCTATTTGGTAACTGCTCTCCCCCTCGGGGGAGTCGGAGGGGGGCTTCTCACCTCTTGTCAGGACAAGGACATCGACCGCGAGAACATGAAGCTCACGGCTCCTGATGCCTCACAGATTACCGGCCAGCTCGTTGGCGATGACTACACGTGGACATGGCCCGCACAGAACGGTACACAGATGCAGGTGACTACCTATCGCAACGGTACCATCTCGGGCATTGAGACCGTCAGCGGCAATAGCTTCACCCACAAGAGCGTACCCACCAACGTACCCTTCGAGTATGTGTTCAAAGTCGCTGCCGACGGCAACATCTCAACGGGTGTCATCAAGAGCTACACTCGCGAGGGTGCCACAAGCATCTCCGGTGTGCAGATGCGTCAGGTAGACAAGACTGGCGGCTACGACGCCCTGGTGGAGTGGAACAAGGCTGCCGATGCCGATAATATCAAGCTGACCGCCACCAACGGCAAGCAGACCATCAATGAGACGCTGCCCGGCTCTGCCACCAGTTTCACCATCCCCAACGTGCAGACGGGCGACACCTGGGACGTCGTGCTCGTGGCTGTGAACGCCAAGGGAACCTCGCTCTCCACCGCTTCTTCGCTGCGCATCGGTAAGACTGCCATAGGCTTCCTCAGTATCTACGACACGCCCGAGCAGCTCATTGCCGACGGCGACGACGACGAGGCTTCGGCATGGCTCTGGCTCCACGAGACCTATCCCACCGCTCAGTTCGTGCCCTTTAGCACAGTGACTTCGGCTAATGTGGTCGATCCGTTCCGCGTGCTCTTCTGGCTTCGCGACCTGGAGGGTGTCTCCGAGGCCGACGTGTGGAACATCCCCGCCGTGGTCGAGGCTGCCACTCCCGTCATCCGTGACTGGTATCGCCAGGGCGGTTCGCTGCTCCTCTGGAGCCACGCCACCGTCTATGCCGGCCATCTGGGACGCATCAGTCTCGACGAGATGAAGGGCAACGACCATGCCTTCGGCTTCGGTGCCGGTGGTATCAACAATGACGTGTGGAAGATGGCCGTAGAGCTGAACCCTGACCACAAGTTCAAGAAAGACCACTCCACCCATCCTATCTACAAAGGCTTGGAGGTGGAGACCACAGCCGACACGAAGCTCATTGCCTTCAAGGGTCCGGGCTGGACGGAGGATCACAACTGCCTCTACTTCAACCTGCCATCGCTCTGGACCGGCATCGGCAACCAGGAGGAGGCTTGCTACGCACAGTGTACGCAGACCTACGGCATCTATCCGCTCGGCACATGGGACAGCCAGATATGGTGGGTGAGCCAGATGAACGTGTGGGAGGCCCAGCAGGGCAACACCGACTTCAAGGGCACGCTGCTCTGCATCGGTAACGGCGGCTGCGAGTTCTCCATGAAGAACGCCGACGGCACCCCCGACAAGAGCGCACACCCGAGGAACAACATCTATCAGGACAATGTGCTCACGCTCGCCAAGAACTCCTTGGAATATCTGAAGACTCGCTAATATGACTAATCACTCCTCTCCCTTCAAAAAATGGAGGGGAGTGATTCCTTTCTACCCCCTCCAAAAAAAGATTCCCAAAATGAAGCCAAAGCATTATTTTCTCGCCATCAGTTTCGTTTGTTGCTGTATCACAGCAACCCTCACCTCCTGCTCCAGCGACGACCCCAAGCAGGACTATAATCCCCTCATCGACAACCCGAAGGAGGAGAAGCCTGCGGACAGCGGTTTACCCGCCAACAACAGCCGTGCCGAGCTGTACCGCCCGCAGATACACTTCACCCCCGCCAAGAACTGGATGAATGACCCTAACGGAATGGTCTACGTCAACGGCACTTACCACCTCTTCTACCAGTATAACCCGCAGGGCAACGATTGGGGCAACATGTCGTGGGGCCACGCCACCTCGACCGACCTCATGCACTGGACGGAACAGCCCGTGGCTCTCACGCGCGACGCGCTGGGAGACATCTTCTCCGGTTCGGCCGTCATCGACAAGGACAACACCGCCGGCTTCGGCGCCAATGCTATGGTGGCACTCTACACGTCGGCTGGCAGCGACGGCAAGCAACAGCAGAGCATGGCCTACAGCACCGACGGAGGCAATAACTTCACCCGCTATACGGCCAATCCCGTCATCAAGAACGACGACGACAACCTGCGCGACCCGAAGGTGTTCTGGCACGAAGCCTCGAAGCACTGGATCATGGCGCTGGCTAAAGGCTGGAAGATGGGCGTGGAGTTCTATGCCTCTACCGACTTGAAGTCATGGCAGCACCAGAGCACGTTCTTCGTGCCCTTGGCTGGTAGGCCCAGCCTGCAGTGGGAGTGTCCCGACCTTATCCAGATGGGCAATAAGTGGGTTTTGCTGGTCAGCGTCAACCCCGGCGGTCCCATTCTTGGTTCGGGCATGATGTATTTCGTGGGACAGTTCGACGGCAAGGAGTTCAAGGCCGACATTACTCCTGAAGTCGGTGGCACCGTGGAGCCTCAGTGGCTCGACTACGGTATGGACAACTATGCCGGCGTCACCTGGAGCAACACCGGCGACCGCCGCATTATGATTGGCTGGATGAACAACTGGACGTATGCCGGTGCCGTGCCCTGTTCACCCTGGCGCTCGGCTATGACGCTGCCCCGCGAACTGAAACTCACAGTAGTGGACGGCAAATCCCTGCTCTGCGCTCCCGTTGTCAGCGAGATCGACAAGATTGCCGGCACATGGAGCACGTCCCATTCGGTTCCCCAGAATGGAGAAACCCTCGACGTGAATGATGCCTACCAGCTGCGGCTGACACTCAGCCTCGACAAGAACACGACCGTCACCATCGGCAACAACCGGGATGAGTACTTCTCTTTCGACGTGAACGCTGAGGCACGCACGCTGACTGCCCATCGCACGTCAGCAACAGGCAAGACCTTCGGCACGTTCTCCATCCCCTCGATACAGGCACCGCTCAACACCACCGGCAATACCGTCACCATCGACCTCTTCGTCGATCAGTCCTCTGTAGAACTAATCACTGCTGGCGGAACTATGTCGATGACCAATCTCGTATTCCCACAGTCTATCTACAACCGCGTCAACGTTAGCGGTGCTGCTTGCGAAGCCCAGTATCGTTCATTGTCCAGTATCTGGAAATAACCTGTTTCATCATTCATATAGAATTAGTTTTCAAAGAAAAGATTGTTCTTAGGTAACCGCTCAGACTTCCGCGATGGAAATCTGGGCGTTTTTTTGTTACATTGTGATTATAAATGTTGCAATGAACGTTTTTTCTTAATTTTTGTATCATTATTAATAGTGTAATACGATGAAAAGGACTATATTTGCAGCAGATTTTTTAATAACTAAAAACAAGAACAATGAAGAAACAATTGTTGACACTGACGGCGATGACGATGCTCACAACGGTGTGGGCACAGGTAACGCCAATGGTGCTGGGCGAGAAGCACGCTATGGTGCGGGCCACCCAGGAAAAGAAGTACGTGCTACTGCCCGTCCAGGAGAATGAGGAGATAGCGGCGATTGCCGTTATTGACGGTCGTAACGAGATGGTGCAGCGCATCAACGTGAAGTTGGCCATTGACCGTGTGGACTACTACGTGCCCTACGAGTTGAAGGGCGCCCGTCTACTCGACATCGAGTTCCGGGGCGACCGTCGGCAGAAAGGTGCAATGGGCGAGTTCGTTTGCTGGAAAGAAATGAAATACTCCGACACGTTCGACACTGCCAACCGCGAGCACTTCCGTCCGCTGTATCACCACACACCCGTGTATGGATGGATGAACGACCCGAACGGAATGTTCTACAAGGACGGCGTGTGGCACCTCTACTATCAGTATAACCCCTACGGCTCGCAGTGGGAGAACATGCACTGGGGGCACTCCACGTCGAAGGACCTGGTTCACTGGGAGGCACAGCCCATGACCTTTGAGCCTGACTGGTTGGGCAGCATCTTCAGCGGCTCGTGCATTACCAACGGCAACGAGGTGGTGGCTTTCTACACCTCTGCCGGGCACCATCAGACGCAGTCGATGGCTATATCGAAAGACAACGGTCGCACCTTTAAGAAATATGAGGGCAACCCTGTCATTACCTCCGACAAACCCGATTTCCGCGACCCCAACGTGTTCTGGTATGAGGCGACGAAGCGCTGGGTGATGATTCTGGCCGTGGGACAGGAGATGCAGCTCTACTCCTCAGACAACCTGAAACAGTGGAAGTACGAGTCGTCGTTCGGCCAGGAGTATGGCAACCACGGCGGCGTATGGGAATGTCCCGACCTCATTAAGATTGGTGAGAAGTGGGTGCTGCTGTGCAATATCAACCCCGGCGGACCCTTTGGCGGCTCGGCCACGCAGTATTTCGTCGGCCAGTTCGACGGTCACAAGTTTACCTGCGAGTCCATGCCGAAGGTGACGAAGTGGATGGACTACGGCAAGGACCATTACGCTACCGTCTCGTTCTACAATGCTCCTGAAGGCCGCCACACGGTGCTGGCGTGGATGTCGAACTGGCAGTATGCCAACCAGGTGCCCACAAAGCAGTTCCGCTCGGCCAACAGCATTCCCCGCGACCTCGGCCTGTTCACCTTCGGCGAGGAGACCTACGTCAGCGTGAAGCCCTCGAAGGAGATGCTGGCCGTGCGGGGCGCCAAGGTGAAGAAGCCCACGGAGGCCTGCGAGATTGTGGTCGACGTGAAGGGACAGGCAGAGATTGTGCTGCAGAACGCCAAGGGCGAGCAGGTCGTTATGAAATACGACGCTGCCAAGCAGACGTTCACAATGGACCGCACTAAGAGCGGCGACGTCAGCTTCAGCGAGGCATTCCCCTGCGTGACCGAGGCTCCCACCTACGGCAGCATCAAGCAGCTGCGACTGTTCATCGACCGCTGCTCTGTCGAAGCATTCGATGCCGACGGCAAGATGGCGATGACCAACCTCGTGTTCCCCTCTGAAGCCTATAATAATATTAAGGTGAAGGGCGGCAAAGCCACGATATATGAAATAAAGTATTAATATAACAAGGAGAATAAAAATCGTTTCCGTTATGAGCAATCAAAACAAATCATTTTTCTTAATCCCCGTCATGCTCTGCTTCTTCTGCATGGGCTTCGTGGATTTGGTAGGAACGGCTTCCAACTATGTGAAGGAAGAACAAGGACTTAGCGACACCGTGGCCAACGTGCTGCCCTCGCTGGTGTTCTTCTGGTTTCTCATCTTCAGTGTGCCGACGAGCGTACTGATGAACAAAATCGGAAAGAAGAACACGGTGCTGCTCTCGATGGTCGTCACGGCCCTCTCGCTGTTGTTGCCCATGTTCGGCAATAGTTTCCCGCTGATGTTGGTGGCCTTCTCGCTCCTCGGCATCGGCAACACCCTGATGCAGACGTCGCTCAACCCGCTGATGGCACTGGTCAGCGGCGGCAAGAACCTCGCCTCGCAGCTCACTTTCGGGCAGTTCGTCAAGGCCATAGCCTCGTTTATGGCACCTCTCATTGCCGGTTGGGGCTATAAGTCGCTCATACCCACCTTCGGTCTCGACTGGCGCGTGCTCTTTGCCATCTATTTCGTGGTGAGTGTACTGGCCACCCTGCTGCTTTGGTTCACCCCCATTGCCGAGGAGAAGTCCACCGAGCAACTGCCTGCCGTCGGCACACAGTTTGCCAACTGCTTCCGCCTGCTGGGTGTGCCCGTCGTGCTGCTGTCGTTCCTGGGCATCATGTGCCACGTGGGCATCGATGTGGGCACTAACACCACGGCTCCCAAACTGCTGATAGAGCGCACGGGGATGACCCTCGACGAGGCCGGCTTTGCCACCTCGCTCTACTTCATCTTCCGTACCTTGGGCTGTCTCACTGGCTCCTATTTCCTGCGTGTGCTCAAGACGCGTACCTTCTTCATCATCTCGGTGGTCATGATGGCTGCCTCTATGGCGCTGATGTGCGTCGGCGACACGAAGACACTGCTCTACATCGGCATCGCCCTTGTTGGCTATGGCAACAGCAACGTGTTCTCCATGTGCTTTGCACAGGCTCTTACCGCTATGCCCGACAAGCAGAACGAGGTGAGCGGCCTGATGATTATGGGTCTCTTCGGCGGCACCATCTTCCCGCTCTTGATGGGTTTTGCCAGCGATGCTATGGGGCAGATAGGTGCCGTGCTCGTTATGGCTGTGGGCGTGATTTATCTGTTCACCTATATAAAAAGGCTCTCCCCCAACCCCTCACTGTGAGGGAGGGGAGTGGTCACCATTCCGCAATCCAAAAGAACAATGAATAACTAAATTTTTATACTAAAACTATGGAACAGCAAAATGTAATTACTCCCCGTCCTAACAGGGAGGGGCAGGGAGAGGGTCTGCGCTACGTCGTCGGACTCGGAGAAGTCCTGTGGGATGTACTTCCCGAAGGTAAGAAACTGGGTGGCGCTCCCGCCAACTTCGCCTATCATGCCGGGCAGTTCTTAGGCATGGACAGCACCATCGCCGTCAGCGCCCTGGGCGACGACAAACTGGCCGACGAGACCATCGATGCCCTGAAGGAGCACGGGCTGAACGACCTGCTGCCCCGCGTGCCCTATCCCACTGGCACCGTGCAGGTGCAGCTCGACGAGCAGGGCATACCCACGTATGACATCAAGGAGAACGTGGCCTGGGACAACATCCCCTTCGACGACGACATCGCCCAGATTGCCCGCAACTGCCGCGCCGTCTGCTTTGGCTCGCTGGCCCAGCGCAACGTGGTCAGCCGCACCACCATCCAGAAGTTCCTCGACGCTACCCCCCACGACTGCCTGAAGATCTTCGACATCAACCTGCGCCAGCAGTTCTATACGCAGGAGATTCTGCGCGAGTCGTTCCAGCGTTGCAACATCCTGAAGATTAACGACGAGGAACTGGTACTCATCGGCCGTATGTTCGGCTATCCCGGTCTCGACATTGAGAACAAGTGCTGGCTCATCCTGGGCAAGTACAACCTCGACATGCTCGTCCTCACCTGCGGCACCAACGGCAGCTACGTCTTCACCCCCGGTCACGTCTCCTTCCAGGAAACGCCTAAGGTGAAAGTGGCCGACACGGTAGGCGCTGGCGACTCCTTCACAGGCTCGTTCGTGGGCAGCATCCTCAACGGTAAGTCCGTTCCAGAGGCTCATCGCACCGCCGTTCAGGTATCGGCATACGTCTGCACCCAAAACGGTGCTATGCCCACCTACCCGGAAGAGCTGTTGAAATAAAGCCCATTCTATTTCATTCTACGCCAGAACATACATCGATGTGTGTTCTGGCGTTTTTCGACGCAGGAGGGGTGTACCCGGATAGCTCCCTCACCATCCGGATTTCTTGTTAAGTAAAAAAATAATATAAAACAATTGCTAATTAAAATAAATATTTATAACTTTGCAGCCTGTAAACATAAACTTTGTATTAATATGGAAATAATTAGTTAATCAACAAAAAACATTAACAACATGAAACAGAGTAGAAAGTATTTTGTAATGATGGTTGCCACACTGCTGATTGCAACGAGTGTATGGGCAGATGGTACAGTGACTGCCATCACAAAGCTCAATGGTACAGTGAATGATGAGGCTGGCACAGTGACTTCCAACATATCTGGGGGTGTGTGCACGCTGACTGTGACACCGAAACAAGGCAATTACATCACGGTAGCGAATATCACGGCTGAGCGTACCATTGACGGAGGACTGGCACAGGGACGCAAGAAGGTTCCTGCCATTAGTGAAGCCATTACCGTGGAGAATCAGGGTGCTAATACCGACCCCTCCGGCACAACAACCTATAAGTTTGACATGCCGGAAAACGGGACCTTCGATGTTGAGGTAGTGGCTAACTTCCAGTCGTGCACCTCAATTGCTGGGGCAGTAATCACACTGGCTGAGACGACGTTCACATACGACGGAGAAGCAAAAAAGCCCGCTGTCAGCAGTGTGATGCTGGGAAACACGACGCTTACCGCTTCCACGGACTACACTGTTGAATACAGCAATAACGTTAATGCTGGTACGGCAACTGTCACTGTGACAGGACAGGGCATCTATATTGATGAGGCTACTACAACGTTTACTATTGCCAAAGCCGACATCTCGCCTTCCGTCAGCATTGAGGGATGGACTTACGGCGACACCCCAAATGAGCCAGTCGTGGAGGGTAATCTTGGCAATGGCGCTGTGGACATAACATATCAAGGCGATAATCTTGCAGAGCCCTCTACTACCGCTCCCACTCAGGCTGGCGGCTACACGGTTCATGTGTCTGTCGCAGAAACAGCCAACTATAATGCGGGCAATGCTTTAAAGGAGTTCAGCATTGAAAAGGCCGACTTCTCCGAGGTAGTCATTGCCAACATTACCGATCAGACATTTACTGGTGTTTCAGTTGAGCCTACAGTCTCTCTTACTTTCAATGACAGCCCTGTCGATGCTTCTGAGTATGAAGTGGACTATGGTGAAAATAATGTCGATGTCGGTACGGTTACAATAACGATTACATCTAAAGGTATCAACTTCTCCAGTGATGGCGAACCTCTCACTAAGACTTTCCAAATCGTCCCTGCTCAAGTCGTGGTTACCGCAGAAGACAATACCGTGACCTATAATGGCGGTGTTCAGCAGTTTGACATTTACGAAGTAGAAGGTGTAGAAGATTTAGAAGTTGTAGTATCCTATTACGCCACAGAGGAAAACCGGGCCTTAGGCCAATACCCTATTGCGGATCAGGATATTGTGAACGTAGGAGACTACTACGTACGGCTTGTGTCTGGTGATCCCAACTACACCTTTGACCCCGTGGACGTTACCTTTACCATTGACCCCAAGAATTTGAATAATGTCAATTCGTGGACTAACATTAGTGAGGAAGGTTTTGCTTATACTGGTGCTCCCATTACGTTAGATAATGAAATGTTTGGCCTGACAGATACTGAAATTGACGAAGATTTGATGCAGGACACTGACTTCAACGTGACCTACGCCAACAATACCAATGTAGGTACTGCTACCGTTACGCTTACTGGTATGGGCAACTATACTGGCCAGGTGTCCTTCAACTTCGACATCGTCCGCAACCTTAACATCTCTTTCTCTGAAAACTGTGAGTGGGCAACCTATTATGCTGAGGAGAATCTGCAGATTCCTACGGGCTTGAAGGCTTACATCGTAACCAATATCAGCGAGAGCATAGTCACCGTGGAGGAAATATCGTATATTCCCCAGAATGTGGGCGTACTCTTGAACTACGTGGGGAATATTGAGAGTCTTCCAAATGAGTTCCTTGCTAAGGCATACACTGATGCTACAGGCGACTTTGATAACAACCAGCTGCAAGGCACCGATGCTGGCACAGCCGTTTCTTCTATCACTGGCGGAGCTGTCTATGTACTCTACAACGATGAGTTTGTGAAGTCCACTACCGGTACCATTCCTGCCAACCGTGCTTATCTGGTTCTTGATGACGCTGTTTATGGAGGTGGTAATTCACGTACACTGACAATCGCCATCAACACAATTACTGGCATTGCTGATGTAAACGCTACTACCTTGGCAAACGGACAGTACTACAACCTGCAAGGAATGCGCATGACTCAGCCACGGAAAGGTATAGTCATCGTAAATGGTAAGAAAATGTTTGTGAAATAACAATTCGTTCAAGTGCACAATTACTATGTTTGCAACATGAAGAGTTACCACTGAGCGTTGAAGGTGTGCTGAAGAAGGTTTCGTTTTGATGACGATGATGAACCTCTCCGCTACGCTCCGAGAACCCTCATCTT
>Ga0310695_10010239_pt1 | contig 13774 bp, 11 predicted proteins | sample RumenRJG_04DNA_FD_203882 | JGI IMG/M metagenome (GOLD analysis project Ga0310695, IMG submission 203882) | Bovine rumen microbial communities from Lethbridge, Alberta, Canada - RJG_04 (v2) (version 2) | ecosystem: Host-associated > Mammals > Digestive system > Stomach > Rumen | place: Canada... | reverse complement strand
TGACATCGCTCCGAGTGTAGCAGCGTTGGTCAGCATCGCCTGTAATGTCGTTATGGGTATCTCCATATCTCTATGCTAAATTACACGTTGTTTTTATATATTTTATATATTAATTATCATTTTTATTTGTTTTTTCTTGCATATTCCGTAAAAAGTGCTTATCTTTGCACCCGGATTGCTACGAAAACGGCGGCAAAATTACAAGTTTTTACAAATATAGCCAAACGTTTTATAAGTTTCATTCCACGAACGTGTAATATTTTAGCATTATTTAAACATTATGACAACAGACAATGAACAGACTACAGGGATGGGCGTAGCTCAGAGATTCGTAAAGGCTGCTGAAGAACTGCACCTTTCCGGAGGGCGACTCTACCGCGACGGCATTGTCGCAAACGAACAGGTACTAAGCAAAATCAAGAATGGATGGCAAAAGCCTCAAAAGAAATCTATCGAGCTGCTATGTAAGAAATACAATATAAACGCAGCTTGGTTGTACACAGGCGAAGGCGACATGTTTCTTGCCGGCATAAAACCCTTTGAGCAACATGTAAGGTCTGAAAATGAAAGACTGTTCTACAACACAGATTTTGAATTATGTCTGAGCAATGATGGCCAGCCAATAACGACAGGTTGCGTAATACCAATATCTTTACCTATGGCAGGAGATTTCGATTTCATGTGTATCAACAATGACAAATCACTTGCACCAATCATCATGCCAGGTGATGTCATCGCACTGAAGAAACTCGCAACGTGGAAAACGTACATTCCCGGTGATTTCATCTGCGTCGTAGTTACCAACGAGTATAAAGTACTCCGCAAGGTGTCTGTCACTCAGCCAGACGAGCAAAGCATCAACTTCACGCAGATGGTCGATGGCACTCCCGTAGAGTCCAGCATCCCAAAAGACATCATCGTCGAGATCTACAAGGTCGTCGGCAACTACCGCCGCCAGTGACCAGACCTTCCCAAACGCGACATCCCCCGACCCAGCTCACGAAAAGCTGAATCGGGGGATGCTCATATACTAACAGTGCTCAACGGTTCACCCGTTGAGATAGTCACCAAGCCCTGCACCTCTCCGCAGGGTCAATAGAACTAATAAAACCTCTTTCTTATATTCAGCTCTTCCATCACCAATCCTACAGACACACCTTTCCCGTACCCGATGAACCCTCCAAACCCGAAGTCCATCAGATACCCAGCCATCCCGCTATGATATGTATTGAGCTGCCTCATTATTTATTCTTTGTCACAGTTCTCGATGGTTCTCCCATCGAGTTCTACTTGTCCTGTTTGCTGCCATGCCATGGCTGCTTATTTTGTCCCGTATGTTGCGATATTATCGCAACTACTCATACTGATTCTTCCTCCTATATTGTTCCGTCATTTCCAGAAGTTTTCTAAACTTCTCTACCCTCTCCAGTTTCATCTTCCCTGCATTTAAGGCTTTACGATTAGCCTTCAGCCAATTTAGCATATCATGCTCCTCAATCCGATGCTTCGATGGATTCCTATGGTTCTCTTTCAAGAACTCAATCGTCTCGTTATACTTAACGGCCCAGCGTTTGTCTTGTGTCATATTCCTATCGTTCAAATTACTCTCCATATAGCATCCTCTCCTCAGCCTTCATCACGCACCTAATGCGGAATCTCTTTTTCTGAAGGTTCCCTGCGATTCCGATGCAGGTTTTTGTTCCACATTCAGCGGTATTATCGTGGCTTTTCCCCCGATCCAGACCATGTAGACGTAGGCGGGCGCACCATTTTATTTTCAGTCACACTTTTTTGACTCGCAATAACGGAAACATCATTATGGCAATGGGTTATTGGAACTATTATCTTCTCTCTTATCTGAAGAAAACAGCTTGCCTATCTCTTTATAATTAGCTAACATAATTACAAGAAAGACAAAAGAGCACAGCACCTCTAATGAGCTAAGAAGTTTCGCCACAAAAGTCACTGGAACTATTTCAGATATACCATTCCCTGTTATTAATCCAAAACTGTAGAACATAAACTCCGCAAGAGATTGATACCAACATTCTACCACAATATTCTTATAAGCATCAGGATAGAAGTCAAACATAATATCATACTGTACTGCGAAATTTAGTACAAGCGACAAGAGAACTAGGAATATGTATAAAAGAAACATTAAGAAACTCGACTTTTTTGAAATGAATTTTCCTGACTTCTCTCCTAGATAAACGAGTGTAAAAGCAGCAAAAATAATCAAAATTAGAAACATACTAGGTATGAAACCAATTGTGTCATTCTCTGCAGTTAACTCTGAATACTGGAGCAATTTGCTCATTCCCCAAAAGAACATTGGATATAACAGAAATACAATTGCCTTTGTGGATAATCTACTAACGATCCAATCCGCAAGAATAGAGATTCCTTTAAGTATAAAAGGACATGCTACTATAAAAATGAGTGTCACCACATACTTCATACCTATCTTCCTCTGACCTCAAATATTAATTGAATTTACTAATTTTATTAATTTACTTTTAACCTTTTACTGAATACCAGCCTTTTTCAAACACCCAATAAATACTTCTAACCATTTCTTCATCCCATAACACCGCTGATGATTTATATAATCAGAGAAAGACATCGTAGCATTCGTTAAAGCGTCCTCTCCTGTTATACCATTTTCTTTGAATTCAGATTTAGCATAATAATCATCAAAATATATTACAAATCCATCTCTCCCAAAATTTTCAGCATAAACCATCAATGTTGCCAAATCGATTAATAAAACAGGGCCAACATTATCCAATGATACATGTTCCTTTGCAGCCTCTTCTCTCATCCATATATCGAGTAGATTCTTTAGCCCACTCGCGGTCTGACGATAATCCGCTAAAACAATGACAGGATATATCCGACTATCCTGTGGACAATCCTTGTCCCAAACAAAATCGTGAGTTTTTATTCGTTTGATTTGTCTAAGCAACTGGCCAACGCCTATTTTTCGTTTTCCATCATAAACCAAATGCTCATAAAAAAAACTCGCATAGTCTTCTACAGTACCATATTCTCTTGTCCAAGCCTTCATCTTTATATCTTTCAGTTCAAACAAAATAACCATATTGCCTGACCTGATATAGAAATCTGGTGGTGAAGATATTTTGGAGTTGATTATTGAACATGCAGGATCATCAAGCGTTACATCATATTTATTACCACATATTTTCTTTACTGTTTGTGATAGTAGTTTCCCTTCAGAAAACTCGGTTGTATAATGCTGCAAAAATCTCTTTCCATTCCCGCCCTCTTTAAGGTAATAATCAAGAAACTGGAAATATAGGGAATCATAAATTTTGCCAATAGTAAAACCGACATTGGAGATAAAGTACTCTTTGTCACTAATCCTAATCATTGGTTTTTCTCTAAAAGCCTTATAGTCTGGATTTTCTTTCTTAGGTATAACCTTGTCATACGCAACAGAAACTCTATCTATAGCTTTTCTGCAACAATTTTGAGTAGCTGTCTGCAGATTGTCAAAGTTTACAATACCTTCCTTAAAGCCGGTAAGAGCCACAACACTCAGAAAAGCAAGCGGGTACTGTTCCCATTTCATAATTCCATAATCTCTTAGGAAGGTGGACATCAGTCTTGAAAACATTTCATCTTTTGATGCAAACTCAAAAAAAGCCATACATTTGACAACTTGTCTAACATACTCACGACTGACAGTCTCTTCCCGAGCATCTTCTATCTCAATTTGGCGAAACCTTGATATCATCATCATTCCGCAGTATAGTTCTTTATTGTCACTATATACATGTTTATCGCTTACCTTTCCATGCTCATAATTATAGAAATTTGTCTGTAATAATGCCCTAAAAACATCCTTTTCCAGCTTTTCCCTACTTTTTCTGACCTTACTATCTGTCATCGACATAATTTCACGCAACAAATAAACGACCCCGACATTACTTATACCTCCGAAATACGATATGACATCATTTTGATTATTCTTGAAAGCCCAGTATCTTGTGAGCACTTCTTGAATATATTTATTGTTATGGTAGCTCAAACAGAATCTTATCACATCCATATGAGCATCGTCACCATTATATTGCGGGTCAAAAAAAAGCTTGTTGGATAATTTATTATACATATTACTAACCAGGTGGAGCATTTCTAATCTGCCCAACCCCGATAGCAGATGTTTAATCTTATAGAAGCGTCTTTCTGGGAACAAATCTCGGTAGTTCACCATTCGAGCTATCACTGCCGACAAGTAAGGAGGTATAATATTGAGCATTTCAGTATTTTTATTTTCAAGGCACATTGCAATACTTACAGGTTTCTTCCAGCTTTAAAACCTTATCCCCGCCGCTTTGGCTACATCCTGAGCCATCTTGGCCAGTGGTCTTAGATAAATCTCGTCTCGTTGAACATATGTACCCATTAAAAAGCGTCGTTTGTCTTCTTCTGTGATACCAAGTGTATTCAGGGCATTCCCAAAGGATGTCCAATGACCCATGTTATAAGCTTTCGCTCTCCATAGCATCTCCTCTGCCACATCCCGGTGTTCCTTATATCGAATGCTAATACGAAGCTTGTCTTCAGTATTGGCCAGCATTGTGGCATCATGAGGGTATATATTAGCCAGCTTAATGTTCAGTTCCTCCTTCAGATGGGTTATCCAATATTTGGAGATGTCTGCCTTACTTAAATCAAATTTTAAAATTTCTCTGTTTGTCAATATTTGATCATTCCAAAGTTGGAAGAACTCCAAGTCACTATTACTTTTTCTGCGATTACATGGTGCACACGAAATCTGTAGGTTGTAAAACGCAACACACAAATAAGGGTACAAAGACTTCGGCTTCCAATGATCAAGATCGAAATAGCCTTTGTCATCGACATCACTGATAGCATAGTTTGCGTTACAATATACACATGTCTTGATGTTCATCTGGTGAGCAATGACGGGATAGATTTTCTCTCTTGCTTCCTTATAATGCATCGCTTCAACAATCCTTGTTGATAAAGAACTCAGCTCATTCTGTGTGTTGTGATTAACTATTATCTTACAGTTGACTCGATTTCTTGGAACAATTGCCTCAAATCCCGGTATCTCTGCTACCATAGAAGTTGGCCTCATAGACAAGAATGATACATACATCAACTTGATTCTGGCTATATAATCATTGACCTGTTGTGGGGTAAAAATCTGATATGTATCAGGCTGTCCTTTTATTTTTATAACCCATTCGTATGTATTAGCTGGAATAAATTGATCAGCTATTCTGTCCAATGCTGTAGAAGCTCTATCATCAAATCCCTTCTGTTGCATCAGCTGTCCATAATCCATGGCCCATTTGTCTGACTTTGGCGTAACTGCAAATTGTATCATTGTGCTTGTCTTTCTCTAGCGGGCATTTCGCCATATAACTCTCTGAGTTTTTCTTTGAGGAATGGATCACCTATTGCATGAATGAAATCCTCATCCCATTCTTCCCAATGATAATCATTTTCCTGTCGTCCCTCACCTTGTAGATATTTAATAAAATCGAGTAATTTGTCCTTGATATAGTCACCCATAAAGCCGTCGCTTAGGAAGAAACTTTGACAGAGAATGTCATTTATATTGGCTCCAAGTGGATTTGTTCCTACTTCTGCTGATGAGTCACGCCCGTTATCAAGATACAAAATATTGTTCTTGTGGATGTCCGATAGGATAAACGGCGAGTGTGTAGCGAAAATGATATTCACATGCTGCACTCTGTTCAATTCCATCTTCCCTATCATCCTCACAATTCTCTTCACCAAACCCTTCTGATATTCGGGGTGGAAGTATAAATCTATTTCATCGAACACCAAGTTCACATTACTATAACTGATCGCTCCTGCACCTGCACTATTCAGGTGATGAAGTTGGTATATTGTGGTGCCCAACGTGTATATCATCTGCTTCTCGCCAGAACTAAGCAAATTAAACCCAGTGTATTCTCCACCGCCTAAATCTAGCCTAAGTGTCACGTCCATAGATGGTGTTGGTAAGAGTTCTTCCCTCGTCCACGCCCCTCTTGGTTCCAAACCCAAAGCAGCATATTCCTCAGCAGAAAATAGATTGTCAACAGGTCTCACTGCCTTCAACTCATTTATTTTCTCTTCTTGTTCATCAACCAGCCTGATAATAATCCGTCCAAAATCCTCTAATAGCGTCTCGTTACTTCGCTCATTCCCATTGACAATTCTCTCCGTACCATAGTGCCTGAACATCAGGTAAGTCAATGCTCTTCGTAATTTCAGCGTAATATGTGTTGTATCACAATAGAGTGTCATTACGAGTTGATCAAGGTTCTGTTCCCCTTTAACTCCATCTTTGAACCTTCTATATTTGCTATAACTATAAGTGCTCTTCACAGTCTTATAGACGATATAGTTTAGTGCACTGATGCCGTCATCGTCCTGACCAAGGTGCAAGTCTGCCCTATCCCGTACCAGTTGGAATCCTAAACATCGTTCCCAACAGTCAATGATATTATTGGCTAAACGAAGAGTCTTGGCTATAATCTCCTGCTCCCTCATGAGTTCAAAGGCATTGATACTGTTCAGCGCATCAAATACCTTCTTTGAGTAGAATAAACCTTTCACCCCAGCTTTTGGCAGATATTCCTCTTCCTTTCTGAATATATAACTATAAGGAGTCTTGCCACCAAGTATAGCGCCAATCATTTCACGGTTGTCAAGCAAAAGCAAGAAAATGCGCTCATTCAGCAGGGCCTTTTCTTTGTTATAGTCTATATTACCCCTCACTCTGTACGGGTTTAGCACAATCGGAGTCTGATAGGCATCGTTCTTGTGAAAAAGCGAACCAATCCAGCACTTCTGCTCGTCTGAGACAAAACCATCCGCCTCATCGTCCACCAGCCTGGCAATCTCATTTCCGTTAAGATGAATTCCCTCAAACTCATCGACGATATACTTCTCGTCACAATCTATCCATTCACTCCTATAGTCATTGATGTTAAACGCGTATGCAGAATAGTTTACCACTACAGAATAGAATAAGTTGGCCAGTATCGTTTGACAATGCTCAATTCCTGGGTATTCTGGATGTTCAACCCAGGTAAGCTCATCTGTCGAATTGTTGTAATGCCAAATTATATGCCCACTCTCTTGATGATACATCTTGATGTCATGATCCTGCTGCTCTATCACATCGATACTACCATTATGGTTTTCCACAAACATCCTTACATACACACATTCAGCAAAGTGGAGTTGATACGATCCGTTATTGTCAATACCTGTTCTCAAAGCATATGCCGTATTGTTCATCAGTCTTACCATAATATCAAGCAGTGTACTCTTTCCCGATCCATTCTTTCCTACGATAGCACTTACGCTAACTGTTGCGCCACCTGTTTGGTAGAAATCTTCCTCCAATGCAGAATCCGTTATACGTATTGCCTGATGTTCGTGAATGCAGTACTCATGATGAAAAACGTATGTTCTCCATACTTCGTCGTTTTTTAACACACGAATCACACTGTCATACCTATCCTTCTTGAATTTCTCCATCCAAAGGCGACTATTGTTTTCAATTCCCGGCATAGCATTGAGGAAATTCAACAAGGTATCCCCTGGATCTATCGTCTCTATTCCAATGATTCTAAACATATCGTCAGTTTTATAACAATTCGTATCACAAATACTCCCCAAAATTACACCTTATCATCAACGTATATCGTCCCCTCGCAATATCATCCTGAATCAAGTTCTTAAGGATATCAACTATTGGCGCTTCACGAGGAGTGCCCTGAGCCAGTTGGACTACCTCCTCTAAAGCCTTGATAGGTGCGTATATGTCTTGTCTCGATTCGTTCAGTTCCTCACGATCCAAACCATAAAACTCAATTGAAGCCCTACCTTCATCCGTCAAAGGCTTAATCGTTGTACCTTCAAAAGTCAAATGTCTTTCAGGATTCCTCTCTTCGTATGGGTTAATCAAAAGCGGTTCCTCCTCAGAAATGTCTCGAACAGCAGGATCAAATCGCTTACTTGGGTCTTTTAATGGGAAGTAATTATGTTTATAGGTGCGGTTGCACACCTCGCATGCATACATCAGGTTTTCCCACTTATGCGCCAGCCAATAATACCCTGGCCGATGCTGTTGGTCGCCTTTAGACTGTTGATAGTAGGCTTTTGGCCTGTAATGCTCAACATCCCCGTATGTCGTATGGCCATAGTATGACTCACAATAGCAACAGACGCCATGTTGCAAATTCCTCAATGCGGTTTTCACATCATCGTGACCATATATATCACTATCAACTGCCTCCACCGATGTTGGCGCAGCCTGTCCCCGAAGATTCTCAGGCTCATCCACCTGACTCCTGTCAATATACTTCATAGATGCCCCTCCCTCTTCAGTATTTCGGCCATCTGGTGAATATATGCCATTGCTTCTACATCTGCTATCGTCTCACCCGTTGGAAGATATCCGAAGTCATCCACATCAGCATCCAACTCCCTATGCGGATTGTCTCCGCCATCGCTAATTACAGTCTTCCTGCGCTCCATAAACTCATCAAGCGATGCCGGCCGCGATGATGGCAAATCAAAATACTTACTCATCAGCACTTGGTCTATACGCCAGTTATTTATGCTACAGTCCTCCGTATCAATCTGGATTCTACCGTTCTCACCACGCTTAAACAGCAACAAATCTACATCTCTATTTCCTTGCGAATTTGCCTGCACTAGCAGCGGACTATGTGTCGAAATAAAAAATGCCTTACTCCTCCTATCTTCCTCAGTACTACACAACTTCTGTATATACTCAATATAGCTACGTTGCCATTGGGGGTTGATATGCGTATCTGGCTCGTCAAGCAAAAAGAGTGTTTCGTCTTGACTGCTGTGCGATAGGGCAATAAGACCCATTACCAACAGATATTGCTGCTCCCCTTCACTCAGATGCAAGTAGGGATAGCGTTCTCTTTCACCGTTTTTATGGAGAATAATTTCAAATTGCTCTACGATATTCAAAGTAAAGCACTCATCAAGAGTATTCAGAAAATCCATCGGTGTTGGAAATACCTCAAATAGCTGTCCTGCGAACTGATCATCAGAAGGGATGCTCTCTATATCGAAATACTCCCTCTTCCCATTCTTTTCTGTATTGATGTCATAGTTAAAGCCGTTCTCGATGGAATAAGTTAGCAACAAGCGCAACAACTTATCAACACTTCCACGAATACCCCAGAAGATGTCGTTTCCTTCAAGGTTTTCCCCCTGTAAAAACATATCACGATAGTACGCAAGCGTCAACCCCTCCTTTCGTCTATTGCTTGTCCTTGAAAACTTTGGATCACGGAATCTAAGATGAATACTATCCCAATTTTCCACTTGTACGATATCATGCAGAACCTTTCTTATATTCTCTCCATATACATGATGATTCTTATATAATAGGAGTGTTGTCAACACCAACATTGAGTGTCGGTTTTCCGCAAAGAATAACTTTCGAGGCCTAAGCCCCTTCTCATTTCCTTTTGAATATCTTATGCGTTTAGATCTCTCTTCACTCTTGATATGCTTTTCCACCAGCGTCCTTATTCGCTTGTTCTCACCGGAATAATAGCCAATAATCTGATTGGGTAATTCCAAATCCTTTATATCTACATGATTATCTTCAGGATTGCCTACTCTGGTAGGAATTTCCGAGATGTTGTATCTTTCTGTTATCTTGTTTATAACGAAAATCCTACCATTACATTCATATTCCATCTCGTAATGAAACGGCAGTTTCTCTGCATTCTTACCTTTTGTTTTCAATTGGTATAAATCATCGAATATCAGAAGCAACACCTCCAGAAGGTTCGACTTCCCCATGCCATTCTGACCGACCAATAATGTTATTTGGTCAGCTTGCAGCATCAGATTCACAGTCACGTTCTTATAAACGGGAACAAACAGCCTCTTTATCTTCATATTGCTCAATTAAAAAACTTGATGGAGCCAAGACTGCAATATCATCTCACCCTGTTGGGCCAGATTATTACATCTCTCTTTCAATTCGCTACTTCCCAACTTTTGAGACAGTTCTTCCAGGCTTAATGCTTTCGTCTTCAGTTCTTTCACTAATAATTCCAGACGGTTATATTTTTCAGCAATCTCTTTCTGCTTGGCCACATCCGGCAGGGGGATTAACAATCGCTTTAGGTAATTCATGTCCAAATGTGCAATAGTCGCACCTCTCTTTCTGCTTTGAAAATCCTCATAGCAATAGGCCAGATAGCAATAGATATAGTCTATCTGCACTCTATCACTCTTCGGACTAAGTATCGTGAGTGTAGATGCCGCAACGCCCCTTTGTGCATGAAACACTTTTCCGCTACGATGACCATCCTTCACCATCACAAGGTCTTTCTCTTCCAGTACATAATCCTTACCCTCAGCATATTTGCTGGGGAGCCCTGATTCTAAGGTTTGAATGTCCACGTATGGCAACGAACCTTCAAAAGGGATTTCATCCACCCTTTTTGGTCTTCTTGCAGAATGTATATAAACAAGGTCTGTCAGAAGAAAATGCCGTACACTTCCGTTATGAATGCTGTCAATCATTTACCTCAATCTCTATTTTTTTCAACAGACTGCGTATCTCTCTAACCACCTTGTTCGCCTCCACCAAATAATGTGCAGGCGATTCAATTTTCTCTTCTTCCTGATGTTTATCCTTAACAAAAGTAATCGTATAACCATCATTCCTTATTTCATCCAGTGAAATCAGTTGCCCTTTTCTTTGGGGCTCTCTGCTACGATATGCCTTAATAAAATCCTTAAATATGTTCAAATTATCCAGATTTTCAGACTTCATCTTTTCATTCTGCATGTCATACAAGAGCACCCATTTACCATCACGGCATTTGTTAGTTAGGAAAATGGCACACATTGAGATCGAAGAGTTGGGATATATGCCCTTGGGGAGTCTCAATATGGTATGAAGGTCATATTCCTCAAACAGCCGTTTACGGAAATATTGATATTCATATGAATTCTTATACAAAAAGCTCTCTGGCAATAGGATTGCCGCACGGCTATTCCGTTGAGGACTTAGTGACTTGAGTATCAAATCTACGAACTCCAACTGTTTGTTCTTATTGGTTCCGGTACTTTGCTTCCCTGCTAAAGAGAACATCTGTATAGGTGGCTCACAGATAATACCATCGTATAACTGATAATTTGTTTCCTTTAACGAATCACCAACCTTTATGTCACCTCGTATTCCATGAAAACGTGTATTGCAAAAACCTATCCTAGCAACTTCATTTTGGATTTCTATACCGGACAGGGCTTCTGTAATTTGAAATGCTTTTTCTTTTTCTGTTAGAAGCTGATAATTAGAATTCGTTTTCTTCAAATATTTGTCAATCTCTACCAAGAAACCTGAAAATCCTGCTGCTGGGTCATACCAACGTTCTCCTATCGTAGGCTGCATCAACTCCACTAAAAGCTGGGCAAGAAGACTTGGTGTATCGTTCTGTGCAGCCCCGCTGGCTTTTGCCCTGCTGTTTTCTTGCAGCATCAGGTCAAACAGTGCAGCGATGTTTTCTTGTTTGGCACATTTCGACACCACTTTAATGGCTTCGCTTAGAACTGATGCCGAATAAATGCGCGTCTGTTGTTGGGTTTGACGAATTGCTTCCTGATATAAATCCAACAGGTCTTCACCTGACGTCTGTTCCAGCTTCTTCCATCTTTCAGCTTCCTTCTCATCATAGAAGGTCATCCACCTCAGATACAGCATATTTGCCATCTCATAGAGGAATTGATAGGATGTCACCCCTGCTTCAAGCAAACTCTCACGAAGGTTCCAGAGGTTTCTAAACTGAACTTCAGCCATCGTAATGATTTTATGATGTACCTTCAAATCATCAGTCTCATACCGTCCCCTCAGCCAATGCTGCACTTCATGCACATATTTGAACTTTTGTTCGTCTACTAGTGCACGCAGTGTTTTACCATCCCCCTCAGTAACTCTTCCCATGGCATCCATAAAGTAAGAATAGTCTGTACTATGTACAGGAATCTCATCATCAGGTCCGATGATGGAGGCTGCTATGATAGGGTCATAATAAACATTCCCTGCACGCTTTTTACTGATAGGCAAAGGCATAATCTCGCTGATTGATATTGGTTCATCAAGTTCATTTAACGAAACCGTACCATCCATTCCCACCTCCGCTATCACAAAGGCATTGTCACTAAACCATAATTGATCTTTCAGCGCATCAAACTTAGAATCCCCAAGCTTGACTATATCATTTCGTTGATACATAATCATAATATATCTCAATCTTCTATGTTTGAATCTTCTCCCTCTCAAATCACCTTACCGCTTTTCTGCTCTATCTGTGTTAAAAGACTGTTCGAGCTTTCTTCGTGTTCTTTATACAATCTAGCATATTCCCCGTATGCAGGGTGCTTATCCACTTTCTGAAACTCATCCATCATATACGCAACAAATTCCGCAGTCCAGTCTATCTTTTTCTCATACGTGATATAATACACATCAGTTATTCCATCTTGGTCATCCGCAGTTGCTATTGCCATTACAAGGCTATCCAGTTCATTCTGTAACGTAACCGACAACTCATAATGCGCCATTACTTCATCAAAGAATGTTTTGCTGAAATACACTTGATATTTAAGCACGAACACTCGCAGAAGTTCTATTTTTTTGCGTAGTTCTCGTTTAACCTCTATGCTTCCCCACCAATCAACTCCACCATGTCTAAGAACTCGTCCTGTACAGAATGTCATATGATTAGCTTCATTTTGAATCAACTGATAAACTTCCCTAAGAACTGCCTCTTTTTGATATTCAGTTGCAGAGATTCCATTCATTCTCTCTTTGATTTTCTGAAAATCATCGTCTACCAATCTTTTCAATATCTCATCATTCTGCAGCATAATCCTTTCGCCTAAAGCCTCTATCTTTTTCGACCGCTCAGCTGTTTCCATGATTGCCTTAGTCGTTTGTTCCTCATACCTATGCAAAATTAGGTATACTACCACCACCACTGTTCCAACAACAATAAACAGAATAGTCAAATTCGTACTCACACCATCCCAAGTCACCAGAATCTCGAAAAAACTCTTAGCATCAGATCCCTTATAGAAAGCCTTTATAGTCGGATACCCCAGCGCTACCATACTATATATACTGAATATTCCCCTAAGGAATATCGCTACTATCTTTGTTGGTGTTCCTTTACAATAGTAATCTACCACCTTCATTGAGATTGCCTCCACAAGCCCTTTCCAAAAAGGAGCATCGTCATCACGTCTTGTCTTGTTGAAAAGGTATAGCCCTGATGACAACAACAAAAGAAATACTACTATAAATACCATTTAAAAATATTCTTCAATTCCGTTCCTCTATAATCATCCCCTTCCCCCACATCCCCCACATGGGGCACTCATCCAACTCTGAATAATCCCCGTATTGGGCTTGGGCATCACAGAGCATGTCTGTGAAGCGGGAGCTGCAGTGCAGATCACCGAAGAAATCGGTTTCGAGGTTGAACACTTCCAGATTGATATCCATCTCATCAGCCATGCGCTTGGAGAGGTCGGGCTTTTGGCGTAGGTGACAGTATAGTTCCACTACAGCCTCAGTGAATATCGCCAGTTTCGTGTAGGTATCACCATAACCTGTAAAGCCAGCAAACCAGTCTTCATGCTCCTTGCATGTCTTGGCCAGACATCTGAAGATGGTATAGCAGCTACC
>Ga0310695_10010238_pt1 | contig 13775 bp, 11 predicted proteins | sample RumenRJG_04DNA_FD_203882 | JGI IMG/M metagenome (GOLD analysis project Ga0310695, IMG submission 203882) | Bovine rumen microbial communities from Lethbridge, Alberta, Canada - RJG_04 (v2) (version 2) | ecosystem: Host-associated > Mammals > Digestive system > Stomach > Rumen | place: Canada... | reverse complement strand
TATAATATACATCAATTTAACATCTTTATAACATTCTTTTGATTCTTTACATTTACCATTTTTACAACATGCACTATTTCTACATTCAAAATCAGTTTTACATTCATCATCATTTGTAATATATGAATCATGATTTTTGAATAAAATATTTTTATCAATTGCATTTTGTGTATTTATATTTATAATTATACAACATAATATAAGAATATAATATTTCATTTTTTTTTGAAAAATTTATTTATTTTATAAAAGTTAATATATTTTAAATATTTTAACTCTTGAAATAATTAAATTTTGTAATTAAAATCAATTTTAATTGTTTTTTCATAATATTAATTTCTATATATTTAATTAAAAATATTATATTTTTCAAATAAAAAAATTTAATCATCTTTATATATTGTAATTGAGAATATTTTATTAAATTTAATTTTATATTTTCATAATATCCTTTTTCATTATTGAACTTAAAATAGGAATTAAAAATATTATTTTTTACAATAATATATATTTGATTTTCTTTTAAATTATTATAAATATCATTTTTATTATTGATAGGAAAATATATATTTTTGATAAATTTTAGTTTAATAATATTACCATTAATTTCTTGTAATTTTTTTTTAATTTCTAATAAAAAAAAAGATTCATCTAAATTTTGAATTATCGCTCCTGGTAGAATAGGAAAATTTTTATATTCTTTATTATTAAAATCAACAAATTTTTCTTCATTTATATTATATAAAAATGTTTTATCTTTATTTTTTAAAGCAAATTTTTTTGGTAATTCAAATATACTCAAATATAGCACATATGATTCACATATATTTATATTAAATAAAATTGAAAACTTTTGTTTAATGAATTCTACTTGAAAAGGTAAACTAACTTCATCAATTGTAAAAGTATCAGATCATTTTATTTGAATTAAATTCATTATAAATTCTTTTTTTTCTTTATTTTTTTGAATTAAAATTAACATATCAAAGGCTTTTCCAAAGAAATTTTCTTGAAATATAAGGATTAATGTATAATTATTGAAAATAATAAATTTAATCGCTTTTTTTAATTCTTTTAATTCAATTGAATTATTAATAAAATTGATAACATCATCTTTTTTATATATTTGATTACCATTTATATTAGAGGATTTTTCAAGTATTGAATTTATATCTTTAAAATATTTTTTTTGATGATTAAAAAATATTTTCTTTGTGATTAATTTATGAAAAAGATTATTCATTTCAACATCAAAATTTGAGCCTAGGACTGAAGCAGGTAATTGTAAAAATTTTTCTTCTTTCATATTAATTATATTATTATTTTGAAATAAAATATCTTCTATGCATTCTTTTACTAATGGAAAACAATATTCAAGATAATAAAATTCACGATTTTTTACATCAAGATAATCTGTTTCATAATACTTCCCTATTGGTTTTCCTTCAATTTCAATTTCAATATAGTTTAAAGGTATATATGATAAGATATCATTATATTCAATTTTTTCTTTATTTTCTATAATATTATATATTTCTTTTAAAAATTTTTTATTATTTGGATTTGAATTAAGAAAGTAATCAATTTGTTTTTTAATTTCAGATTTTTGACAAAAATTGAGAAATCAATATTTTTTTTTTTATATTCAAAATAATAAAAAACATTCTGTCCAAACTTTTCATAATAATCTTTAGGCAATTCATTCTCAATTTTTAAACTTTTTATTGTTTTTATTTTAGAGTAATAATAATAACGTTCAAAAAAACCAGTATAAAAATTAATATTATTATCAGGATTAAAGTTTAAATAAAAATCATAAGAATCTTGATAAATTAAACAGTAATAAATTATAAATAAATAATTTTTTGGGATAAGTTCTTTTATTTTTTTTAAAGAATCATTTTTATCATATTTTTTAGAATAGCCATCAATAACAAATAAAATTTTTTCTTCATTTAATTCCTTTTTAATAATTTGAATTATATTTTTAATTAAATCCATAACATTTTTTTTATTAAAATCAATTTTTTCAATAAATGAATTGGCTGAATCAAAATTTTTAAATAACTATATGATTCATGTAATATAAGTCTTTTCAATATTATTATATCATTTTTAATTAATGTATTCAATATTTTTAAATCAAAAAATATAAAAGGAAAATATCTTTTTGCATTGAAATTAGTATAATTAAATAATATTGAACGAAAAACAATAGATTTACTATTTCCTTTAGATCCATAAAAATGACTAATTCCTCTCTCATCATAATAAAAATCTCTTATTGATTCTACAAAATCTTCATCTCTTACTATTTCATAAAATTTTGGTCATTATTATGAGGAAATATAATTTTTGAGTCAAAACAAAATTCTGTAATCTCACATGAAGCCCAATATCCATTACTATAATTATGTATATTATTAAATATAATTAATTCATTTTTATTTTGATTTATTAATGTATTGGAAAAGATAAACAAATCCGATAATGTTTTATTTTTCTTTTTAAAAAATTTATTTTTTTCTTTTTTAGTTGATAATGGATATATTAATTTTATATCATTTAAACAAAAATCTAATCTAAATTTTTTATTTAAATTATTTTTATTTGATATTTTTTCCTTTAATTGTATTTGATTTAAATAAAATTCATCTTTTGTATACGACGGATTTAAAGTATTATCAAAATTTGAGATAAATTCTTGAAAATCTGATATATGTTTTAAAGTAAAATTTGTGTTATTTTTATTTGCAAAAACATAATCATTTGAGCCTATCGATTTTGAATTATTTTTGCTATTGGAATTTTTTTCTTTTTTTGGTGTTTCATCAATATTCATTTTTTTATTTAAAAATTCTTTAGACATATTTTTTATTTATTATACAAATATTAAAATACTTTATAAAGAATTTTATATTATTTTTAATTTAATTAGCAACTATAATTTAAAAAATAATTAAAATTAGTATTTATTTATATTTTCTTATTTTCTCATTATTAACCAATTATTTAATATTAAAATGTTAATTTTAAAAATTATTAAAAAGATTTGTCAAATGAAATCATAGTATAATTAAGAAAATTTAAAAATTTTATCAATTTTAATTTACAAATCAAAAAATATAATTTTTTAAAATAAAAAATAAATATAATGATTTATTATTTCAAAAAATACAAATAATAGTAGATTTTAATTCTTTTAAAAAGTAAAAAATATTTAAAAAAATATATAAAATGTCAAAGCAATCTAACGTCAAAGTATATTGTCGTGTTCGTCCTGAAAATGAAAAAGAAAAACAATCAAAAACCCCAATATGTATATTTCCAATGGATGAAAATACAATAAAAATATGTTCATCCTCCCCAGATCAACCTCAAGACTCAAAAACACAAGAATTTACCTTTGATTCAATATTTCCTCAAAATTCATCTCAAAACGATATTTTTACAAAATGTGCACTTCCATTAATAAAATCAGTATTAGAAGGAATAAATTGTACTTTATTTTGTTATGGCCAAACCTCAAGTGGTAAAACTTATACAATGGAAGGATTTGATAATAATAAAAATTTACAAGGTATTATCCCAAGGACTACAGAATATATTTTTGAACAAATCCCAAATGCAAGTAAAGAAATAGAATTTAATATAAAATGTAATTATTATCAAATTTACAATGAGAAAATTCAAGATTTATTAGATACAAGAAAAACTGATTTATCAATTAGAGAAGATAAAGTTAATAATAAAGGAATTTGGGTTGAGGAATTAACTGAAATTTGTGTAAGTTCGGAAGAAGAAATGAATGAAGTTTTCTATACAGGAAGCCATAATCGTACTGTTTCAGCAACAGAAATGAATAAAGGAAGTTCTCGTTCTCATTCTTTATTTGTAATTACTATATTTCAAAGAAATACAATAACTGGTTCTACTAAAACAGGAAAAATTCATTTTGTTGATTTAGCAGGAAGTGAAAAAATGAGTAAAAGTGGAATTGAAAAGGGAAGATTATTAAAAGAAGCTCAAAATATTAATAAATCATTAATGACACTTGGAATGGTTATTAATGCTTTAAGTGAAAATGCTAAATTTGTTCCTTATCGTGATAGTAAATTAACAAGAGTTTTACAAGAGTCACTCGGTGGGAATTCACTTACTACTTTAATTGTTACTATTAGTCCTAGTTGGCTTAATCAAAATGAAAGTATGAGTACACTTCGTTTTGGTCAGAGAGCCAAGTTAATTAAAAATAAAGTCATTGCTAATACACAACAAAGTGTTAAGGAATTGCTAATGAAGTTAAATAAAGCTTATGATAGGATTAAAATATTGGAGGAGATTATTGATAAGAAAGGTTTAGATGAGAAATTAAATAATTTGAATGATGACGAAAAAAATAATGAAAATAATAAAGGAAATAAAAAGAAAGTTTGTGAAGATTGTATGAAATTATTAACACAATTATCTTTTTTAAATGTAGAATATTTGAAAATGCAACAAGATTTTGAAGATAGTAAAAGAGAAAATGATAATTTAATGGAAGAGATTAATGAAAAAAATAGAGATATATTTACTTTAAATGATAAAATAATGATACTTCAAAATAATATTAAGAATCTTATTGAAGAACATAATAAATTTATTTCTGAAATTCAAAATTATATGGGAAGATATTCTTCTCTTAATAAAAAAATTTTATATTCTATTCAAAAAAATGATTTTAAAGAAGCTAAAAAATATACTAATTTAGCATTTAAAAAATGGAATGAATGTATGAATGAATTAAATATTGAAAATAATTATTTGAATAATAGTGATAGTAATAGTTTTGATACAAGTAGTAGAAGCTGTGGTAACATGGTAACAAATATTAATTTCTTATCAAATAGTTTTATTCAAAGTAATGTAAATAAAAGTTTTACTCTAAGAGAAAATAATAATACAACATTAGATTTAGAAGAAAAATTATTAAAAATTAATTCAGTTAATGATATCACTTCAATTGAATTAAAAAATAAAATAACTCAATTAAATGAAATAATTTTTAATAAAGAAAACCAAATTATTGGATTAAATAAAAAACTGAATGAATCACAAGAAATAACAAAATTATTAAATGAAAAATTATGTAATTTAGATTTAGAATTTGATAATTATAAACAAAAAACAATAAAAGATTTCTCATATAAAGAAAATAAAATTATAGGATTAATAAATAAAATAGCTGAATTAGAAGATGAAAATTATAAAATAATACATTCAAATAAAGATAATATGTCAAAAAAAAAATTTATAGTAATGGAAAAACAAATTCAATCTTTTGCAGTAGAAATGCAAAAATTTTTAACAGAAAATAAAAAATTAACAAGAAAAATAAGAGAAAAAGAATCAAAAATTTATTTACTTGAAAAAGAAATAAAAGATTTAAAAGAAAAAAAATTGCAAGAAATTCCAGAAGATGAAAATTTTAATTTTGAAAATAATCTAAAAAATAAAATAAACAAAATAGATAATAATGATGGAATATACTCAATATTAAATACAAATAGATCATTTACAAGTAATTTTGGAAATGAATCTTTTTCAATTTATTCATTTTTTAATAATAATCCAAATAATAATAAAATAATGAAAATGATTAAAGGAGGTGAAAAAAAAAGAATTGGAACAGGTTTCTTTTCTAAAATGATTGATAATAAAGATAATAAAAGAGAAGCTGTAAAGCAAATTAATATTTTAAATAAAAGAAGTCTTAAAGAAAATTTACAAGAAAAACAATTTGAAAATCAAATGAAAATATTAGAAAATGATAGTTTATTTGTTGATATGAATGAACCATAAAAAAAATTAAAAAAAATTTATTTTTGACAAATTTTAATAAAATTAATGTATAGATATAATTGAAAGTTATTTTAATATATATAATTTTTTAAATATTTATTAATTATTATTTTATTTTTATAACAGGAGTATAATCAGCTCTCATAATCAGGATCATAGTAAAGTGTAAAAATTTTAATAAAAAAATAAGGAAAAATAAAAAAAGAATATTAAGAGTATTAAAATTTTCATTGACTTTATCATTTTTTTTTTGGTCATCATGTTATACTCCAAAATACAAATTAAAAATGTTTTTAAGTTATCAAGTATTTAAATATATGAACATATTAAATGTTCCCAATATTTATTTAAATACTTTACATTTAAGAATTTTATTATTTAGTTTTTGAAAAAAACTAAAAAATAAAAAAAAGAAAAAGCTTCATTTTTTTAAATATAATTATTTTTTTTAAGATTTTATATTCAAAATTTGAATTATTAGAAAAAAAAAATATTTGTATGGAATCAAATAACTTTATTTCCTTTTTCACAAAAGAATACATTACATTTTTATTAATTTCAAATATACTAATAATAATATTTTCAATAATATTCACCTGGTTAACATACTCACCTTTTGATAACACAATAACAAGAATAACACTTAATAAAAAAGAATTAAAAATAGGAATAATAAGCGATACTCAACTTCCTCCAGAATATTACACAAAAAATGATTATTATGATCCATTTATACAACATTTAGATAAAACACTTCGAATATTAAACAATCAAGATATAGACATTTTAATAGTAGCAGGTGATATAGGTGATCAAGGTGCAACATACTCATATAATTTATTCCTAAATACATTTAATCATATTTTCAAAAACAAAAAACCAATATTAAATATAATAATGGGTAATCATGATTATTGGAGTAAAGAACAAGAACCAGCCAAAAAAAGTCAAATGAAATTCCATTATGCATTTAAACAATCTCCATTTAGACATAAAGTAATAAATGGATATCATTTCATAATGTGGAGTCATGAGAATAGATTTTTAGATATAACTGCTGCTTCAAAAACAAAATGGGTGAAAGAACAAATTGAAATTGCATTAAAAGAAGATAAAAATAAACCAATTTTCGTTATTACACATATGAATCCATTTAATACAATGTATGGTAGTATTGAATGGGGAAATGTAAATATTAAAAATGTTTTAAGTGATTATGAGAATGTAATATCAATTAGTGGTCATAGTCACTTTTCTTTAATTGATGAAAGAAGTATTTGGCAAGGTGATTTTACTGCTATTCAAACACAAGCTATTGCTTATATTGAATTGGAAAAAGGTAAAGAAAATGGTTCAGTTCCGAAAAATGAATTTGGACAAAATAAACCTTGTTTGAAAAATTATATGGGATTAATTATGGATGTTAATGATGAAAAAATTGAATTTAATAGAATTTCATTTGAGAAAAATGAATTTTATGGGGATAAATGGATTATTAAACAACCTGTTAATAAAAAAAATTTTATATATACTAATTTAGAAAGAGAAAAAAAAAGTGTTGCACCTTATTGGAAAAATGAACAAGATAAAAATATTAATGTTAAATATATGAAAAATATTCAAAAAAATGAAATTAAAAGTGTTATTTTTTTTGAACAACCTTATCATGATAATTTTGTGCATTCTTATGAAGTTGAATTAATATATTTAAAAGATAATAGTTTTGCTGGGAAATTTTTATATTTTTCTGATTTTTATTTGATGCCTCAAGATAGAGAAAAAATAATTAAATTAGGAATGTGTTCTTATTTAAAAAATGGAGAGTATAAAATTAAAGTCAGTGCTATTGAAAGTTTTGGAAAAAAAAGTAAACCTATTGAAGGGACTATTTTTGTTAGAAACGAATAATTTAATAATATATTAGTAAGAGTTTTTTAAAGTAAATATTAATAAATTTATTATTTATAAATTTTATTTATAAAAAATGAATTTAATTTTTTTTAAACAAGTTGTTTTTTATTTACAAACTATTGTTATTTTACTCATGATTATTATTATACTATTAATTTATAATACTAAATTTAACCATCAAGATGAATATGATATTTATTGGGAAAAACAAATTGTACTTTTTATTTTGTATATTTATTCCTTCAATTATGGAATCAATTTATTTATTAAATATAATCTAGTTACTTATATAAGAATATTAAATTTTATAATTTTAATAATAACTTCTATACTCCAATATATCATATGTATTTTTACTGAAATGATGAATTATCCATATATTTATTTATTTATACAATATACAATATTCATTTTTATAATAATTGATTTTATTTTTAATATTATATTAATTTTTGAAAGATGTAGAAGAACATTAATATGTAAAAAACTAGATAAAAAAAATGAAGAAATTGAATTAGAAAAAAGTGATTCAGATTCTTTTTTATTTGATATATAAAAATATTGATAATTTATTTATAAATAATCCTACATATAACGTATTATTTATAAAATAATTTTCTTTATAGCTAATCAAAATTTTTTAACTTTGAAATTTTAATATTTTTTGAATATTAATTGTTTCTCTCTTATTGTTTTTTCTAATAATTTTTTAACAATTTTAGATGAATGATTTTTCTTTATATTATCAATATCAGAATTTATATTTTTGCTTTTTAATTTTTCAATTTCATTATAGAAAATAAAATCATTATCATCATTTCCAATTGAATAATTTCCATAAATTTTAAAGTAAGTATTTCTATTTTTAAAAGCTAATGAATTACTAATTTTTTTTATTTTATCTAAATCTTCTAAATTCTTTTTTCTTTCATATCTATTTTTTTTAAATATTTTTCTTAATTGTTTTGATTCTTCTTTTATAAATTTTTTATCATCTGGATTTTCTTGAAAATTAGGAATATCATTATTCTTTTTTTCTTCATCTTTAAAATTTAATTTTATATCATTGTAATTCATTTTACGAATAAATTGACCTTCTAATTTTTCAGCATTTTCAATTTGATTATCACAATTATTATATACATTTTTTAATTCAATCTTTGATGAATTAAAAGATAATATTTCATTTATAAAATTTCTTCCTTTATTTTTATTAATATCTTTTTTTACTATTTCTTTTCTAAAAATATTTTTAGATTTTTTTGACTTATTATTAGTTTTAATAATATGATTTTCTTTAACTAAAGTAATTGAAGTTATTTCTTCATTTGTATCTTTTAAAGAATTTTTAAATTTATCTTTTTGTTTTAATAAATCATTATTTATTTTTTTTATATTAAAGCTTTTATTTTTATATATATTTCCTTTATAACTATAAATATTGAAATTGTTAATTGATTTACCAAAATATCTACTTTTAGTATTAACTTTTGGAAGTGATATACTATTATTATTATTATTATTTGAATTTGAACTATTAAATCTAGAAATAGAATCAAAACAATTATTTTCTTCTTTTGTTGAGATTAATCCATATATAGATGAAATTTTTTGTTTTAAATTATCATAATTATTGTCATTTAAACTTTTATTCCTTCTTTTTGTCAATTTAATTGTATTATTTCTTTTAAAAAGTATTTTATCTTTTGAATAATCTTCAATATTATATATTAAATTTACAATTTTTTTATTGCAATCAGTAATTTTTTCAATTATATTTATTTTTGGTTCTATTATATTCAAATAATTTAATTGTGTAGATAATACAAGATTTAAATCATTATTTCTGTTATTTTTAATATTCATTGAAAAAAATTTTTATATTAAATAATAAAAAAAAATTATATTGTTTTTTCAAATCTAATAAATTTTTATTAAATAATTAAAAATTGACCTAAATATATAAAAGAATGAAAATAATTTTTCCAATTAAAACATTTATAAACCCGTATTTAATAAATTGAAACATTTATTAAATACTTATATGGTCTCATATAAATTAATATTCCCTTAACTAAAAATGATTTATAGATTATTATAATTCATTAAAAATAAATTTTCATTATCATCATGGCCAAAACCAAAAATATTTTCCATATCATTTTGATAATAATTTTCTAAAAATCCTTCATCAAAACCAATATTATTATCACAATTAATATTTATATTAATTTCATCATCTAAAGAATTTAATTTCAAATTTTTGTTTTCATTTTCATTTTTATTATTATTATTATTATCTTCGTCTTCTAATAAAATTCTAATTTTATTATTTTTATTAGATTTTTTTGTGTAAGTAATAAATTCTTCACATCTAATATTATCAGGATCAAAATTTTCATTATTAATAACATTTAATCTATAAGAATGAGCAGGTCTTTTATTATGAGAAGCACAATAAAAAGGAATTGAAATTTTATCTTTAAATTCTTCAAAACAATAATATTTATATAAAAAATTAATAGAAAATAACATTCCTTTCTCAATTGCACATGGAATATGATAATAATTTTTACATTTAGTATTACCACATTTAATTACTACTTTATCTTTTGAAATATGTTCATTACAATAACGACATGAGCTTTTATATCTCCATTTTCTTATTTTAAATTTTGAAATTTCATTTTCATTTTTTGATTCTTCAAATAATTCTGGTAATAATCTATAGCATAAATAATGATAATATGAATTATTTGTTTTATTATGACATAGAACACCATCACTATATCCACAAATGAAACATTTATATGAATTAATTGAAATATTTTCCTTTTGAGAATTTGTACATCTTTCACATTTAAATGAAGAAAAATTAATTTCTTTTTTATCTAATTTTATATGATAACAATTTAAATGAAATGTACATTTGCAAATTGAACATGATATTAATGGTTCTTTTGAATATTCAGCAAATTCGAGACAAATTAAACATTTTTTTTTTCCTTTTGGAAGAGGACTTTTTTCTTTTCTTCCTCTAAGAGTTTTTTTTGATATAAATTTAGTTAAAATTGATGGATTATATAATGAAGGATTTAAGGTACCTTTACTTGATGTAGATGTACACATTTCACAATCATATTCAAATGATTGTAATTCGGTGTTAATACATAATTTTTGCATTTTTTTTATTATATTTTTTAAGATATCTTCAAATTTAAATGTTTAATTAAATAATTGTTAATGAAATTTATTTTTTTTCACATATTATTTTTTTTGATGAAATTATTTAAAAAAATTTAAATTTTAAATATTTTTCTATTTATTTTTTTTTAAATTTATTAAATATATATAATTAATATAAAACTTAAATAATAATTTATGAATATAATATTGGAAATTTTTTTCTAAATATTTAAATAAAAAATATTCCATAAAACTTAATTCCTACATTCTAAAAAAATTCTATGTTTAAAAATATTCTAAAATTTATTTATTAAATAAATATATCTAAAAAAATACTTTTATAAATGGATGAAATAGAGGAAGAAGAACCAAAACCTTTAGTTGACTACATTTATCTTCCAGAATCCCAAAACTCAAAACCAAACTTAAGCATAATAGACAAAATATTAAAAGAAAACAAAAACATAGATAAAATGCCAATAAACTTTGGTTCACTTGACCCTGAACTAACTCCATCCTTAAAAAAACAAATCTTATCTCATTACTCAATAAATACCAAAAACATTGAAAAAACTAACCTAGAATCAAAAAATTCAAAATCTCAAAATTCCTCTTTTGAAAAAGAGGAAAAAGAAATCGAAGAAAATAAAGAAGAAAACAAAAATAACAATCCTTCATATAATAAATTCCCATTAACTCATAAAGTAACCTTAACCCACACATTAGAAAAACCAATAACCTCATTAGACATAGACCGTACATCAACTCTCTTAGCAACATCATCCTATGATGGTACAATAAAAATATGGGATTTTAACTCTCTTCGTAGTAACCCATCCCCTAACCATATAGTCGACTGTGGTAATGAAGGGGAATTTCCTGTAGTATCAGTATCATGGTCAGCAAGTGGTGGTTTCTTATTAGTTTGTTCAACTGATTGTCAAGCTAAAATCCTAAGTCGAAATGGAGAAAATGAAATTTCTTGTGTTAAAGGCGATTTATATCTTGTTGATATTAAAAATACAAAAGGTCATACATTCCCTTTAACTGATGGGAAATTTCATCCAATTGAAAAAAATTTATTTATTACCTCAAGTAGAGATTCTACTATTAGAATATGGGATATTTATTCTAAACAAATTGGAATTGATAGAGATATTATGCAAAGTTATGTTTTAAGAGTTAAGACATTGAAAAATAAGAAAATTCCAGTTAATAGTTGTAATTATAATATTAATGGGAATTTAATTGCTGGTGGTATTAATGATGGTTCTATTCAGATTTTTTCAAATAAAAGTTGGAGACCTGAAATTTATATTCAACATGCTCATGAAGATAATTGTGAAATTAGTTCAATTTTATTTGTTGATGATTTTAAATTTTTATCAAGAGCTGATGATTCTACTATGAAATTATGGGATATGAGAAATGTTAAAGAAACTGTTTTTACTTGGGATAATTTACCTTTTGTAAATTCCAAAATGGGAATGACATTAAATTCTTTTAATAATATAGTTTTAACTGGTACTTCCCCAATGAAAAAAAGTGATTTTTCATATTTCAAATTCTATTCTTTAAATGACTTTTCTTTAATACATAATATGAAATTATCTCATTATTCACCAACTTCAATTTTATGGAATTCAAAATTAAATCAAATATTTTTAAGTGACTCAAATGGTGAATGTTCAATATATTTTGATCCCGAAATATCAAATAATGGAATTATAAACAGTATATTTAAAAAAACAAAAATTAAAGATATAAATGAGGAAAATTTTTCATATGTAATGCCAGTAATAACACCATTACAACTTCCTTTATTTGAAGAAATAAATTTTTCAAGACAAACATATTTAGATAAAATAAATGGAATAGATGAAGATAAATTAACATCAGAATTATTGAATCAAGCTCCAGAATTTAGATTTAATAGACAAACTAGTGTTACTCAACATATTATGAGAAATATTAATAAAGCTATTTATAAAGAAGGAGATATACAGGAAATGTTAAAAAAATTTACTGGGAAAGGAGAATGGATTGATAAAGCATATAAAGATACTCAACCTAATAGTGTCTTGGATAAGGATGCTGTTGTTGAAGATGAAGTTAGGTTTTATGAAGAGACCAAAAGGAAATTATGTCCTCATTGCGGACTAAAGTTTTGTACTTGTAAGAAAAGTATTTTTCAAATTCCGATTTCACAATTGAAATTTAAGAAAAATAATTAAATTATTTTTTTTTATTTATATATATTTTATTTTTTTATATGTTAAATGTAAGTTTTATTTTATTTTTATTTTTGTAAATTTTACTTTTAAATATTAAATTTTATTTTTATAAATAAATGTATAATCAAAATTTAGATGTTATTGAAGAAAATGATGAAGAAATGACTAATCGAGTAAATACTGATAATAATATTATTAATTATAATCAAAATGATGCAATTGAGAAACTTAACTTTCAGTTAGATTTAGCAAATAGGAAAATAAAAAATAATGAAAGAACAATTGAAAAATTAACTGCACTTCAAAATGATTATGAAAAAAAATTATCTGCTATAACAACTGAATTTAGAAATAAAGAACAAACTTTAAGAGAAAAATATAAAAGTAAAGAAAATGATTTAGAAAATGAACAAAGAAATTTTGAATTAAATTTTGAAAGGGAAATTTCAGTTTTAAAAGATGAAAATTTAAAATTAAAAAATCAACTTTTTGAATACGAGACAGAAATAAATAAACACAAAGCCCAAATAAAATCAATTGAACATAATAACAGAATAAAAGAAAATGAATTACAAAATTTATTAAAAACAAAAGATTTAA
>Ga0310695_10010237_pt1 | contig 13777 bp, 14 predicted proteins | sample RumenRJG_04DNA_FD_203882 | JGI IMG/M metagenome (GOLD analysis project Ga0310695, IMG submission 203882) | Bovine rumen microbial communities from Lethbridge, Alberta, Canada - RJG_04 (v2) (version 2) | ecosystem: Host-associated > Mammals > Digestive system > Stomach > Rumen | place: Canada... | reverse complement strand
GATGGCCACATCGTGCAGGCTGACCTGTTGTTTGGCAGCCATCACATACTGATTGCCAGGGCCGAAGATCTTATACACCTTGGGGATCGACTCCGTGCCGTAGGCCATTGCGCCGATGGCCTGTACGCCACCAGCCTTGAAGATCTTGTTGACGCCGGCAATACGGGCTGCCACGAGGATGGCGGGATTCACCTTACCCTGACGGTCAGGTGGTGTGCAGAGCACAATCTCCTGACAACCCGCTATCTTGGCGGGTGTGGCCAGCATCAGCACGGTAGAGAAGAGTGGGGCGGTGCCACCAGGGATATACAGACCCACCTTCTCGATGGCGACGCTCTTCTGCCAGCAGACGACACCAGGCTGTGTCTCCACCTTCTTGCCCTTGAACTGCTGCGACTCGTGGAAAGCCTGGATGTTGTAGTGCGCCAGCTGGATGGCGGCCTTCAACTCAGCACCTACCAGCTGCTCGGCCTCGTTCATCTCGTCTTCGCTGACGGCAAGGGTCGGCAGGTCTACATGGTCGAACTTCAGCTCATAACCTTTCACAGCATCATCGCCGCGTTTCCTGATGTCGGCCAGTACAGAGGCGACGGTATCGTTCAGCTTCGACACGTCGAGGCGGGGACGCTCAACGATCTTCGTCCAGTCTTCTCTTTTCGGATATCGGATAATCTTCATAAAATCATTTTTTCGATGGGGGTGACGAGGATACCCTGGGCACCCATGTCCTTCAGTTTGCCGATGATCTCCCAGAACTGCTTCTGGTCGAGTACGGTGTGTACAGAGCACCATTCCTCGTCGGCGAGGGGAATGATGGTGGGACTCTTCAGACCCGGCAGTACGTTGATGATCTCCTGCAGACGGGCTTTCGGCGCGTTCATACGCACATATTTCTTGTCCTCTGCATTCTTCACCGCCTTGAAACGGAACAGCATCTCGTCGAGGATGGCACGCTTCTCGGCAGAAAGCTGTTTGTTGCCAATCAGCAGGGCCTCGCTCTGCATCACCACCTCCACTTCGCGCAGGTTGTTGCTGACGAGGGTGGAACCCGACGACACGATGTCGAAGATACCATCAGCCAGTCCGATGCCCGGGCTGATCTCTACAGAACCCGTGATCACGTGGATCTCGGCCTGGATGCCGTGCTTGTCGAGGAACTGCTTCAGGATGCCGGGATAGCTCGTGGCAATCTTCTTGCCGTTGAACCACGCCACACCCTGATAGTCTATCTCTTTGGGGATGGCCAGCGACAGACGGCACTTGGAGAATCCGAGACGGGAGACGATATCGGCATCCTCGCCGCGCTCCACAAACTCATTTTCGCCTACCACACCGATGTCGGCCACACCACTGGCCACACTCTGGGGAATATCATCATCGCGGAGGTAAAGCACCTCCAGGGGGAAGTTGGATGACTGCACTAACAGCGTACGCTTCGACGCGCTTACCTTGATGTCAGCCTCAGAAAGGAGGTTCATCGTATCGTCGAATAAACGTCCTTTGGATTGTACTGCAATACGTAGCATATCGTTAAAGTCTTATTAAAATGCGTGCAAATTTACTCAAAATTGTCTGATTATGCAAGAAAATCACTACTTTTGCACCGATTTTAGCAATTATTCTTGACGAAATGCAACGGAATTTGTATATTTTTGCGGTTTTAGGGGCAGTTATGCTGTTCGACTCCTGTTCCAGAAAACAGGAACCGGTGGTGACGCCCTATGGTTCCGTACTCGATTCCGTGGTCGTCGAGGAAGAGTTTGACCTGCCGGATATCCAGACGAACGGTGAGCTGATCATCGCCACCTTCAGCGGTCCAGATACCTATTATGACTATCATGGCCGACAGTTGGGTACACAGTATCTGATCTGCCAGCGATTTGCCGATTCCCTGGGTGTACGTCTGCGGGTGGATGTGTGTCGCGACAGCGCCGAGATGATCCGTAAGCTCCAGGAGGGCGAGGTGGATATGGTGGCCTGGGCAACACCAGGAAATATCGATGTGGGCCAGGAGAAGCCGGAACTGGCTGAGGAGCTGAAGAGCTGGTACCGTCCGTCGCTCATCGACGAGGTGAAGAAAGAAGAGACGGCCCTGCTCACCACGAAGAAAGTGCGCCGTCGGATCTTCTCGCCGATGCTCGACAGAAAAAGTGGCATCATCTCACATTACGATCAGTACTTCATGACCTATAGCCGCGATATCCGTTGGGACTGGCGTCTGATGGCCGCCCAGTGTTATCAGGAATCGACCTTCGACCCCAAGGCCGTATCGTTTGCAGGGGCTAAGGGACTGATGCAGATCATGCCAGGAACAGCCGACCATCTGGGTGTCAGCCGCAGTAAGCTCTATGACCCGGAGACCAACATTGCCGCTGCTGCAAAACTCATCGCCGAACTCACCAGGGCCTTTTCCGATATCCGCGACAACTACGAACGTACGAACTTCGTGCTTGCCAGCTATAACGGCGGCTCGTTCCATATCCGTGATGCAATGGCGCTGGCAAAACGAGACGGAAGGAATCCGCACCGTTGGGGCGAGGTGGCACCGTATGTGCTGAAACTGGCTTCACCACAGTATTATAACGATCCCATCGTGAAGCACGGCTATATGCGAGGTTCGGAGACGGTGGATTACGTTCGCAGGATCCGAGAACGCCACGCCAGCTATCAGGGTGTGAAATCCCCGCATATGGGTTTCCATCCCAGTCAGCCAAGAAAGGCCGACAAACGGAAAAACAAGTACGATATCTGATCTACCGTGTGTAGAAGTCGATGAGACGGATGAGTGCCTGACGACATACCAGACAGAACTCCGGCTCTTCGTTGGTGCGCATCCGGCAGTTGTCGAAACCGCGCCACACACCCTTTGAGAGATAGCCGCCACCTTCCACCAGTCCGGCTTTTCCCTCCTGTACCAGTGTCGCCCATTTGCTGTCGAAATCGTGTTGCGTCGTGAGGTTGGGCTCCCAGGGTTCTGTATCTGGGAAATACATCGGGTCGTCATCTCCATAAGGATATTCGTCGCCCAGACCGCCGAAAGAGTGTCCGAACTCATGCACCACCACTGGTCGGAACTGCTGTCTGTGGGCATAGGTGAGGTTGTAGGAGTTGTAGATGCCGCCTCCGCCGTAATGATCCGTATTCACGAGGATGATGATATGCTCGTAGGGCGTGCCTGCCAGTACGTCGTGCAGTTTCTTCAGATGGAGGGTCGTCAGGTAACGGTCGCTATAGAACGTGTCGAAATGCGAGCCGAGGACGGTGTTCTTCCAGATGCCTTTCGAGGGTTCGCTGGTGCCGCTCTCTTCTGAAGCAGACATCACGGCGATCATGTTGAAACGGTCCTGTGTCTCCTTGAACGGCTCGTGGTCGAAGAGCGAAGCCATCGCTGTCCGACAGTCCTCGAGGAAGGTGTCCATCTCGTGCTGTTGGTAACCCTCAGCTACGTATGCGATATGGATGCAGCGCGACGTGTCAGCCGCCTGTTGCAGGGTGGTGTAGGGGGTGACGCCTCTTTCTCCCGCCTTACGGATCAGGATATCCTGAGGATCCACACGGTGCGTCATCGTAGCGTTCACCTGATCGTGGTAGTCTCGCAGCTCTACGGTGATCTCCACAGGCTGTTTGGGGAAGGGGATGAGAAACACGTTCTCGAACGATTTCTGCGTATGTTTGGACTCCTCTGTGGCGAGCCACTCCTGGAACAGCGTGGAGAACGAATGGCGGAAGATCACCAGACTGTCGCTCAGGTTGCGTACGATCAGTTGTCCGTTTCCCTTCAGCGGCACCTCGGCAAGGCGTTCCCTTTTGCCGTACCAACGAGGCAGGGCCACGAGTTCGTCTACATACATCTCCTGGTGCTGACTGTTGCCTGAGAAGGTGTAGTCAAGTCGCAGGGTGCGGTCTTCGAAATAGTCCTCAAAACGTTGTGCCGATGCGTAGGTGATGGTCAGTAGCAAAGCGGCGGTCAGGATGATTCTTTTCATAATTCTGGTAATAGGTTCTTGACATAGTCACGTTCCCAATCGCGGAGGTGATAGCGGGTGCCGTCGTATTCCAGCAGGTCGATGTCTATCGTCACAATACCGATCTTATCGTGCTTTCTATCAAGTAGTTGTTCGATATCTTTCAGGTTTCTGTTTAAATCTTCCACAGAGAGGTCTGTAGTACCTGTAGCCAACTGATTCAGATACATATCGGGCCTGGAGGCATTCACGGGTTCCGTCCAGTGTTCGGTGGTGAAGTGCAGGTCATCGAGAAGGTAGGAAAGTCTCTTGCGGGCTTCCTCCATGTTCTGTTGCTGGTTCGTGTTCGAAGCCAGACAGAGTATCACGTGATGGATTGCGGACTGATTCATTTGAGGTCTTCCAACGGCAGTTTGATCTTGTCCTTGATGAGCTGTCGGGCTTCATCCTCGCTGATGGTGAACACGTGGTTGAACACGCCTACGGAGACCATCCTGAACTCCCCTTTGTAGCTGATGACGCCGACGTTATAGAAGGTACGGTCGCGGACCACCAGCGTCGATGTGAGATACGTGTCGATGGCATTTACCATCAACACCGTTCCGATGGCTGCCATCGTTTCCTCTATCCCGCTGTTGTCCATCTCAGAGTTGATGGCGCCAGACACCACATTGCTGATAGCCTTCCGATGAGCCTCACGGTCCGGACACGTAGACATCAGTACGATACCCACCACAACCAGCAATCCGATCAATACCAAGAACTTTTTCATATCTATCACCGTTTAAAACCAAAAATCGGAAACCCTTTGTTAAGGTTTCCGATCCTGAACTTCGAGGTGCCTGGCGGATTCGAACCGCCGTAGACGGTTTTGCAGACCGTTGACTAAGCCACTCATCCAAGGCACCTTTTCTCGAATGCGGGTGCAAAGGTAGGAATAATATTCGACACTGCCAAATTTTTACTCTAATTTTTGTGCCAGCAGTCCGCTTTTTTCTTCTTTGCGGCCTTCTGAGCCTGTTTCAGCGCACATCCGCTGCATCCAAAACACGGATCGTTACTCTTGCGAAAGGCCACATAGACACGCCATAGCGCATAGCCTACGGCAGCGGCGAGGATCAGATAGGTGAGGGTGGTCTGCATCAGTGCCCAGCAGGGTTATAGTTTGGAGAGTTTACGGAGGAGCACCTTATTGATGACCTGAATCCGATGGCCCGTCCGTCCAATGTCCTCACGTACATTATTTATGTTATTAAAGAGGTCGCTGAAGGCATTGAGCAGGAAGTTGGGCTGTCCCGTGTCCTCTGTCATCTCAGGATTCGTCACGATGTTGATGCCCAGGTGTTCGATATGCACATCGACATCCTCGCCCGTCATGATGGGGTCGCCGTCGTAGTGGATGGCACCCGGTTCCTTACGGTGTATGCGGAGACTCTTCGTTCGGAAGGTCTTGATCTTCGAGTTGTTCGCGATGGTTTTCATAAAGAGGTCGGCTGCCATCTGAGGAGCATCGAGGGCATCAAAGGGTTCCATGATGATCACGTCCATCTCACCGTCCTTCATCGTGGCACCAGGGGCGATATAGGCATTATTGCCGTATTGCGAGGCGTTGGCACAGGCGATGAGGAAGGCCTTGTAACGCTTGGCACCCGTCTCGTCTTCTACCTCGTAGGTCTCGGGCTTGTATTTCAGTCCCTCCTTCAGCACGTTCTCCACGTAGGTGATGGGTCCGCGCTTGCCAGCCTCTGCGAACTTCAGGGAGATGAAGGCGTCGAAGCCCATGCCGCAGGTACAGAAGAAGGGCAGGTCGTTGATCACGCCGTAGTCGAAGGCCTCTATCTTACATTCGTTGATGATCTGGATGGCCTTCTTGATGTCCATCGGCAGACAGAGGTGACGGGCGAGACCATTACCAGAGCCGCAGGGGATGATGCCGAGAGCCGTCTGGGTGTGTACCAGCGAACGGGCCACCTCGTTGACGGTACCGTCGCCACCAACGGCAACAACAATGTCGATCCCACGGGCGGCACAGTCCTTGGCGATCTCCGCCGCATGACCTGCGTATTCTGTCAATATGAGCTGATGGTCGAACAGCTCGCGGTCGATCGTCTGTTCGATGATTTCGGGAATCTCCTTCTTCGAGTGAGTGCCTGAAATCGGATTTAAGATGAATACTATCTTCTTTGTTTCAGCCATAATTCTTGTGCAAATGTACGAAATTTGGCTGAAAATTGTTCAAAAAAGGGCATAAAAATTACAAAAACGCACATTTATTAAAAAAAACTTGCACGATTTCATAAAAAATGTGTATCTTTGCAGGCTGAAAATAGAAATGTAAAAAGAATACCTATTCGGAATGGGACAATTACAAGAGAAATACAAGCACTATCGTGAGCCTCAGAAGTTCATGGAAGCTGATGTCTATCCCTATTTCCGTGCCATTGAAGGAAAGCAGGGCACAGAGGTGGAGATGGGTGGTCACAAGGTGCTTATGTTCGGCTCTAATGCTTATACAGGTCTGACTGGCGACCAGCGTATCATCGATGCCGCAAAGGCAGCACTCGACAAATACGGTTCAGGTTGTGCCGGTAGCCGTTTCCTCAACGGAACGCTCGACCTGCACGTCAAACTGGAGAAAGAGATCGCTGAGTTTATCGGCAAGGAAGACTGTCTGTGCTTCTCCACAGGTTTCTCCGTGAATCAGGGTGTGCTGGCTATGGTGGTCGGTAAGGACGACTACATCATCTGCGACGACCGCGACCATGCATCGATCGTTGACGGACGCCGTCTGTCGTTTGCCCGTCAGCTGCACTACAAGCACAACGACATGGAGGATCTGGAGCGCGTACTGAAGAAGTTGCCGAAGGAGGCTATCAAGCTGATTGTCGTCGACGGTGTGTTCTCGATGGAAGGCGACCTGGCTAAGCTGCCCGAGATCGTAGAGTTGAAGCACAAGTACAACTGTTCCATCATGGTCGACGAGGCTCACGGCATTGGTGTCTTTGGCAAGCAGGGTCGTGGCGTGTGCGATCATTTCGGTCTGACTGACGAGGTAGACCTGATCATGGGAACCTTCTCAAAGTCGCTGGCTTCGATTGGTGGTTTCATCGCCTCTGATTGGGATACGATCAATTTCCTCCGTCATACCTGCCGTACGTATATCTTCTCGGCATCCAATACGCCCGCCGCTACAGCAGCAGCCATGGAGGCCCTGCACATCATCCAGCAGGAGCCCCAGCGTATTCAGGCTCTTTGGGATGTGACCAACTACGCTCTGAAGCGTTTCCGTGAGGAGGGCTTCGAGATTGGTGATACGGAGAGTCCGATCATCCCGCTGTATGTGCGCGATGTCGACAAAACCTTCCTTGTGACGGCTCTGGCATTCAAGGCAGGTGTGTTCATCAATCCTGTGATACCGCCGGCATGTGCACCTCAGGACACCTTGGTGCGTTATGCGCTGATGGCCACTCACACAAAGGAGCAGGTAGACCGTTCGGTAGTCGCCCTGAAGAAGATTTTTGTAGAACAAGGCATTATCAAATAAAGGTAAGAAGAAACACAAGGGGTAATTGTTCGAGGTGTAGCGCAGTTGGTAGCGTTCCTGGTTTGGGACCAGGCTGTCGCAGGTTCGAGTCCTGTCACCTCGACATCACAAGAAAGGCTTCCGGAAACGGGAGCCTTTTTTTCCCAAGTTTTAACGAAATATTAGGAATTATGGGTAATAACAAGATTTTCAAAAGTGTCTTTGACACCAAACTGGAGCTGAAGAGTCTTTTATTGTTGGTAGTTGCGACGATAGTGGCAGCTTGTGGAGGTCAGAAACCATCTCAGGACTATGTCCCCCAGCGGTCCGACTACACTTTCCGCTCGGATGTACGTGTCGTCAATGAAGATGGAGAAGTGCGCTGGGATACAATCGTTGTCTATCTGACAGATGCCAAAGGGCTTACGCAGGAGCTGTATAGTCAGGCTCAGCCACTCGACACCATGCAATGGAACAAAGGCAGCATCGGGGAAATCTCGGAGGATGACTGGAACTTCGACGGCATCCCCGACCTTCAGGTGTGTACTGGTCCGATGAACGGATTTGGCAACGACACCTACGATATCTGGCTTTGGAACGACGAGTCGCACAAGTTCGAGGAGTTGAAGTGCGATGGTGAAATCTACAGCCCGACTATCGACTCCGATAATCAATGCATCGTCAGTTTCTGGCGACTTGATGATGATGTGGAAATCATACGCTACAAGTGGAAGGACGGTAAACTCGTTGAGTCTGAACGTGAACAAATGTCTGCCAGCGATCTGGCAGAAGACTGAATAATCAACAAAAACCATCATCAATATGAGGAAAATGATCTTCACGATGCTCGCCCTTGTGGGTTTGACAGCAAGCGCACAGGGTATTAAGAGCGGTTCCGAGTGGAATATCAGCAATCTGGTCTATGAGGCCAAAGTAAATATCGACAACACCATCACCTTCACGGCTATGGCGGAAGGTGAAGAGCTGGCTTTCCGTCTGACGCCCAACTACAGCAAGAAAAATGAGTTTGTGCTCTCAGAGGAGCTGAATGCCGACGGCTTCAATCCCTTCAGCAAGGCTCCCCGTGCCAAATACATCGAGCAAGAAGGATGGAAACTGATTTGTCTGTATGACCTGGAGGGCAATCTGCACGATGTGCTCGACGGCTCTTTCTTCGGCGAAGGCGAGGCAGTGGCTATGGGCAAGTGGATGCAGCAGATCATGGGTAAATACACCGACAGTTATGGTGACACGCTGGAGATCGGTCATGAAATCATCTATGAGAAAGGCGTTGCCCGTGCCGAATTTAAGAATGTTGCCTTCAACGGTACTGTCACAGGCGTACTCCGCATCAGCGGACTCACCGACCTTGAAGGAATGTGGGAGGCTGTGCAGACGCTCGATGGTCTGACCCTCTACGAGGTGGAACAGGACGAATACGGCATGTTCAAGCGCAAGGACCAGCAGAAGACGCTGAGTTGGGTGAATACTGAACCGCGCTTCGGCTATGCTAACCGCATCCTGCTCAACGACAAGATGTTCCGCAAGATGAAGAAATCCTCCCTCCGCATCATGCGAAACTCCATCTTGGCCAAGCATAGCTATATGTTCTCATCACGTGACCTGGCAGATTATTTCGCCAGTCAGCCTTGGTTCAGTCCACGTCCTTCAAACGATGACGTCATTGATGAGCTGTCGCTGGTGGAACGGCTGAATATCGAATTGATCAAGTATGAAGAAGCCATGGCAGACAAAAATCGCTATGTCACAGAACCTTAATGTGTCTAGTTTTATCAAGATCAATTTATGGCATATATGAACAACTTCACCCAGTCAGATGACTATCGGCGAGACGAGTTAATCCGCATCATCGAGCATAGTGTGGAGAAACTGACTTTAGCCGAGTTAGAGGCTTTATATTACGATATGACAACAAAGTCCTATATTAACGACTGACCACCTTTTGAGAAGTCCATGTCCTGCATAATCTCAGTATTCGTATAGCTTAATATGCAGTAGTTTCCACTCACCGACGCCGATGCGTGCATGACGGCCTTGATGGGTTTGGTCACCGTTGTGGCGACGGAGGTATTGCATGGTGCCGTCATCGGTAATGATGACTTCATCAACGGAAAGGAGACCGAGGCGTTTGCCAGCAAAGCGCTTGTTAGTCTTTTGGCCTGTATTTCCGCCTGCTTCTGCAAAACCGTCCTCGCCTAATGTTTTTTGTTGCTCCTGTTGCTTCTCAGTGGGGGTTTTGAAGTCGATGACCACGCCACTGCCTGCCAACAGATAGTCGAATTTGCCAAGACGGATGAGCATGGCACCGCCCTCAGGCCAAGTTGTGCCGTCAGTGGCACGCGGATCCCAAGGCAGGGTGAAGTAGTGTCGACAGGTCATCACTATGCCGTTATCTTCGATGATGCGCTCACGATCTTCCTGATCGAAGAGAAGGCCCCAAGTTTTCAAATTGAAAATTGAAAATTGAAAATTCTTGGACGAGCCAAGCGGCAAAGCCGAGCGGAAAAGTTGGCGCAGCAGGGTGTAAGCCTGTGTGACCGATTCTGTTTCTTTTGGACTGGCTTGGTCGATGGCGAAGGGTGAGAAACCAATGGCCTGATGTTCGCCGAAAGCATAGAGTGCACGGACACCGCTATTCTCGCAGCATCGGCTCTCGGGGATAAAGAGACGATTCTTGTTTTTTCCTCCATCCTGCGGACGCAAAGGCATCGCATACTGTGCACACCACGACTTGAAGCCAGTGTCATAGATATCAGGAGCGAGCAGATCGATGCTTGGTGCACCCTCGTGCCAGAAGTCGATGAGATGTGCCAACGGTCCTGCTGAGGGATATTCGCCAGGACGGCGACCACGACTGTTCATCGCAGCATTCACATAGAGCGGCATATCGTGTATTTCTCGAGCAGCCTGAGCCAGATGCTCCACATAGCGGGCATAGCTCAGTGCCATAAACTTCTCGTCGGCATATTCGTCCGTGCCGTAACGCTCTGCCCAACGTTCTATCTTGTATGCTTTCTCTGCCAATGGCGAGTGGTCGCGTGCTGACTCCAGCATGCCGATCTCGTTTTCTATCTGCATCATGATGACCACCTCGCGCTGCGGGTCTTTCTCACGGATATGCCGCATGAGTGCCGAGAATGCCTTCAGGTCGGCCTGCAGCACATTGTCGCTGAAGCACGAGGCAATCTCCATCTGCTTCCCTTCGGCAGTCATAGCTCGTGGGAATCGCTTCGTGTCCTGCTTGAACCACCCTGGTGTATAGCACGACATAGAATTCTTCCACGCGCCAAACCATAGGAACACCACGTGCAACTGCTCCCGTCGTGCCACGTCGATGGTACGGTCGATGAGCGTGAAGTCGAAACTCCCCTCCACAGGCTCTACGAACTCCCAGTATGCAGGCACGAGCACCGTGTTCAGTCCCAATGCCTGCATCCGTGGCATCACTTCTTCGATGTCCTCCACCGATGTAGCTGCAGAATTACTCAACTCACCCCCGAGGATGGGGCAGGGCAGCATCGAAAGTCTATCAGTAGCAAATATACTTTGTAATGTAATTAATGTTGTAAGAATAATTATCAGTCTTCTCATGTTCTTTAGTCTTATTTCATTCGTCCCCTAAATGTATATCCAATACCCTCAACGGCTGCACGGATGGCCTCTTCGGTAGCGGAGCCTTTGATGGTGAGGGTGTTGGCAGAGGCACTGGCCTTGGCTTTCTCCACACCAGGCACTTCCTCGACGGCACGGACTACGGTGGCCTCGCAATGGCTGCAATGCATGTCCTCAACGCGATAGACGGTCACGTCGGGATCTAACGGCTTTTGGGCGGTAAACTTGCTGAAAAACTTCATCATAAGAGCAAATATGATTAATAATGATAATAATGTGGCGCAAACAATCTTAAACGGACCGGGCAGGACGGATGCATTCATGCAGCACGCATCCTGAGCGACAACGGTGAAGTCGATTCCCGTAGCATTGAGCAGCAGACCAAAGAGGATTGCAAAGCCTACGATGGTCATCAGATAGATTGAGGTGAAACGACGCCCCATGGACTTATGAACCACGAGGATGGAAGCGAGATTGACGGCAGGGCCAGCCATCAGCATCACCAGTGCTGCTCCTGGCGAGAGACCCTTCATCATCAGTGCCGCTGCCACAGGGATGCTACCTGTAGAGCAGATATACATCGGTACGGCGATGATGAGTATAACCAGCATTTGTAGCAACGGCTGACTGCCGAAGGAAAGGAAAAACTCATCTGGCACAGCGACCTGAATCAATGCCGCAACAACAAGTCCGATAAGCAGTCGAAGACCGATGTCACGAAGCATATCATAATAGGCATACTTCAGCACTCGCCAAATCTTGTTGCCGCTTTCCACCTGACAAGAGCAGTTGTCGATGTCAACGATGTCATCCTCACGAACCAAACGATTCACTAACAATCCGCCACAAACGCCTGTGATAAGCGCTGCCGTAGGACGGATAATGGCAAAGCCCAGTCCCATCAACGAGAACGTCGCCAAGATGGAGTCGATGCCCGTCTGCGGTGTGGCAATGAGAAACGAAGCAATGGCTCCCTTCGATGCCTTCTCGTTCCTGAGTCCGATGGCGGTAGGAATTACGCCGCACGAACAGAGGGGTAGGGGTACGCCCAACAGCGCCGCCCATAGCACGGACAGCTTATTGTTCCGCGAAAGATAATTGGCATAGAACTTCTGCGGCACGAATACGTGCAGCACTCCCGCGATGAAGAATCCCAGCAACAGGTAGGGAGCCATCTCGCAGACCACGTTCAGAAGTGATAGTAGGAAGTCGTGCAATCTTGGCATATGGAATTATTGATACTTCCAAAAATCATACTTCTTGCGCAGCTCTTCCTGACGACTCGACAGGGATTCCCAACAGGAATAGAATAATGAGGAATATCCTTTGCTACCATGTTTTAATTTATTTTTTTCGTCCAAGTCATTTTAATGTGAGGAATACCATCGAGCATGAAGGTGTCGGATGACTGCTTGAATCCAACGCTTTCATAAAATCCTTTGGCATATTCCTGGGCTTCAATATCTATGAGAGTTGCGCCGAAATGTTCTATGGCAGCCTCGATGGCGCGAAGCATGATCTGCTTGCCATAGCCTTTGCCACGCTCAGTAGTGATGACTCTGCCTATCGATATTTCCTTCATGTGAGTACCAGCAGGACATACACGAGCCAAGGCAACAATCTTATCTGCGACTGTCAGCCACAAATGAATGGATTTCTGGTCATCACCGTCCATATCCTGATAGACACAGTTCTGCTCAACCACGAACACCTCGCTACGTACTCTAAGGAGTTCGTACAGTTCATCCGTGGTCAGTTCCTGAAACGTTTTTTTATGCAGAATCGGCTCAATGTTCATAAAATCATTTAAAACTGTTTGCAAATTTACACAAAATCCGAGAATAATCACTATATTTGCAACGTTTTTATGATTGTTTATAAACAAACCCAGCAAAACAGAGATTATGAGACTTAACAACGGCTTTGAAATCCCCCAGATTGGTGTCGGAACTTGGACGTTACGGGGAGAGACGGCTCGGCAGAACGTATGTCTGGCTTTACAGGCAGGATTCCGTCATGTCGATACGGCACAGATGTATGAGAATGAATCGGAGGTAGGACAGGGCATTGCCGACAGCGGCGTGCTGCGCAGTGAGATTTTCGTCACTACCAAGGTCTCTACTGGTATTATGCGTAATGGCAGTGAGGCCGTGCGCCAGTCTATCGACGAGAGCCTCGCCAGATTGAATACCGGCTACATCGACCTATTGCTCATCCACTGGCCCGTGAAGGACTGTGTAAAGTATACTTGGCAGGTGATGGAAGACTACGTGCGGCAGGGAAAGGTGCGCTCCATCGGCGTGAGCAATTTCAACCGCCACCATCTCGACGACCTGCTCTCATACGCGAAGATACGGCCCGTCATCAACCAAATAGAGGTGCACCCGCTGATGACGCAGGAGGAGAACATCGCTAACAACCACTCGCTGGGCGTCCAGGTCGAGGCATGGGGACCGTTCGGACAGGGCGACATCGACGTCATCGGGCATCCGCTCTTGCAGTCGCTGGCCGCGAAATACCAAAAGACCGCCTCGCAGATCGTGCTCCGATGGATTGTGCAGCGCGACTTGATCACCATCCCCCGCGCCAAGCCCAACCACTTCAAGGAAAATCTGGACATCATGGCGTTCTCGCTCTCCAACGAAGACATGCAGGC
>Ga0310695_10010236_pt1 | contig 13777 bp, 9 predicted proteins | sample RumenRJG_04DNA_FD_203882 | JGI IMG/M metagenome (GOLD analysis project Ga0310695, IMG submission 203882) | Bovine rumen microbial communities from Lethbridge, Alberta, Canada - RJG_04 (v2) (version 2) | ecosystem: Host-associated > Mammals > Digestive system > Stomach > Rumen | place: Canada... | reverse complement strand
CCGGTCGAATACGTAACATACCTTACCTGTGAAAAGATCAAATCCGAAGGTGCATACAGTGAAAAGGCCGACGGTAAAAAAGACAGCTCCAAGCACCTTGTTGTCCAGGGACAGGAATACAGTCCCGCCAATCGAGATCGATATTCCTGCCAGAATGCCGAAAAGAAATGTTTTTAAATAATTCATAATTCATCAAACCTCCTGAATGAACTATTCTAACGCCTCCCTGACATCATGGCAAGAAGGAAGTACAGGAAGCGCAGGTTTTTTATTATTTTTTCAATTCAATAATGCATTGCCTCTCAGACAATGTCCAGCCGGATTGTCTGCTGTGCAAACCGGCACAGGAGCACAGGCACGGCATGCGCCGGCAGGATGCAGCGACTGTGCGTGAGTCAGGAAATGTTTCGGCATGTGCAAACCGGCAAACCGGCACAGGCACAGCATGCGTCGGCAGGTTTTTGCTGCAGAAAAAAGCGGCCCCTTCCGGGACCGCTGTAAAGTCTAAATGTATCACACCGTTTTTGATCGGTATGGCTCCGTTATTTTGACAGGCAGCATTATTTTTTAATGTAGACAGGGCGCCTGCCGCGGAGTTCGTCGTAGATCTCGCAGTAGTTGCGATAGCGGATCCTGCTGATCTCTCCCCGCTCGAGGGCGGCTTTCACCGCGCAGTCGGGCTCGTTGATGTGGATGCACCCCTTAAATCTGCAGTCCGGCTCCCACTTTTCGAATTCGGGGTAATAGTAGTGCAGGCGGTCGGGTTCAATGTCCTGGACCCACAGAGAGGTAAATCCCGGCGTATCGACTACCCAGGTGTCCCTGAACTCCTCGTCCGTGCCCGCAGCAAGCAGCTCCACGTGGCGGGTGGTGTTTTTGCCCCGGCGGATTTTGCGGGACAGCTCGCCGGTCTGCATATTCGCATTCGGGCAGAGTGTGTTGATCAGGGTGGACTTGCCGGCGCCGCTGGGACCGGTCAGGACAGTGGTCTTGCCCCGCAGGATCTCCTTTACCGCCCCGAGACTCTCCGGGATGAAACTGCTGATGAACAGGACCGTACATCCGCAGGCCTCATAGGTTTCCCGCAGTTCCCGGATCTTCTCTTCCGTCGCTATATCCCGCTTGTTGAAACAGAGGATCGCGTCCAGCTCCCGCTCCTGCATGGTGATCAGGAAGCGGTCCAGCATGTTGTAGCTGGGTGCGGGGTGTGTGATCGCGAAGATCAGAAGTGCCTGGTCCACATTTGCCACGTTGGGACGCACCAGTTCGTTTTTTCTGGGCAGGAGCGCCCTTACGTTTCCCTCTTTGGGATCACTCACTGTATCTGTTATATCGATCTCCACGTCATCGCCGACGAGGGGCTTTTTACCCAGGGCCCGGAAGATTCCCTTGGCCCGGCAGCGGTACAGATCGTCTCCGGTATCCACTTCGTAAAAACCGGCTATGCTTTTAATGATTTTTCCCTGCATGCATTTCCCCATGCTGAAGTCACATTTTTATAATACCATCAGAGCGCATTGAAAGGCAGTTTGGCGGGAAACCTGCAGCTGCCCGTGACAGGCTGCGAGCCAATATCGATCAGTCTTTGGTAAAGACGAGTTTCCGGGTCAGTTCCTTCTTTTCCTCGTGCTCTGTTGCCTCGGGAGCCGCTCCGGTCTCTCCGGTCTGTGAATATTCAATAGTGACATTGGTATATTCCAGATAGAGAGTCGCTTCGGAATAAGGGATCCCTGTAAAGGAAACCTGGTAGGGGAACTCGGATGTGGTCACATTCAGAAGCTCCTTGCCGTCGTCAGTCCTGATCGTCAGTGTGACAGGGGTTCCCTTCTCATAATCGGGGTCCTCGCTGTATCTGGGTGCCTCGATCCTGGCGGAATAGCTGTAACGGGGCTCCCCGCTCAGTTCCATGTCGATCTGCGTCCCTTCCTCTACATATTCATCCTTTTCGATGGACTGTCCGATGACTATACCGGGATCATAACGTCCGCTTGTATCCGTGACAGTCGTCTCGCCGGGCGTCAGGCCCACCTGAAGCAGTGCGGCGGAGGCCTCCTGCTCGGTCATACCTAAAATATTGGGCACCTGTACCATTCCGGTCCGGTCCGGACCCTGGCTCACATATAAGGTTACGACCGTTCCGGCAGCAACTTCGCGTCCTTTGCCCGGATCCTGGTTCTCCACGTACCCTTCCCTGGTATCTTCACTGTAAACTTCTTCAATGGCGGTCATCAGGCCAAGCTGCTGCAGCTCTTTTTCGGCGTCCGCCTGCTTTTTGCCTGTGACATCGGTTACAGTAACCATTTTGACTTTGGCAACGGTAAGGGCCACCACAGTGCCCTCTTCGATCCTTTCACCCTCTCTGACGCTGGCATCCATGACAACACCGTCTTCATACACATCTGATGTGCCATAGCTGATGCTGCTCTTGAGATTTGCCCGTTCAAGCGCGGCCTCGGCATCCTCCTGGGTCTTGCCTACGACTTTGGGCATGACAGCCATCACAGGAGTATCTTCCTGCACCTGCTCCTGAGTCGTATCATCCTGTGTATTCTCATCCTGCGTCTGCGTATCAGTCTGCACTGTCTGTTCTGTCTGCGCGACCTCCTTCTTTGCGGAAGCAGCTCTGCGGTTCATGGCGACCAGGATGATCACTATGCCGATGACAACAACTGCGACGACGGAAAGGATCTGTATGATCCTGTCGAGACGGCGCTCATCCTCGGCGATCTCTTCGTCTTCCTGATCCTCTTCCGGGTAGTTGTCGAGGACCATGTCATCTTCCGGAGGATATTGATCTTCTCCTCCTTTTCCGCCTTCACTGTACAGGTTTCCCTGTGAAGAGCCCCCTGTACCTGCGCTCAGACTGCCTGTTTTCTGCTCCCGGCTTCCTGCGGAGACAGGCGTAAATCCCCGTGTCTCCTGTGACAGACTGCCTGTCTCTGCTCCGGCTGCTGCGGCTGCCGCGGCTGCTCCGGCTGCCGTAGATGTTTTAGCTGCGGTGCCTGCTTTCGCTGCCGTGGCTGCATTAGCTGCTGCGCCTGCATTGGCGCCCGTGCCTGCTTTCGCTGCCATGGCAGCCGCACCTGCTGTGCCAGCGGACGCAGATGTCCTGCGTCGGATCTCCTCCCGGTCCTTTGCAGTCATGGACCGGGTCTCGGAAAGGTTATCTTCCGCCATTCGATGGACAAAAGTTCCCTCGGGATCGCTGAGTGAATGTCGAAGGTCTGCTGCCAGCTCATCCATAGTCTGATAACGGCGGTCAGGACTCTTCTCGCAGCACTTTAGAACGATCTGTTCCACGCTGTAGGGAAGATCCGGGACTATTTCCCGCGGTGACGGGAAAGGATCCTGGATATGCTGCAGGGCAATGGCGACTGTTGTCTCTCCGTCGTAGGGTACCTTGCCGGTCAGCATCTCGTACAATGTCACACCCAGAGAATAGACATCACTCTTCTCATCGCTGTAGCCTCCGCGCGCCTGCTCCGGGGAGGTATAATGGACCGACCCCATGACGTTGGAGGTAATGGTATTGCTGGTGGAGGCCTTCGCGATTCCGAAGTCCGTCACCTTGACTTTGCCTTCTTTGGAAATGATGATATTCTGAGGCTTGATATCCCTGTGGATGATATGGCCCCTGTGGGCAGCCGCCAGGCCCATGGCGACCTGGATGGCAACCGTTACGGCCTCGCGGGTGGAAAGTCTCTTCCTCTTCTCAATATACCGCTTGAGCGTGATGCCGTTCACCAGTTCCATGATAATGTAGTAGGTGCCCTTTTCCTCGCCGACATCATAAACGTTGACGATATTGGGGTGCATCAGGCCGGCTGCGGCCTGCGCTTCTACACGGAACTTGGAGACGAACGTCGCGTTCTCCGAAAACTCCTGTTTGAGCACCTTGACAGCCACCATGCGGTTGAGCCGGTGGTCTTTTGCTTTATATACATCGGACATGCCTCCGGTACCGACTTTTTCCAGTACCTCATAGCGGTCCGCAATCAACATCCCTATCTTAATCATTTTTCCTCCATGCCGCACTCCGGTGCGGCAGCCCGAGGAGAAAGCCCGGAAGGGGTTTCTCCGATGGGATCAGCGAGGCGTGTGCCGTTTGCGGCACCGTCTCGGGGTTAAAAAACCGGCGCTTCGGCGAGGTTTTTTAAGCTTTTCTCCTCCGGATTCCTGTCAGACCGTCCAGCGGCCTGTATCAAAAGGATTGATGAGTATTACTGAAATATTGTCCTTGCCGCCCGCCATGTTCGCTTGGTAAATCAGTCTGTCGGCAGCCTCCTGGAGACTTCTGAAGGAAAAAACGATTCTGGCGATCTCTTCATCGGTTACCATGTTTGTCAGTCCGTCCGAGCACAGAAGGAGAATATCTCCGTCTGTGAGTGTTTTCCGGAAAAAATCGACGCTCAGTACGTCCTCCGCACCAACCGCGCGGGTAATGATATTTTTGTCCGGAAGCGTGCGCGCAGTCTCTCTGTCGATCCTGCCCGCCTGTATCATCTCCTCCACAAGAGAGTGGTCCACAGTGACCTGTTTGATCCTTCCCGGAGCGCGGAGCACGTACAGCCTGCTGTCTCCGACATTGACAGCCAGAAGCCTGCCGTCTCTGACAGTGGCCGCCACAAAGGTCGTTCCCATGCCGTAATAGTTCCTGTCCTCCGAGGCGATCTTGCGAAGGCCGCTGTTGGCCTCCTGCAGAGCCTCCTCGAAAAGGCGGGCGGGATCCCCGCTGCTCTCCGCGGCGCCCGCAATGGCCGCAGAGACTTTGTCCACCGTGTATCTGGACGCATAGTCACCAGCCTTGTGGCCTCCCATTCCGTCCGCAACAATATAGAGATTTGACAGGGGGCCGACCGGAATATCACAGGAAAAGATGTAGTCCTGATTCATTGTCCTTTGTCTGCCCGTATCCGTTATGGAAAAAGATGATGGCATAATGTGTACCTCATGCCGCACATCTGTGCAGCTGTCCCGTCCCCGGTGTAATCAGCGATATCAAAAGGATATGCACAAAAAAGGATATGTACGCATGTACCTTTGCAGCTATGCAGGAATGGACCGCATTTCTTCCAGAGTGCAGAATTATCGGACATATCTGTTGCGGAGCTGACCGCATGCACCTTCGATATCTACTCCAAGTGCTCTTCTAATACTAACATTTACACCATTATTTTCAAGTTCCTTTTTGAAAGCCAGCACGTGGGTCCTGTCCGGATGCTCGTATCCGCGCTCTCTCACAGGGTTAACAGGGATCAGGTTGATATGGGCTTTCAGCGGCTTTGCCAGCCTTGTGAGGCCCCGGGCATCCTCGCTGCTGTCGTTGACACCCCGGATCAGGCTGTACTCAAACGTGATCTGTCTGCCCGTCTTCTCATAGTAGACACCGCAGGCCTCCATCAGCTCCCCGATCGTATACCGGTTGGCGATCGGCATGATCTGCCTGCGCTGCTCATCTGTCGCTGCGTGAAGGGAGAGAGCCAGGGTGATATGAAACCCTTCCTCTGCGAGGCGGTAAATGTTGGGCACGATCCCGCAGGTTGATACAGTCACGCTGCGCTGGCTGAGATTGAGCCCCTCCGGTCCCGTCAGAAGATGGATGAAGCGGATCAGATTGTCATAATTGTCCAGCGGCTCTCCCATTCCCATGACAACGACGTGGGAAACCGTCTCTTTTGTCTCTCTGATAATGGCATAGATCTGTTCCAGCATCTCCGATGCCGAAAGGGACCTGACCAGACCGTGCAGGGTGGACGCGCAGAAGCTGCAGCCCATACGGCAGCCCACCTGGGAGGAAATACACACACTGTTCCCGAAGCGGTAGCGCATGAAAACACTCTCCACCAGGCATCCGTCCGCCATCTCAAACAGGTATTTCTGCGTGCCGTCGATGGCAGAGATCTGCCGGTCGACCGTTTTCGCCGTCACCAGCGGATATTCCTCTGCCATGTCGGCGCGCAGCTTTGCCGGGAGATTCGTCATCTCCTCATAGCCTGCCGCCTGACGGGTATGGATCCACTCATAAAGCTGTTTTGCCCGGAAGGCCGGAAGCCCTTTTTCGAGGACAAGCTCCTTTACTTGCTCCGGGTACATCGATTTGATATCTCTGCTCATTTTGATATCTTCCTGTTTTGATATCTTTTTGATATCTTCCCGTTTTTTCGAACTGCCGCAGCATGTCCGGTAAGCGATCCGCCTTTCCGACAGGCCCGCAGTCTAGTCCCGCCAAAGGTTCGGAAGGTCCCGAACGGTAAGCGATCCGCCTTTCCGAGGCCAGCAGTCTGCCAGCCTCAGGCCGGATCAGGCTTTTCTGAATCTGGAAATAAAAAAGCCGTCCGTACCGTGCACATGGGGCAGAAGCTGGATCATATTGCTCTGTATTCCCGGAATATGAGCCGGCAGATATGGTGTCAGGTCCTCCGGCTGCAGACCGAGTTCCTTCCCGATCCAGGCGGCATTGTCCTGATTTTCCGCCCTGTTGATCGTGCAGGTGCTGTAGATCAGCACCCCGCCCTTTTTGAGATAGCGCACCGCACTGGTCAGGATCTGCCGCTGCAGGTCCTGCAGCGAGGCGAGCCCCTCCATGCTGGCGTGATACTTGATATCCCGTTTCCTGCCGATGACGCCGAGTCCGGAACAGGGCAGGTCACAGAGGACCACATCCGCTTTTCCTTCATCCTGCGCAAAAAACTGTCTGGCGTCTCTCTCCGCGGTCTCAATATTGTCCAGGCCAAGCCGCTCTGCGCCCTCACGGATCAGATCCGTCTTGCGTTTGGTCAGGTCAAAGGAAAAAACCTTTCCGGATCTTCCGCACTCATTTTCCAAAGCAATCAGGCGGTCGGCCGCCAAAAAGCTCTTCCCGCCCGGAGCCGCGCACACATCGAAAACTGTTTCACCGCCTGTCAGCCCCGCTGCCGCCACTGCCAGCATGGAACTCTCATCCTGGACAGTCCACAGGCCCCCGGAAAAGCCCGGAAGCTTTCGAAGGTCCGACGTCCTGCGGAGATACCTGCAGTCGGCAAGCCATTTCCCGGCATCTACTGTGACACCTGCGGCTCGCAGCTGCTCCAGCAGCCTGTCCCGCTCCTCGTCGGACAGGCGGCCGCTCAGGCGGATCGATACCGGCCGGATCTCCATCAGGGCATCCAGGAGCTTTTCAGTCTCCTCCATTCCCAGCTGATCCGACCACATCCCTACCAGCCACTCCGGCATGGAGTTTTTCAGGCTCAGAGCCTTCAGCTGATCAGAGGGATCTTTTTCCCCGGCAGGGCTGTTTACACCGCCTTTATCGGAGAGAAAGATATCATACGAGCCTTCTGACGAAGCAGCCTGTCTGGCTGCGCTGCGGAGCACTCCGTTGACAAAACCGGAGAGCCTTGCCGGCCCGCGCCGCTTTGCCAGACGCACAGCCTCATTGCAGACGGCACTGTCCGGCACCGAGTCCATATAGTAGATCTGATAGATTCCCATCCGCAGGATCTGATGCACGACAGGATGGAGCCGCGTGACACTGCGGCCCGTAAAGTGCTCGATCCGGGCATCCAGTTCCGTTTTTCTCTCTATGACGCCCTCCAGAAGGCGCTTGATAAAGGCCTTCTCCATCGTGCGCATCCCGGCGCAGTCATCAAGCGTTTTTTTCACCAGTACATTGCTGAAAGTCCCGTTTTTCTCATGCGAAAGAAGGGCAAGCAGAACGACTTCTCTCTCGTCCTTCACTGCCCTTCTTTTTTCTGTTGTATGTGCGGTCCTGCTGCTGCCGCCCGGCTTTTTCCCTGCCGGTGCCGCAGCATCCTTCCGCCTGCTGTGCGCATCCGCGCTTTTTCTGTCCGAATGTATCTTGTCGTTTATGGCGTTTTCCTCCTGCCTCAATCGCGGCGCCGTCCGCCATTGACGATCATCAGAAGACGCAGCAGCTGCAGCACGGAAGCTGCTGCAGAAGCGACATAGGTCATCGCCGCAGCCGAGAGTACAGACCTGCTGCCCTGGATCTCTGTCTGACCCAGCATTCCGTAATCCTGCAGCATGGCCAGCGCGCGCCTGGACGCGTTGAATTCGACAGGAAGCGTCACGATCTGGAAGAGGACGCCGAAGGAGAACAAATAGACACCGATCATGGCAAGTGTGCTGTTCATTCCCAGGATCACACCGATCATGACGATCCAGATGCCGATATTGCTGCCGATGTTGGCGACCGGAACCAGAGCGGTCCTGATCCTGAGCGGAAGATATCCCTGCTCATGCTGCATGACGTGACCGCACTCGTGCGCCGCTACGCCAATGGCTGCCACCGAAGTGGAATTGTAGGTCGCATCGGACAGATTGACCACACCCCGGGCCGGATCATAGTGATCCGTGAGTTCACCCGCCACATGCTGTACTGTGACGCCCAGAACGCCGTTCCTGCGAAGGATCATTTCCGCCGCCTGCGCCCCGGTCAGACCGCTTGCGCTCCTGACCTTTGCATATTTTCTATAAGTTGATTTTACACGCGCACTGGCCAGAAGGCACAGCACTGCGCCGATGATGACCAGCAGATAGGATGCGCTGTAAAATCCGTTATACATACCATAGCTGCCGTAATACATAAACGTGGCCTCCTTTTTTAATATAACGAACCAAAAAGCAGTTCATGATTAGTATGCACGCTCATTGTTACAGAACTGTTGACTCAAAATAAAAATTCTATAAATGAAATCCGAACAGCAGGCCTCCCGCAGCTGATCCCGGCTGATCCGGCAGGCCGGTCTCTTTTCCGGCAGCTGATCTCCGGAATCCAGCGGGCCGGTCTCTTTTCCGGCGGCTGATCTGCACTGATCCGGAGGGCCGGTCTCCGCTTATTTGCCCAGGACGGTTCCGTCCGCGATCGCAGTCCCGCGCAGGAAAGCATCTGTCTCCATACGCTTTTTGCCTTCCGCCTGTACTTCGAGAATGGCCAGGGCTCCAGTGCCTGCTGCCACGCAGATGGACTTTTTGTCTGTGTACAGGACCGTTCCGGGCGCGGCTCCGGCGTATGCAGGATCTGAAGGCCTTACTTGGGCCTTCCAGATTTTAAGTGTGCGGCCATCGAGTGTGGTGTAGGCACCCGGCCAGGGCAGCATGCCCCGCATGCGCTGTTCGATCTGCGCTGCGGGCATGGACCAGTCGATCTCCCCCATCTCTTTGCGGAGCATGGGCGCATAAGTGGACAGACTGTCGTCCTGCTTCACAGGACTGACCTCTCCCGCCGCAATCGCGGGCAGATACTTGACGATCATCTCGCCGCCCAGCTGTGCAAGCTTATCATAGAGGCTCTCTCCGGTCTCCTGCGGTCCGATGGGAAGGCTTTCCTGGAAAAGGATGTCCCCGGTATCCAGTCCGGCATTCATCTGCATCAGAGTGATCCCGCTCTCGGGATCTCCGTTGATGACTGACCACTGGATCGGGGCGGCGCCCCTGAGTCTGGGCAGAAGAGATGCGTGGATATTGATACATCCCAGGCGGGGGATATCCAGAAGCTCCTGGGGCAGGATCTGGCCGAAGGCTGCGACCACGATCAGGTCCGGAGAAAGACTGCGGATCTGTTCGACCGCTTCGGGCTCCCTGATCCTGGCGGGCTGAAACACAGGTACACCCCACTTCAAAGCACATTCCTTGACCGGTGTCTGTATCACTTTGCGGCCGCGTCCTTTCTGTCTGTCGGGCTGTGTGACGGCCAGAATGACCTCCTGTCCGTCCCTGCACAGGGCATCCAGCGCCGCGACTGCAAAATCAGGTGTCCCCATAAAAATAATCTTCAAACCCTTACCTCCGTACCCGTCTCTTATTTCTCAGAATTATCCTGCGGCGCCTCAGAACCGCCGTCTTCGCCCTCTCCGGCTTCCTCTGCCTCCTGAAGCTCGGAAGCATCGCGCAGCTCGCCGTTGACCTTCTCAACATAGAGATGACCGTCCAGGTGGTCGAGTTCATGGCAGATCGCACGGGCGAGGAATTCCTCGGCCTCCAGCTCCCACTCGTTCATATCCAGATCGTTGTAGCGGACGACGACGCGGTTGGGCCGGGTCACTTCTCCGACCTTTCCGGGTACAGAGAGGCATCCCTCGTAGCCTGTCTGCTCTCCGTCCTGTTCGATGATCTCGGGATTGACCATGGTCAGGGGCTCATCCTGTTCTTCCGTAATGTCGATGACAACGATCCTCTTCAGGATCCCGACCTGGGGAGCGGCCAGACCGACACCTCCGGTCTCATACATTGTCTCGAGCATATCCTCCGCGAGAGTCCGGATGCGGGGGGTCACTTCTTTGATTGCTTTTGCCTTCTTTTCAAGGACGGGATCGCCCATTTCTCTGATCGTGCGCAGTGCCATAATATCCCTTTCTATTTACAAGAAACTGTAAGGATCAATCCCTTTCCTCTCAGAAGGGATTGACCGGATCAAAATCAAACTGGATCTCCACATGGCGGAAGGCTATGGAAGCTGCCTGCCGCCCCTGTGTCTCTGTTTTTTCTATCAAGTCTTTACAGACAATCAGTGTATCATATTTTTCTGCTTTTATGTATATCACAAAGCGGAAGAGGTCCCTCAGCTTCTTCATAGACCCGGTGGAAGGTCCGATCACCTGGATCTGCCCCCTCTCTGACAGCGAATGTGTCTCCATGAGCATCATTCGAATGGCATTGGCTGCCCGCAGAGCCGCTTCCTCATCCTCCGACTGGACCTGTACTGCCATCATATGGCCGACAGGAGGATAGCGCAAAAGTCTTCGGTAGGCGATCTCTTCCGCATAAAAACCCTCGTAGTCCTGCCTGACCGCATGGCGGATGGCGTAGTGTTTGGGCTGATAGGTCTGGATCACGACATCTCCGGCCTCTGTGCCGCGGCCTGCCCGGCCCGCCGCCTGCGTCAGCAGCTGAAATGTGCGCTCCGCAGACCGGTAGTCGTTCCCATATAAAGACAGGTCCGCCATGAGAATGCCGACCAGGGTGACAGAAGGGAAATCGTGTCCCTTGACGATCATCTGGGTCCCCAGCAGAATGTCCGCTTCTTCGGAGGAAAAAGCAGAAAGGATCTTCTCATAGCTTCCCTTGCGCCGGGTCGTATCCGCATCCATGCGCAGGATCCGCGCCTGAGGGAAGGTCTCCCGGAGATATTCTTCTATTTTTTCCGTTCCGGCCCTCATGGCCACAACATAGCGCGAGCCGCATTCCGGACAAGTCCGGAATGCCGGTCTCTCATATCCGCAGTAATGGCAGACCAGCCTGCCGTTGCCGTGGAGCGACAAAGAGACATCGCAGTGGGGACACTTTGCCACAAAACCGCAGTTCCTGCAGGAGACAAAGCCCGCAAATCCGCGGCGGTTGATGAAAAGCATGCTCTGCTGTCCCCTGCGCAGGCGGTCTTCTATCTTTGCGTGCAGGCTCCTGGAGAGCATGGACTTATTGCCCTGTTTGAGCTCTTCGCGCATATCCACGGTCTCCACAGACGGAAGCGTCCCGCCGGTCAGCCGTTTCTGCAGCTTAAAGAGGCGGATCTGTCCCTGCTGAGCCCTCCAATAGGACTCCAGTGAAGGCGTCGCGGAGCCAAGCACCAGGACGGCGCCGTGCATGCGGGCGATCTCTTCCGCCACATCAACAGTCTGATATTTGGGCATGGATTCGTTTTTATAACTGCGCTCGTGTTCCTCGTCGATCACGATCACACCCGGCCGTGAAAAGGGTGTAAAAAGAGCGCTGCGCGGGCCGATGATCACATCGATCTCTCCCCTGCGCGCCCGCTCCCACTGATCTGCGCGCTCCGCCTCGGAGAGGGAGGAATTGACCACACTCACGCGGTCGCCGAAATGACTGTAGAATCGCATAAGTGTCTGGAATGACAGGGAGATCTCCGGGATCAGCATGATGGCCTGTCTGCCCCGGGCACAGATTTCCCTGATGATGGAAATATAGACTTCCGTCTTTCCGCTGCCGGTGACGCCGTGGATCAGGCTCACAGATGTCTGACCTGCCTGCAGGCCGTCGAAATCTCCGACCACTGTGTCCACGATCTCCTTCTGTTCCGGGCTCAGTTCCATGCCAGTCTGCGCGCTGGGCGAGACATTGACGGGATTCCGCAGTTCCTGCACTGTGACTACTTCTATGACGCCGGCGCGTTTCATGGCGTTGACAGCGTCAGAGGCGACATGGAGCCTTGTCGTGACAAGCGTCCATGGCAGTTCCGGCACCTCGAGGAGTTCCCTCAGAAGCCTGGCCCTTGCCGTCTGATGCTTTTTGACGTAGATCTCCAGCTGCTTTCCGCCCTCTTCTTTTGACAGAAGGAGCCGGATCTGCCGGTACTCCCTGGCCTTGCCGGTTTTGCGGGAGGCCAGCACCGTGCGCATGGCCGTCGCCATTGTGGATCCGTACCGGTTTTTCATCCAGGCTGCAAGACGCAGATAAAACTCACTGTTATCTTCCATGGTATAGCCGCGGGAGGGCTCCACGATCTGCTCGATCTCCTTGAGCTTTTCCGCCGCCACCTGGGGCCGGTCCGCAAATCCGACCACATACCCCTTGCGCAATGTATTTCCCGCACCGAAGGGGACCATGACAATACTCCCCGCCCGCACGCAATGCTGCAGTCCGGCCGGAATCCGGTAACTGAACGGCCTGTCCAGTCCCCTTTGGGAAATATCGATGATCACCTGTGCATATTTTTCCAAATAAAACCCTCCAGCCTGCACTTTCTCCGGCAGGTGAGAAAAAAACCATTTATTTTCCGGCTTCCTCGAGGACCTCGCGGATCAGGACACGCTCATCCATGGGATACTTTTGGCCCTTGATCTCCTGGTAATCCTCGTGGCCCTTGCCCGCAAGGACAATGATGTCACCCGGCTGCCCGTTCTCTATGGCATAGCGGATGGCCTCCTTGCGGTCCGGAATCTTGATATATTTTCCGCCGGTAGGCTCGATCCCCGTGACGATATCAGCGATGATATCCATCGGTTCCTCAAAACGGGGATTGTCGGATGTGATAATGGTAAAGTCCGCGAGACGTCCGCTGACCTCTCCCATCTCGAATCTACGGTCTCGGGAGCGGTTTCCGCCGCATCCGAATACACAGACGAGCCTTCCGGGATCGTATTCCCGCAGAGTCTTGAGCAGACTCTCCAGGGCCATGGCATTGTGGGCGTAATCGATCATGAGCGTGAACTCATCTCTCACCTTCACCATCTCGATCCTGCCTCGCACATGGATCTGTCCCAGTGCCCTGCAGATATTCTCCTCCGAGACATCAAAATGCCTGCAGACCGCGATGGCGCAGAGGGCGTTGTGGACGCTGAAGCTTCCGGGCGCGGGAACATGCGCATGAAGATTGAGCACACCTCTGGTGTCGAAGGCGATCCCCAGCTCTCCGGGCGTATGGATCAGCTCGATATTCTCCGCGCGAAGATCATTGTCTGCGCCCAGGCCGAAGGTCTCGACCGAGCAGGTATGTCCTTCAAGGATCCTTTCAAGCCAGGGGTCGTCTCCGTTGAAAATACCTGTCCGGCACTGGCGGAAGAGCTTGCTCTTGCAGTGCAGATAATCCTCGAAGTCCTTGTGTTCGTTGGGTCCGATATGGTCGGCGGAAAGGTTGGTGAAAATACCCAGGTCAAAAATAAAACCTGCGGTCCTGTGCAGCATAAGGGCCTGGGAGGAGACTTCCATGACGACCGCCTGTACGCCGCTGTCGGCCATATCGCGGAAAATCTTCTGCAGGACGATCGACTCGGGTGTTGTGTTGGCGGAAGGAATCCGCACCTCCCCGTTCTGCGTCACGTAG
>Ga0310695_10010235_pt1 | contig 13778 bp, 11 predicted proteins | sample RumenRJG_04DNA_FD_203882 | JGI IMG/M metagenome (GOLD analysis project Ga0310695, IMG submission 203882) | Bovine rumen microbial communities from Lethbridge, Alberta, Canada - RJG_04 (v2) (version 2) | ecosystem: Host-associated > Mammals > Digestive system > Stomach > Rumen | place: Canada... | reverse complement strand
ACCCGCAGCGCCCGCGGGGCCGGTCGGGCCGGTCAAGCCCTGAATGCCCTGCACGCCCTGAATGCCCTGCACGCCTTGAGGGCCGGTCGGGCCTTGAGGCCCTGTGGGTAAGGTAAAAATGCGGTAATGCGAAAATCCCTTTATTTATAAGGGATTCGGAGAGGTCAAGGTGGTGCCGGATTTCAAAAAACATGTAATGCTAAACATGAGCTGAAGTCAAAAAATTGCGGCACTGATATGGTGTATTTTCGAAAAAAGTTTAAATGAAAAGTATGCTCATTTTTTCAAAAACTGAATGACTATATTTGTACTGTTTTCGAAAGAAGGATTCGATAAAACTGGTTACAAAAAACGAATGTTTTTTTTAAAGGTTTAGTGCGAGTTTCCCAAAAAGTTTAAGAAAGTGCTGCAAGTGAGAACCGCTAAAATATGGTCGGATTTCAAAATTGTTCCGCTTGCCGCTCTGCTCGGTACGTGCCAGTCCTTACTGGCTTTAGGCAAAGAATCTGAAGATGCAGGTCGTCAACATACGCGAGGAAGGCTTTTCTAGCGACCTCATATTCATCTAGGGTTATCAAATGCTTTTGATATCTGCGAACTATATCAAGATATCGCTCATAGTGTTCGGTAAGCAATACTCTCGCATTCTCCAAGAGGATGGAAACCTCTGCTTGAGAGATTGTGACTTTTGAGCCGCTTTGAGTATCGCTGAGCAGTCCTACGAAGAGTGCGTGTCTATCATAATCTGGTGTTTTGAAGTTTTCTTTTTCAATATGATAAACAAGGCCGTTTTTATTCTGGTTTTCGCGCGTTGCGAGTAGCTTATGTAGCTTGTTGTATCGCTTTTTGTACTCAGGGTCATTAAAATAACGTCCGAGATTTGTATAATTTTTTTTGCACTCGGCAGAGCAGAACTTATTGCGGGACGGGGTAGTTTCAAAGAGATGTCCACATTCAAGGCATCGTTTAATTATAATACCGCGATCCACTAAATAATGCAACATCCACACAATTAGGTGATTGTCAGACTCATATTTATAGGATTCGGATGGAAACAAAATAAAATCATTCCTTGGCATATACCTTGGCAATGCCTCAAGACAACAAAGCGCCTCTTCGTATGTTTTAGGTACACTGTAAGGAAAACCTGGCAAGCTCATTATAGCTGTATTGATTTGAGTGATAATATTTGGCTTAGAAGTTATTTTTTCTGCCGGTTTATAGCACAATATGGAATGAAAGGATTCCTCAATGATTATATGATGCTGAATAGTGTATCCCGTCCGATAAGGAGGAGGGGACAGATATAAATGTTGGAAGGCATCAAATACACACTGACGATAGTTATCTCCAATAGCGAACACAGGAGAGGAGCGAGTCAGAAGATGCTCAAAGAGGTCAACGGGATTTGAGAAAGAAGCGACTGGTTGATAGATGTTGATGCTTTTTTTATTATTAGAGTTGTTACCGACCACTATACCCGATATATATCGCCGAACCTCCGTCGATCCATCCGGATGGAAGATAACGACAGGGGAATATGTAGATAGTGCTCGGATATCTTCCTCATTAGCCAATAACTGCATCGATAGTCCGCCTTATCATGAAAAGTATGGGTGGAGCTTACTGCCACAGCTGAAAGGCTGTGCTTTTTTTGCGCTTGCAGTAATTAAATGTATGATACGACAGAATAAGAAAAAAGTCAAACACTTGATTATCAAAAGTTTTACCTGTTTGATTGCTTTAGCAGCGGGAAGAGCTTATCATCTACAATGCAGATTAAATTTCTGTGACTAGAACACCAGCTTGGGAGCTATACCGACGACTACTCAATAGATGCACCGGAACAGAGAAGAGGTAGATGAAAAAATGATTCCAGCAAAGAGAACGGCGCGGCAAAACGTGCTACAAAAGGTATCCTGGAGAACAAGGCGCGGAAGACGTGTCGTGCAGGTTCAGCTGTGTGATGTTAATGGGCAGAGCATTGCAGGCGCTTTAGGACAGTATACTTCGCTTCCGGGCGAGGCAGATGAGAGTGCGGAACGCATCGCGCTGCTGCGAGCGTTTGCGAAGCTTGACCAAATCTTAGAGGTCAAGCCATTCGAAGATGCCAAGGAAGTTACGAATAACTTCTTTTCCGACCTCTGGGGCAAGATGTCGGACGACGAGAAGATTTCGATGGTTGGTGAGTCGCACAAGGATATCAGAAGCCGGAAAAAAGCTAAAGATTACTTTGAGGCGAACGTGATTAATAAGCTCGACAAGTACTATGAGAATAGGCTGTCGATATCACCGGATGATGCTGCTGCCATTGCAAGGAGGCTCTATATCGATATCCTCGGCAGGAAGAAATATAATAAGTACTTCGTATCCGAGCTCGAGGCTGCGTTGATCCCAGAATTTTTCGATGAAATGGGGAAGAGAGCAGCAGCTATCACAGAAATCAAGGGAACTGACAAGGAGCGTCTCGACTGCTTTTTGAAGGAAGTGAAGGAGACAGTGATGCAGGAGGATCGTCTCCGCTCACTGCTGCAATATACGCTGTGTGTCAGCGGCCTTGATATGACCGTTGATTCCACTGTGCTGAAGATCGAGAAAAACCCTGTGCTGCTGGACGATCTGTTTCACCTGACACATAGAGAACCAAGAACACGGGCAATGGGCACGCTGCTGGAAATGATACGTGAAATCTCAGGCGATGAGAACCGCTCTAAGGCCGAAGCGAACGTACATATTCGGGACGCAAATGATATTTTGCGGAATTGGGCCAAGAGATCGAAAGCGCCATTCCCACTTGTGAAGCTGCCGGAGTTCGATGTATCAGGCGTTATGCAGATTGAGCTCTGCAAGGAGCTTCCATGGGCGGTGTGCGTGAGGTTTGCGGCATTGGAGATGGCGGAAGCGGCAATCAGCCCATATGCTTGCGGGGCAATTGCGATGCTGACGACGGGACCGCGTGTCGCTGAGGTTTGCGCAATTCAGTTTGGTGACATCCTCGATTTCGGAGATTGGGGTGTAGTCGTGATCAACTATACGGCAGATGGAGAGATAAGGATCGGCCATGGCAAAAATCTGTACTTTCATCGAACCGTTTTCCTCTGTCGTTTGGTGATGGATGCCATCCATGCAAGGATGGACTACCTTAAACGGATCGGATACTCTCCGGATGAACTCAAAACGGCATACATCGTTTGCAGCGCAGAAGACATCTTTCAGCCGGCCAATCTTCACTTGTTTTCTGACAGCGTCAAGGAGAAGCTGCAACAGGCCGGTTGCGGAGAGGATTACTGGCGATCAGTGTTAAACTCAATGGTTCAGGAGCCTGATTTCGATTGCTTCGGAAGGCGCGAAATGTTCGACACGGCATACTGTTTACGCAGAAATATGACGTCACAGTGCGTTAATAAAGCCAAGATGGAAGCATTGTTGGTAGACGCAATCCTAGGCCATCGCTTGCCGAATGCGGCGAAGCGATGGGACGACTATATCACCATTGAGGACAACTGGCCGAGGATCATCGCGATAATGGAGCGCGTGGTTTACGACCCTAGGCACTCAAACCATCCGGCATATCGTCCAATCGATTTACAAGACAATACAAAAATGAATGAGAGGCTTGCAGTGCCGTATCAAGCAGTAACAATCACGACAACTGGAACAAATAGGGTTCGCGTGAAGCTCGCCGTTAAGACGATAATCGGTAGCGAGGTATCTGTTGACCTACCAAGTGAGAGCGTTGCTACAGGTAGGTTGATAAGGATTGTAAATGAAAAAGACCGTGAAGGGAAGATTTTGATGTCTGAGGCCCTGCGAGGCGAAGACGAGTACAGAACGATTATTCAGCAGATGGAGAGGGATTCTGGCAAATGAAGTCAAGTGTAAAAGGGTATGATAATGCATTTCATCTGCAGGAGGATAAAAACGGCAGGTTAAAGGGCTCTATTCCTGGACGGAACGGCGTAGATTTCCGATGCTCTTTGAATCCTCAGCCATCGACGTCTTTTTATGAGTACACGGGGACCGCTACCGCACTGATGCGCGGAACCAGAGAGCCAATCAAGGTTCATGGAAAAGTGGTGTCAGTACCGATTCATGTTGGTCGCCCGAAGGGCAACCATACAATCGAAGATATGATCAACCAAGAAGTCAGACTTGCTCTATTCAAACTAGAACAGAAGTGCGTCGGCCAAGCATGTGAAGACTATCGGAAGAATCTGCTGCTGGTTGATATGACACTCGCTGATGCGTTAAATGCTTACCTCGTGGATGCGCGACGCGAGCGGAGTAAGAATGATTCTGTTCGGGATGCATATTCCGGAAGGTTACAACGCCTATCTGACAAACTGGCAGGAGCTCCAATCGGCAGGATCAACAGTAAGATTTTAAGTCAAGCTTTGCCAAATAAGAGCGACAGAACAAAAGCGGAGTATCTCTCTGATCTTCAGCACTTTGCTGACTATGCTGAGGTCCAGCAGAGATGTGAATGCGGCTTGCGCACAACGATTGAGAGAGTTAAAGGCAAACTTAAGTTGAAGGATTCGGACAAAGCCGAAGCGGCTGCAGCAAAGGTGGCATCCAACAGTAAGATATTGCCGGATGAGGCCGAAAGGGTGCTTAATAATCGAATTGAGCAAAATCTCGATAATCCACGCTTTGTGGCTCTCGCGTTTGCAAAGGGCGGCGGGTTGTCAAATGCCGATATCTGTGCTCTGAAAGTCGGGGATATTCAGACTACGTCGAACACTGAAGTTACATTTGTTCGCTTAACCAAGAACTACGTGTCGGCAACGCAAGATTACACATTTCCTCTGTTCCCGTTGGAGTCGCGCTTAATCCGCAAGTATCTGCGGACGTTGGAGAAAGAATATGGGCCAGACAGGCTTACAGAAGATAGGTATCTGCTTTCTGCAGAAGATGATGGCTTGACACCTCTTGAGGCGAGGGAAATTACAGAACTATGCCGACTAGAACTCCAGAAGATGAGATTCGGATATGCAGAACTGATTGGCAATGCGGATCTCAGTCGTGATAAAGGAATCACGATGTTACGATCGACATATCGGGCAAGGCTGGAGGCATGTGGCATCACCAAAGACCACGATGAGGGCGCTTGGCTTTTCATGCATCATATGACGCTTGGCAATAACACACAGGCTGACCATTACAGGTCATTCACTGCGGAGTCGGGCAGACAATGCTTGCTTGACTACGTTATGCAGGATCGTCGCTTTCTCCCCAAACAGTTCTCACCGTGTCTATATCATACAGGGAGTGGCTCATTTACTCTACGGCCCGAGGATGGCAATGCGTATCAAGCGTTCATTGAATTTGAACTGGTGCCGGGCGAAAGAGCAATGATTCGGACGCAGACAGGAGCCTATTTCGAAATACTCGAGGTTGAGGAGATTGTGGACAATGGTATAACAGTCGAGGAGGTAGAATGATAAATGATTCTCAGAGATATTCAGAAACTTTCCGAGAACAATCGTGAAAATGCTAGTTTGCGAATCGTGGGTATTCGATCTCCAGAAAAAATGGGGCGAGGATACAGTTCTGAGTTTTTGGTTCGTGCCCCGAATGGTACAACGAGTTCGGTACGGATCGGGGCGGGAGCACTGATGACCATCGGAATCGGAGCAAAAGTCGAATACGGGAGGGTTATTCTTCTCAATAAAAAAAGTAATAACGAGGTAAAAGAGTATAAGTTATTATGGAATGAAAAGCCAATAAAAATAGCAGATATTCCAGATGAGTTAAAGATACCTAACGAGTTTATCGATTGGAGGTATATGCATGAAGAATACTGCTATCACATAGAAAAGGACGGCATACACTACATTCTCCCATACATCGAGGTGCACAATACTCTCTATGCAATTTCGACTGAGTTCTCTGTGTGGTTTTGCCGCGGAGAAGATATTAAGAAGCTCTGCAAAAACCAGATAACCCTATCAGAAGATGAGATATTCATTGAGTTTACACAAAGGTTAAAACGTAGGGTCATCCAAGATTGGGAATACTTTTTTATAGAGAGTATTCACATGGGAAGTGACTTCCAAAATGCTCAAAAGGTTTTTCAAGAAACAGGATACTTGAGACCACAGCATCCGCTCGGCATGGTTGAATGCAGTGGTTTACCGCTATCAGAAAAAACTGTATTGATTACTTCATTCAATATGATGAATCAAAATAATGAACCGAAGTTCAAGACGATTCACTATTCGCCCAATCAATCTCGAAAAAAAGAACACAACGAGCAACTGGCTACGAAAGAAGAGAAAGCTCCACCTACGATCAAGATAAAAGTGTCCGAAGCAGAACAAACAAAAGTGGCAGGTCCGGATGCGAAAGTGCGAGAAAGAGAAAAGGCAAAAACAGCCGAGACAGGCCGCGAGCCGTTGATGGATCGTAGCAAGCAGATTGTCAAAGCGATCACAGAAAAACTTGAAGACGGAAAGAGATTCAAAATCAACCAGACTCCTGCCCGTGGTAGTGAATTGGCACCGGTTTTGGCAGAGGAGCAGGATGGAGATGATCGAATCGGCGGGGTTCCGCGCGTCAGTTTACAGGCGGTCAGTATGGAGTGTGTGAATAACATTCCGGATGAGGGATTCTACGATTTCAAAAAAATGCTGAAAGAGCTGACAAAGCTGGGCTGTGAGCTATCATTCGTTCAGTTTTTTCCAGAGAATTCCAAATACAATCCCAAGCGAAGCGTTGCAATCGTAGGAATTCTTGCGTTCAATAAATATTTCCAGATATTTGAAGCCAGCAGAGATGAAAAACCGCTTCTGTCATCACAAATATGGCGTGTGCCTCGCAATCAAACGGAAATGTCATCTCAAATCAGCTCTCAGATGTTGAGCGAGCTTTTTGACCAGACAGGCCATTGGGGTAACTGTGGGAAAATGCTGACAGCGCTGCGCCATGGCAGTAGCAATTCGACATCGCGTTGGACAAAACGTTTGATCGCTAAAATGAAAGACTTGGCCATGCCATTTCTCGACTAATCAAAAAGCGATCGTAGAGAATCAAGTATCCGGATATCCGACAGATGTGTATCGGATATCCGGATGCGCTTTTATTTTGCCTTGTCCCGTGCCATGGTCTCATCGATTGCGCGAAGCACAAAGGAATTGACCGACTCTCCCATCTGCTCCGCGTGCGCTTGGATGGTGGCGCGCTGCCCTTTTTTTGCACGCACACGAATGTCGTCATAATTTTTCTTGTTGTACACCTGTACGGCGCGCTGCTGCGATTTTGAAATGGGCATATCCGTTATCCTCTGAAAAATAATGTTCTTTATTATACTACAAGGGGAATATGAATGCAATTGTAGATAGTGCACAAATACTGGTACCATTTTTTGTAAGGAAAAATCGTGCTCCCTGCTTGACAATATGGTACCAGTATATTATAATAGCAAAGAAAACAGGCAACGCATAGGGGCGGCAACCCCTATGCGTCAGCGCAGACGAAGCGGCGTCTACACTATGGCTATTGCCACACCCAACCACAGTATATTCTAGCGATCAAAAAAACGCAAGAGGATTTTCGCTGACTGTGGGTGAAGTACATTCGGGGAAGCACGGCATTGTGTAGATTGTGTTTGCAATCTATGCGGTGCCTTGCTTTTTGCACATAGCAGCTGGACGGCACGAATAAAGTGGGGGTGGAGAGTGGACATGGAAACAAAAAAGCAATACAAGACGGCACTGTACTGCCGTCTCTCGCGAGATGATGGCGATAAGGCGGAGAGCGACAGTATCGTTGTGCAAAAACATATGCTCGAAGATTACTGCGCCTTAAATTCGGAATTTACGATTATTTCGTTTTACGCGGATGACGGATACACCGGCACCAATTTTAACCGTCCGGATTTTCAGCGGATGCTGGCGGACATTGAAAAGGGAGATGTTGATTGCGTTATTGTCAAAGACCTCTCGCGGTTTGGGCGGGATTATATCGACATTGGCTACTATCTGGAGCGTTATTTTCCCGCAAAGGGTGTGCGGTTTATTGCAATCAACGACCAAGTCGACAGTCTCAAGGGTCCCTACGATATGATGTTGCCCCTTAAAAATGTGTTTAATGCCCAGTATGCAAAAGATACCTCCGACAAGGTGCGAAAGTCGTTTCGCACGAAGATGCAGCGCGGAGAGTTTGTCAGCGCGTTTGCCCCTTACGGATATGCCAAGGATCCTGAAAACCGAAACCACTTTGTCATCGATCCAGAGGCGGCAGAGACAGTGCATCACATATTTGAGCAGAAAACGAAGGGCACGACGGATCGGGATATTGCGCGGATGCTCAACGCGGACGGCGTACTGAGCCCTATCGCGTATAAGCAGAGCAAGGGAATCAAGCTGAGCGTCAACCAGAGATACAGGGGAACGTGCTATTGGTCGGATTCTGCGGTTCATCGAATTCTCCAGAACGAGATGTACCTCGGCCGCATGGTCTCCAATCGCTATCCGTCGGACGTGATGCACGGAAAGCACCGCCTTGCTCCGCGAAGCGAGTGGATTGTCGTAGAAGGCACGCATGAGCCGATTATCTCCCCGGAACTTTGGGCCGCAGCGCATGAGGCTGCAAGAAAAGGGAAAGAAGAGAAAGCTAAACAGATAGAAGCTAAACAAGAGAAAACAGGATTATTCAGCGGCTTACTTCGTTGCGGCAACTGTGGTTGCGCGCTGGTCAAAAAAGGAGGTGACAGCAGAAACTATTACTGCTCCGCCTATAAAGCATATGGGGCAATCGCCTGTAGCAAGCACGCCATCCGAGAGGATGAATTGGCAGAAGTGGTTTTGTCAGATTTGAATCAGCTCATATCACAGGTCAAAAACCTGAGCGAGCTTGCGGAGAAGCAATATGCTAAGCGCAGCGCGACGCAGGCGGCAAACATGCGACGAACGGATGCCGTCCGCGCGAAAATTCAAAGGCAGAAGCAACGGCTGTATGAGGATTACAGAGCTGGCTCTGTTTCGCGGGAAGAATTTATTCGCCGTAAAGCAGAATATGATGCGCAGGAACATGCGCTGGCAGAGAGTGAAAGAGAGCCGGAGGAATCCGGGCAGCGGAATACCCCGGCGAAGCAGTCTTGGGTCGAAAAGTTGCTTCGCATGAAAAAACTGGAAACGCTGGATCGGATGATTTTGGAGGAAACGATACGAGAAATCCGCGTATTTGACGATGGCCACATCGAGATATGCTATCTGTTTTCCGATGAGCTGAGCGGACTGCTCGGAAATGAAACGAAAAGTGGCAAGGTGACTTGACATACTGGTACCAGTATATTATAATAAGGACAAGAAAACACGAATGGAGCTGTTCAATAGGGCGGCAACCCTTTGAACAGCGCAGATGAGGCGGCATCTACACAACTGTGCGCTGTGCATTAGCTCTTGGGCTGGCAAAGCGCAAAAGAAGTGCTCTCCGAGCGCCGTGTAGAGTCATATCTGCGCGGTGCTTTCTTGTATTTCACAAGTAGAGGAGAGTGATGGAAGTGAATCAACAAAGACTGTTCACCCGCGCGCCGCCTTGGGAGTAAGCCCTCAGGGTATGTTTGCCGGCGTACCTTCATAGAAATGGAAAAAACCATGAAATGGAGGAACGAAGATGCATCAGAATGGGAATGAGAGCAATACAGGCGTGAAGGAGCGCAATCGTTATCAAATCGTGCGCATTTTTGTAGGGGAGCGCACCGCCGAGCAGGTGGTTGCAGACCTCATCAAAGTGCATACGGCGGGAGCAGGCTAAATATGGCGCCCGCAAAAGATCGGTACCGGGCGGCGGCGTACTGCCGCCTGTCCCGGGAGGACGGCGACAAGCCGGAGAGTGACAGCATTATCAATCAGCAGCACGCAATCGAGGACTTTTGCGCACGGAACCCTGCTTTCGAGCTGGTTGCTACGTTCGCGGACGACGGCTGCACGGGAACAAATTTCGACCGGCCCGCGTTTCAGCGGATGCTCGCGCAAATTGAAGCGGGAGAGCTCGACTGCGTCATTGTCAAAGACCTCTCCCGCTTCGGGCGCGACTACATCGACATGGGGTTTTATCTGGAACGGTTCTTCCCCAGCAGGGGCGTTCGCTTCATTGCCATCAACGACGGCGTGGACAGTGCTCGCGGGGCATACGATATGCTGCTGCCACTCAAAAACATCTTCAACGCCCAATACGCAAAAGACATCTCTAATAAGGTAAAGGGGGCGTTCCGCACCAAGCAGCATCGGGGCGAGTTTATCGGAGCGTTTGCGGCATACGGCTATCAGAAGGACCCTGCGGATAAGAACCATCTGCTCGTTGACCCCGTGGCAGCGAAAGTGGTGCATGAAATCTTTACGCTTGCTTCGGGCGGGATGGGGAAACAGAAGATTGCGGACAAGCTTAATGCGGACGATGTGCCGAGTCCGAGCGTTTATAAGCGCCTGATGGGGGCGCGGTACCGGAATACAGACGAGAGCGTGTCGGACCGTAAATGGACGTACGCTGCGGTTCACAAGATCCTCGGCAGTGAGCTCTATATCGGGAATATGGTTTCGAACCGCAATGCACGCGAGACCATGCATGGTAAGGAGCAAGCGGTCAGCAGAGAAGACTGGATCATCGTGGAGGGAACGCATGAGGCGATTATCTCACGTGAGCTGTGGGATTCCGTGCAGAAGCAAAACGGCTCATGTGCACGAGAGAACAGCATGTTCGCGGGGTTTCTGTTCTGCGGGGATTGCGGCAGTCGAATGGTCAAAACCGATTGGAACCGAAAGACCATGTACTGCTGTGGGAACTACCGGAGGTACGGAACGGCGACGTGCACGAAACACTTTGTTTCGGAAGCACAGATTGAGGAAGTTGTTCGAACGGACATGAATCACGTTATACGCCAAGTAAAAGAACTCAAAGCCCTCGCTGAAAGCAATCGGCCAATCAGCTTTGCGGCGCAGCAACGCCAAAAGGAATGGAAACAGCTTAAACAAGCCATCGAACGGGTTCGAGAGCTGAAAAAGGCTGTGTATGAGGACTATCGAGACAAGCTGCTGGACAAGGATGAGTATCTGCGATACAGGGCGGACTACGACACACAGGAGAAAACGCTTGCGGCACAGCTAGAGGCTGCGAACAAGAGCAACGGCGAATCCTGTGCCGTGAATGGAGCGTGGGTTGACCGGCTCCTCCGGCAAGGTGAGTTGGAACTCATTGATCGCGCAGTGCTTGCGCAAAACGTGAAGGAAATCCGTGTATATGAGAACAAACGAATCGAAATCACCTATCTGTTTTCAGAGAAACTCTACAGCGCTTTGAAGGACTGACATCTTATGACTACAAAAGAATGGAGAGAAAAAGAATATGAAACGTTTTGAAATTTATCAGGCAGCACTCCCAATCGTCAAGGGAAGCCACATCCAGAGCGGGAGCCGTCCCGTGGTCATTGTCAGCAATGACATGGCCAACGCCTACAGCCCGGTTGTGACGGTCGTACCGCTGACGACCCGGCTTGGCAAAAAGTGTCTGCCGACGCACGTGACGCTGCTGACGAGCGGACTTCGCACGGTCAGCCTCGCTCTATGCGAGCAGCTCACGGCACTTGATAAGTCGCGCATGACCCATTATATCGGGTATGTGACCGACCCGGACGACCGCGCCGCTCTTGACCGCGCGATGTCCATCCAACTCGGCCTCGCGGCGTGATGAAGTTGCAGAATAACAAAGGATAATTATGGAGGATTTGAAGATGAACATTAAGAAAAACACCAACACCACCGAAATCACCTGCCCGCATTGCGGCGAAACCATCGTGCTGGACGAGAGCGCATACAAGACTGTTGCGCAGCAGGTGCGTGACCGCGAGTTCAATGCCACTGTGCAGGAAGCAAAGGAACGCTTTGAGCGGGAGATGACTGCAATGAAGGCGACGCACAAAGCAGAGTTGGACGCGCTCGCCGCCCGGAAGGACGCGGAGCGGCAAGCCGTACAGACTGAGGCAGAGCAGGAAATCGCCACGGTATATGCAGACGCGGATATCAAAATCGGACAGGCTCGGGCAGAAGCAGCTGTCACCAAGTCGGAAAAGGACATCGCCATCGCGCAGGCGGAAGAAAAGCTCAAGGTTGTTCAAAAGTTGGCGGCACAGGAGAAAGCAAGCGCCGTCACAGAGGCAAAGGCCCAGACCGCAAAGACCTACAGCGAACGCATCACCGAATTGGAAGCACAGGTGCGCGCCGCAGAGGCTGAACGCAAGCTTGCCGTAAGCGAAGCAAGCCAGACCGCCCAGAAGACCATTGCGGCAAAGGACAGCCAGCTCGCGGACCTGCGGCATCGGCTCGACCAGCAGAAAAACGAGCATGCCATCGCGCTCGAAGCAAAAAACCGTGAGCACGCGCTGGCACTCCGACAGAAGGACGAGCTCATCGAGTATTACAAGGATTTCAAGCTGCGCCAGTCCACCAAGATGCTCGGCGAGTCTTTGGAGCAGCACTGCCTGACACTGTTTGAACAGGTTCGTGCCATCGGCTTTCCGCGCGCGTATTTTGAGAAGGATAACGACGCGAGCGGCGGCTCTAAGGGAGACTTTGTTTTCCGTGATTTTGACACGAACGGCGTTGAATATATCAGCGTGATGTTCGAGATGAAAAACGAGGCGGACGATACGGTCAAAAAGCATAAGAACGAGGACTTCTTCAAAAAGCTGGACGCCGATCGCAAGGCGAAGGGCTGCGAATACGCCGTTCTCGTCTCCACGCTTGAAGCCGACAGCGAGCTTTATAACGCGGGCATCGTCGACGTCTCTCATCGTTATCAGAAGATGTATGTGGTTCGCCCGCAGTTCTTTATTCCTTTGCTCACGCTCTTGCGCAACGCCGCCACCAACTCGCTCGCGTATCGGGAGGAGATAGAGATGCTTCGCAATCAGCACTTTGATGTGCAGCTGTTTGCGGGAAAGCTGAATGATTTCAAGATGAAATTCGGGAAGAGCTACGGAGCGGCAAACAAGCAGCTCGAAACGGCAGTCGAGGAGATCGACAAAACCATCGCGCATCTGGAAAAGACGAAAAAGGCGCTGCTGTCCTCCGCAAAGCATCTCGAGAGCGCCAACAGCAAGGCGGAGGATATGACGCTTAAGCGGTTGACCCGCGGCAATCGCACGATGCAAAAGAAGTTCATGGATGCAGGCATTGATGTGGTCAAAGATTCCAAGATGAGCGATAAAAAGGATAGTGGAGCAGCTTGACAGAAATGAGAAAAAACGGGGCGGCACCTCGGCGCCGCCCCAGAGAGGAGAGACATGGTGAATTCTAAAGAAATCGGGCGGAATATTCGCCGCTATCGGCTCAAACGCGGCATGACGCAGGAGCAGCTTGCGGAAGCGGCAGAGCTGACGTCGGGTTATATCAGCAGAATCGAGAACGGTACGAAAAGCCTGCGATTATCAACCCTGTGCCACATCGCCGAAACGCTGGATACAACGGTGCAATCGCTGCTGACGAGCGACGATGTGAGCTGCGACATGCGGCTCCTATCGCTGTTCGCGGACTGCGAAACGTGGGAGCAGGCGCTCATCGTCGATGTCGCCGAGGCGGCGAAGGTAAGCCTGAAAAAGCACAAAGCAGCATAAAAGTATGTGGGAGCCGGCTCAGGGATGGACCGGCTCCCACGTTGCCTACGCCTATTGGTACCAGCAAGTTTGACTCCCGGTGTCTGGCGTTTCGGGGACCATATGGGTATGATGATAGTGCGCACAATCGCCTAAATCATATCTAATCGCCGCGAGGAGACCAACT
>Ga0310695_10010233_pt1 | contig 13781 bp, 15 predicted proteins | sample RumenRJG_04DNA_FD_203882 | JGI IMG/M metagenome (GOLD analysis project Ga0310695, IMG submission 203882) | Bovine rumen microbial communities from Lethbridge, Alberta, Canada - RJG_04 (v2) (version 2) | ecosystem: Host-associated > Mammals > Digestive system > Stomach > Rumen | place: Canada... | reverse complement strand
CTATGACTACGAAGTCTGACTATTTTCCGCCTGAGTATAAGATAGTTGACATCGTGAAGTTGATGCAAGAGAACAAGTTGGAGAGTTTCATCAAAGAGCAAGACTTTGACATTCTTCTTTTGATAAATGGCACTATAAGCTGTTATGGCGGGCTTGAGAAGTTTGCTCTTCTGGATCTTGCTACATATAGGACTGCAAAAGTTTTTGACAAGAAGACAGTCTTCATATCATGTGACATCTGCATACCATTTGTCGCTGACATGTGGAAGAGAATTCACTTGAAGCCTTGGGTTGGCAAATACAATAGAGAAGAGCATCTGTTGTTTGGCAAGAATTTCTACATGTTGACTCAAGCACGGAATTTGGATGTGCTGTATGACATTCTAGAGTCAAGACGTGGATATATCAATGTGTTCAAGCGTGAGAATATTGAGAACTTCTCATTTGAGAAGTTTCCGTGTGACAGTGAGGTCAACTACATTCCAGTCAATCCAAGCCCTGAATATGACTTACTGTATGGTGGTACTCTTAGGACTGGAAGAAGAATAAGGAACATCGTGAAATGGTACTACAACCATCCAAGCTTGAACATTGAGCTTTTTGGAAGGATGGATCAAAGCAAGATAGACGAGTTCGCGAAGAAAGAGTGCGGTGACAACTTCTACAAGCCTAAGTTTGCAGATCCAGTAAATTATTTAGAGCACGGCAAGAAGATGAATCAAGCACTTGCGACAATAGTGATTGGTGACACAATGTATGAGCAGACTGATACTGTCCAGCAAAGAGCATATGAGTCAATGTGCGCGAACGTAGTGACATTCATTGATGAGCGTCTTGACAGACCGCATAATGTATATGGCTGCAACTCAGGTCTTGAGAAGTTCTTGTATCTGCAAAGCCCTGACCAGCTGGAGAAGAGGATTGCGATGCTGAAAGATAGCCCTGAGTTGAGAGCAAAGATACTTGAGTGGCAGCAGCGCATAACAAGCTTTGACAAGCAAGCGTGGTACAATGAGTTCGCAGAGAAGCTTTTGAAGTGACATGAACCAAGGCAAGATGGACAGATACTTCATGGGAGTAGCTAAGTTGACATCACAGCTCTCTCATGCTAGACGCACTAAAGTCGGAGCTGTTATGACAAAAGACAACCGCATCATAAGCATTGGCTATAACGGAGTTCCTAAGAATTTCCCCAACAACTGTGAGGATGAGCTTCCAGACGGATCTCTTGTCACAAAGAACATAGTTGTGCACGCTGAGATGAATGTGCTTTGCTTCTGCGCTAGAACAGAGATTGAGACTGAAGGAGCGACTGTGTACTTGACTCTTTCACCTTGCTCTACATGTGCTCTTGCTATGATACAATCTGGAATAAAGAGAGTCGTGTATCTAGAGAAATATCGTGACTTGAGCGGAATAAAGATACTCGAGCAAGCAGGAGTAGAAATAGAGCAGTTCCAAGGAGCATATAATTCAATTGAGGAGACAAAATGTTAGAAATGTTAGACATAAAGCCAAAGTTCCCAATTATCATTGTTGAAGGCAGTGATGCATCAGGCAAAAGTACACTTATAAGTAAGTTGATGGAACAACATCCAAACAACTGTTATATTCATTGTGCAGTGACAAATGACATAAACTCACTTCACAAGAACGCGATTGACACGGCTTTGGTCGCCTCACAAGAACGTTGGGTGTTTATTGACAGACTTCATCTCTCTGAGAAAGTGTATGGAACAGTGTTTAGAGGCGGGCCTTCATATGACGTAGATGCATTTGACAAGATGATCACTGAGCAGATTCCAACTCTGAAGAAGATCTTGTGCATAGTAGACAAAGACACAGTACTCGCAAAGCATGCAGAGCGTAAAGATAAAGAGATGTTTGACGACATCTCGAAAGTGTGGGACATGTATGCAGAAGTCGCGAAGACTGATGCTTCTTGGACTACATATAACTGGAAGACAGACGTCATATATTTAGACACATTAGAGATAGTTCATGACAAGGAGGATCCACAATGAAGATGATAGCAGGTCAGTCATTTGCAGAAGTCTACCAGAAAGCAATGGGGCTTCTTTTGACAAATCCAGACTATGAGTCAAAGCCACGTGGTCTTGAAGTGAGAGAGTGCTTGAACGTCGGCATCCACATCGAAGACCCTTCTAAGAACTTGTTTAAGTACAATGACAAGAGTTTGACATTGCCGACTGGATATGTCAAGAAAGAGATGTGCTTGTACTTGATGGCGACAGATGACGCAAAGTTGTTCACTAAGGCATCAAAGTTCTGGGACAGCATCAAGACAAAAGATGGTAAGATAAACTCAGCATATGGAAACCTCATATTTAACAAGAGCCTTAAAGATGGAAGGTCTCAGTTTGACTGGGCTTTTGACAGTCTGAAGAATGACAAAGACTCAAGGCAGTCATTCATGCGGTTCAACAACACTTGCCATCAGTATGACGGCAACAAAGACGTGCCGTGCACTTTTATTATGTCTTTCCATATTCGTAAGAATAAACTCAATGCAACAGTGAATATGCGGAGCAATGATATTATAAAGGGTACAACATATGACATTCCAAGTTTCATTTTGTTCCAGAGACTCATGTTGTTGAGACTGAGAGAAGTGTATCCAGATCTTGAACTGGGGTTTTACGAGCATTTTGCAAATTCTCTACATCTATATGAGACTGATTTTGAACTAGTTCAAAAACGTGTCTATGACAATGAGATTCGAGAGAGTTCATATCCATTTCCAGAAGACTGGCATTGTATCAAGTCAGAAGACATCATGAAGTGCTTTGACATCAAGGTGAATAAGCAGCCTTGGCTGTTTGATGGATGGCAGTGTGCTTCTAACAAAGATTTCTATGAATGGATCTGCAAATAAAGTCTAGAAGTGAATGATATTTAAATGCAGTTGATGCATATAGAGTGTAAATAATAATTTTATACAACTAAACAACAAGGAAAATGAAAATAATGAAGAAAGTAATGATGATAGCTGTTGCTGCAGCAACTTTTGCATGCAACGCAGCATTGATGCCAGTTGCCTGCGCTGAGTGTGGTGCTTCTGGAAGTTCTGAGTGCGATACGATCGTGTTCAAGGTGACTGGTTCTGGCAAGGCAGTAGCTACAGACAAGGGCTATAAGACTGTCAAGCAGCTCAAAGTAAAGAAGGGGGCACTTGCTCTATTTGGAGCATATTGCTCTCTTACTGATACATGCTGCTATGAGACTGGCATGTTCTATGCTACAATCAAAGTCGGCAAGAAGTCAGTGCATGTCGCTCAGGAAGTCGAGCTTGGTGTGTGGTCTTTGTTTGGCAAGAACCTTGAGAGCACTCGCGATGTGAACCTCAAGAGAGGCAAGACTTACAAGCTTGAGTCTGCTCTGTATGTTGAAGGTGTTGATGGAACATATGTCACAGATGACAGTGAGATTGAAGATCTTACATTTGCGGCTTCTGCATTTGGCAAGATTGAAGTTGGTGTCTCCAAGCTGAAGAAGCAGAAGGGTTGCTCTACATGCACTGAGATCTGCACAGATTGCACTCCTGTCTATACGCCTAAGAAGTACAGTGGCTGGTTCGTCGGTAAGTACGCTTGTGTTGGACCAGAAGACTGCTTTATGTGTGACTGCTCTAACACTGACGTATTTGGTGGAACTTGGAAGGCAGCTTACACTTCTAAGGTCACAACAGATGCTGGAGCTCGGCAGCTTGTTGGAGTTGACATCAGTGATGATCTGTAATAAATAAGCAGCATAACAACTGCTAAATGAAAGCTCTAGGGTAACCCTAGAGCTTTTCAATTTAATATTTTTGAAAGTAAATATGTTCATATGCAATTAATCACGTTAGACTAGCTCAAGAAGCTTGCGGGCTCATCATCAGTTGATGAGTCTTTGTTTGACACATCAGGCAGCATTGAAATTGGACCTGGATTCAAGTTTTAGGACATATGCAGCATATATGACAAGAAGTTGAAAGAGTTCAAGACTACTGGACATATCTACTTGAGACAGCGATTGTACAACTACATGAATGCTGATGTTCTCAGCAAGCATTGTCCACCAATTGAGCTAGTTGGAAAGGGCAGTTCAAGGACAGCTTATGCGTGCATCGGCGGCAAGTGCTTGAAAGTCGCGCACAATGACGCGGGTGTAGCATAGAACAAGCAAGAGTACAAGACAACGTCAAGAAGGCTTTTCAAGCGGTCATATGAGTGCTTTGCGCAGTCATATGGATCAAATGGAAAAGACTTTGGACTGCTTCTTACAGAGTGCTGTGCTAAAGCAGACAAAGAGCAGCTTGCGGCAGCATTTGATGTGTCAAGCTTTGAAGTCATACGTGCAATAATGCTAGAAGTTGGTGCATCACATTCATCTGACATCAAGACCGCTACATCTGGCTTGTCAAAGAAAGCTGCTGAATATGCTCAGCACAGCAAAGGCTTCAAGGCAATGCAAAACTGGTCAAAAATAGCAGATGAAGCTGCTCGTTTTCTGCTAGAAATGTCAAAGGCTAGCAAATCTTAGATGACAGCTGGCTTAGAAGTCTATTTTCATGATATTTGACTTCTGGCATAGAAATGGATTAGATGAACTGATGCCTGGTGATGTTTCTTTGTATGACAACTGGGGTTTTGCTATACGAGACGGAGACATAGCGCCAGTGATGCTTGATGCTGGATTTTCTAAGTCAGTAGCAAACACTCATTATTGATTTGCTGCACATGTCTTAGTTGCCAGAAGCTTGCTAAGCGTGTAAAATACAAACATGAGCGAAGAAGTTTTCAATAAGGCAATTGACCTCACAGACATTCCACAAGATCAATGGAGAAAAGACTACATAGGACCGGGGTATAGGAATGTCTTCTATACTACAAACCATGACAAAGAAGGGCAGATAGTCCTCTTTGGATATGACTTAGTGGGGAATCCAAAGACATTCATCTGTCCATGGCAGAGCCGTTTGAAGTATAGAGTGAAATATGACACAGGAGTGAAAGACATCTTCGGCAATTTCGTGGAGACTCGATACTACAAGTCAAGCTATGACCGCAAGAAGAGGCTTGAAGACATCGGGCAAAGTCTGTGGATTGTAGAGTGCTTGAGGCCAGAGCAAGAGTTCTTGCAAGAGATGTTCTACAAAGACTGCTTGGACAACAACTTCAACACACAGCCAATGCGAGTGCAGTTCATTGATATCGAGACTGAGGTGTCGGATGTCTTTGTCAAGCCTAAAGACGCGACAAACCGCATCAATATGATAACGATATATGACAACTTCACTGAGAAGTACTATACTTGGTCGTTGCAGAAGACTAAGATTGACTTCAAAGAAGAGCCTTTGAAAGACTATCCAAAAGACAAATTTGTGCTGTTTGATGACTTCAATGATGACGAGGAGGCGCTTCTTGAAGGCTTCTTGAGCTGGATTGAAGAGAACTATGCAGATGTATCTGTGTCTTGGAATGGAAAAGCTTATGACTGGCCATATATTGTCAGGCGAATTGAGAATGTGCTCGGCAAGAACGCAGCTAAGCGCTTGAGTCCAGTCGGCAAGTACTTCATAAAAGAAGTCAATCACGCGAATGAGAGAGCAGATGTTGGAGCTGAGATAGAAGTTGACATAAGTGGATTGTTCATTGCAGACGACTTAGTGCTTTACAGAGACAAGTTCTTGATTGCACCTGCACTTGACGGTGGATATAATCTATCAAATGTAGGCGAGCATGAAGGGCTTGGCAGGAAGATACAATATGAAGGTACTTTAAAAGACTTATATGTTAATGATTTTGATAAATTTTATGAGTACAATGTTCGAGATGTTGATCTATTAGTCAAGATCGAGAACAAGTGCAAGCTTGTCAATCTTGCACGTAAAGTCGCAGGAAGAGGCCTCTGCCAGTATGGCACGATCTACTCATCGATTGCTTATTTGACGGGGTCATTAATCGCGTTCGCGCGAGACAACATGGGAGTCGTATTCCAGTCATACCTCAACAAGCCTAACGAGAAAGAGCAGTATGAAGGCGCATTTGTGTTTCCACCCGTGCAAGGCGTGTATAAAGGTGGAATAGGATGTGTGGACTTCAACAGCCTTTACCCGAGTTCCATTCGTGTTTCTAATATGTCAGTCGAGACATATGTCGGCAAAGTCTCAAGAATGAATTATCCAGGTCCATTGAACAGTGAAGAGTACATTGACTTGAGTGATGAAAGTCTGACAGACTTGTGGCTTTATCCAGCAAACGGCAGTAAGCGCAAGCAAGTGAAAAGAGAAGACTTGCTGAAGCTAATTGAGACAAAGTGCATATACACTCGCAATAACACTTTGTTTTTGAAGCACAGTGTAAAGCAGGGAGTGATATCAGCTTGGTGCAAGCATTTCTACTCACTGAGGAAGAGCACAAAGAAGAAGATGCAAGCACTTGATCTTGAGATATACAAGGGAAACATCTCGAAGGACAAGATAGCACAAGCAAGACTTGAAGTAGAGAATCTTGACGCTGACCAGCACTCATTGAAGATCATGTTGAACAGCGTATATGGAATGTTTGGCACGAACCACTCACCAATTTACAGTTCACACATAGCGCAGAGCATCACGCGTACTGGTAAGTTTTGCAACATCAGCGCAAGCAAGTTCATAAAGAGAAGATTCAAAGAGCTGTTTGGAATTGACGAGAACTATGTCGTCACCGTATCAGGAGATACTGATAGTTGTGACAACATGACACAAATTTACATAAGACATAATTAATTTAAATTATAAAAATATTTTATGAGGAGATACATATGGGTGTGTCTCCTCATAAAATTTCAGTATAATGTATTTATGAAAAAGTTTTTTAATAAATTGAATTCCAGTTTAATTGACTACTGGACAAGCTGTGGACTAAATGAAAAATCTTTTTATTGTCGTTCATGTGGGAAAATGATGCTTGATCTTTCAGAAATAAAAAACTTATGCCATAATGATAGAGGTTTTTATGTTATAACACCTACAAATCATATTAGATATGGATATACTGAAAATGAAATGAATCGTTGGTTAGTTAAAGGTCGTACTATTTCTGGAAAAATATTCTTTAGACATTGTTGCTGGGACTGCTTTTTTAAACAACTGCGTGAAACTGTTGACATTGCGAGACGTGCAAGAAAAGGAAAATGGTATGCAAAAATAGTCAATGGAAGCAATGTCATACCATGTTCATCAACATCACCTTCAAAAGAGGTTTTCACTTTGTTGTTTGACATAACAGATGAAGAACTCGAGAAAGAACGGCTGAAATTTGCAACTGCGACATTAGAGTCAAAAATAATGCGGTATGGAGTAGAAGAAGGAACAAGACGCTGGAATGAATATCGAAAACGTCAGTCATATACATGCTCAAAAGAGTACATGATGAATGAAAGAGGAATGACTGAAGATGAATGGAAGGCATTCAATGCAAATAGAGCTTCTACAAAAGAGAATTTCATAAAAAGATATGGAGTAGAAGAAGGAACAATACGTTGGAATAACTATTGTGCTTATGAAAGCTATGCTGGATCTTCATTGATATGGTTCATTGACAAATATGGCAATGAAGAGGGAAAGAAAAAATATGATGAAGTATGCGCGAAGAAAGAGAAATCAAAAGCATATTCATATGTTAGTCAAAAGTTGTTTGAGAGCATAGATGAAATACTTGGAGATATTGCATTGACATCTAGATGGGAGTAGAAAAACCATGAATATGAAATCATTGCTCCGTTTGACATTGAATACATAAAACTTCATAATGATGTCATTTCAACAGTTGATATGAGTGCAGGCATTAACTTGATTAACGTGTTTAATGATAAAAGCGTTAAAATGGTAAAAATGCGTCCAGACTATGTCTTAGGCAAGCATATAATTGAATTCAATGGAGATTTTTGGCACGCAAATCCAAAAATATATAAAGAAAATGATGTCTTGACTAAATTCAATAAAACTTATGACATTGCAAAGAACATCTGGGATTCTGATACTCATAGACTTGACATACTTAGAGCATTAGGTTTCAAAGTGCTTGTAGTCTGGGAGAGCGACTATACGAGCGATCCTGAACGTACAGTCACAGAGTGCGTGAAATTCTTGAGAGATGAATGAAATGAAGTGAAAACGAGAGTCTGGACAATGTTGAACATTAAAAACATGAACATAGTGATGCTGCAAGCTTCTGAGGCGTGCGAGATAGTCAAATGCCTCTCAAATGGCATTGCGAGCATGGAGTCTGAGGCAAGCAAGAAAGAGGCATTAGAGCTCGCGAAGAAGCTTGTTGCAATATGCAAAGAATTTGATGTGAAAGTCTTTGCATATGATGAAACACAATATATGGGTAAGACATATCACATCAAGCCTGATGATGATTATCTATTTGGAATATATCATAAGTGGACAACTGAAGATCCGCATTATGAAGAAGTGTCTTACACTGAGTATGACAGACTGCGCTTAAAAGATGATGTTTCATTGAATGAAGAGAGGCTCGAGCTAGTCAGAAGCTTGACGTTCAAAATGAATGCAAGAGATGTTGTGTTCACAGCTACAAGGAACTTGAAAGGACATCAATATTCATGGAAGCTTGTATTGGGAAATGGATTTTTGATAACTGGACCATATGACGAGTGTGGAGAGCTTGTTGAGACTGGATTTGTGACGCCAATAGCTGTAGAAGACTTGTTCAAGAAAGTCGTGAAAGCGCTTGACTGCTTGCCGTTAGTAGAGTATGAGATTTCTCATGCTGTCATGAATGTAGTCGAAGAAGAAAAGTCAAGGCTTGTCAATATTGTCGAAGAAGAGAGAAGACAGAAGATGATAGATGAGCTTCATGAGAGGTTTAATGAAATAAAATGTAAAAATATTACAAAGTAAGTAATAATTGAATTTTGAAATGAAACAAAAACCATGGTCGATATGACTCAATACATTAGACGCTACAAGAAAGACTAGTCAGCAGATCACGTAATGTATAGATGCTCAGATGACGTGCTTGAACAGTGCTCTAAAATGCAGTCAGATGACCATGCTGACTTGTTGACTGAAGATCTAATGTGGTCATCAAGCTCATTGCTTGAATGCAGAAGAGTTCTCGAACATGATGTCATATATATGCATGAAGCTCTTTTGAAGACATATCCAACAAAGTTCTTGACTAAAGCAGTTGCCAGATGTCTATGCAAGAAGCTTGGTGTTCAAAGATGTCTAACATAGATGTCATTAGAGTTCTCTAAATTCGCAGATAATAATAGCTTGATGCTGTATGATCTCAAGCTTGACAAGTTCATAGACTGGGAGCCTAATGATGGACTCTAGCAGCAAGCAATGCTCAAGCTTAAGTGCATGAATGTCGAGGGAGATGTAGCAGGACGAGTCACATATTGTCTAGGAGTCGCGACTTATGACTAGTAGAGTGATTCATAGACTTTCAATACTGCAGAGAAAGACTTGATAAACTGTGGTCAAAGACTTGGATATGACTACATAGCTCAGTCAACACAATATGACTCTAAGCACAGCATGCTTCTGTGTTTTGTCTTGTTTGAGTCGAAGATGCAAGAAGCAGACATAGAGATTGAAGACAACTTGTGGCATATTGCTCCACTTTCTGCGAAAGACAAGATATTGAAAGATGGACTTGTGCCAAAGTCAAAGACTTTCATGTCAAGAGAGAAAGTCAACCACTCTGACAGAGTGTACTTGTTCAATGGCTACAACAAAGAGACATTTGACAGATTCTTGTCGCAATTAGATAAGAAGTCTGCATAGTATGACAGTGCAAAGAAGATCTTGATGAAGAGTAGAGACTATGCGTTGTTCAAGATAGACAGGAAGAGAATTCCAGACTTGAAACTGTATAGAGACAATAATTTCATGTCAAAAGACTCACGTCATCCAACTGCTCTATACACTTATTCAGTGATTCCAGCATCTGCTATAGAGTTCTATGGTACTGCACATGTAGACTGAGTTTAAACGTCTGCTAAGTATATACAATTTACATGTATGCAAGAACAGCAAGACTCCCAGCAACTACAAGATAGAATAAAGCAATGTGCGTCTGAGCTTCTAGGCTCGAGCTTCACTTTTAGAGAAGGCCAGCTTGAAGCTGTAGAGCAGACAGTCCAGAATGCAGTATTAGGAGTCAAGCACACGATGCTTGAAGCGCCAACTGGATCTGGCAAGTCAATGATAGCATTAATTTCTGCATATGTGCTGTGGAAGCTCTTCGGCAAGAGAACATACATCTTAGTGTCAGATCTCAGTCTCTACAAGCAGTATGAAGATGACATTGACAGGATTGGCTCAAACTGCTTTGGGCACATAAAGGGGAAAGAGAACTACATATGCGCTAAGAATGGCTGCAAAGCGAGCCAGTCTGTTTGCTCGCTGCAAGGCGTGTCTATGAATGGCATGTGGCACAAGCCAAGCCAGTGGTCATGCAAGTGGTCATGCCAGTATATGCAAGACTATATGAACGCTGTGCATGCTCCAGTGACTTTGATGACATACCAGCTCTACTTCATCCAGCGCAACTATGTCGAGGACTTGATATTTGGAGGGAAGAACCCTAACTTCCCGAAAAGAGACTTAGTCATATGCGACGAGTGCCATAAGCTCTGCGACATATGCCAAGCTCACTTCGCGCCGAAGATTGACATAGAGAGGCCTCATTGGATGAACGTGCTTGACAAGCAGATGCACATTGAGCCATATGAGAATGACAGGTCATGGATCGTGGACAACATAATGGCATGCACTAGCAATGACAAGCTTGTAGAGCTCACAGCTGACTATGGAAGATATGTGTCTGAGTATGTTGAAGCAAATGAAGCACTGCGTGCTAGACTGTCTAAGAAGACGCATCTTTCAAAAGGAGAGCGTGCTGCTCTCATCGCCGGGAACAGAGCAAGGCAAGAGCACTGCAAGATAGCTGACATGCTCACATTCATTGAAGAGCTTGGGTCATCAGAGTATCTTGTCAAGACTGCTTCTAATGACAGCATCACGCTCAACTTCGTGTTTGACGACATCATGCTGAAGAAGTACTTCCATGCTAAGTCTGGATGCGAGCTCTTGATGTCTGCTACGATAGGTGACTTCAACGCGTACGCGAAGATCACTGGACTTGACAAGAAAGAGTGCCGCGCTATTGCACTTCCATCAACATTTGACTTCAGCAAGTCTCCAATAGTAGTGTCTGACAAGAACTGGATGACATATGAGAGCAAGAAGACTGCAATAGTCGAGATAGCAAAGCAAGTCGTAGACATATGCATTGACAACAAAGATGTGCGTGGAATCATCCAGACTGGCACATATGAGAATGCAAGAGCACTGCTGGACTCTATGCCAGATGAGGTTGCCGGCAGGTGCTTGCAGTACAACAGCGCAGCTGAGAAGACAAAGATGCTAGACGAGTTCATGCGACGCAGCACAGACTCTAAAGACAACAGTATATTGATTGGCCCGACATTGATAGAGGGACTGAACTTCCCAGACAATGTGTGCAGGTTCCAGATATGCGTAAAGGTGCCATATGCATGCTTGGGGAGCGAATATGTGCGCAAGAAGATGGAGCATGTAGATGGATGGTATGTGTATGATGTCTTGAACAAGCTCTGCCAGGGAATTGGTCGTGGAGTCCGACACAAGCATGACTGGTGCAAGACTTACATTCTTGATGGATGTGTCATGAAGCTTGTAAACAGACTTGAGAAGTTTGGAGCTTTGAAAGGAAGATTTGAGAAAATATGAATACAGTAATAAAAAAAGAAAGAAAAGAATATCAGGTTGAGTGAGATGTAATTATTTGAAAATATAGATATCTAAGCGATTGTACAATATTTGTATGGAAGTTGACTTAAGAGCAAAGCTTTAGACTTTAATAGACACAGTCAAGTATGTTGTCTGCTATATCAGAAAAGACAAAGGCTTGATGCAAGCAATAGACGAGTACTGCAGAGAATTGCCAATAGCAGACTCTAGAGACTTGAATGAGAGAGCATACTGGTTTTTGCATAGTTTGAAAGAAAGACCACATTGTCAATGCGGTGACTGTTAGAATGATGTCACTTTTGCTGGATTGAGGAAAGGATATAGGACTGCATGCTGTACGTCACATGCTTCAATAGTTGCTAGGCCTAAGACTGCAGAGACAAATCTCAAGAAGTTTGGTTCTACAACGCCTTTGCAAAACAAAGAGATAAGAGCAAAGATAAACCAGCACAATCTTGAGACATATGGTGTTAAGAATGTCGTAGAGAGTGAGTACTTCAAGAAGAAGTGCGTAGAGACATGCAGAGAGAACTTCGGAGTTGACTGGCCTATGCAGAGTGAAGAAGTGAAAGCAAAGTCAAGAAAGTCGTGTAAAGAAACATATGGAGTCGAATATGTCTTGCAAAGCGAAGATGTTAAAGCAAAGGGAAGAGTTACATCGAGAAAGGTATATGGAGTTGATTATCCAGTATAGAGTGAAGAAGTAAAAGCAAGACAAAAGACAACTTTTCAGAAGAATTATGGTGTAGATGCTCCTGCACAATGCCCCGAGATAAGGAGAAAGCAGCAGATAAGATGTAAGTACAATGGAATGAATTTTGACTCTATCTATGAGATTGCATACTACATCTGGCTAGTTGACAACAAAATTGAGTTTACATATGAACCTGGTTTGAAACTTGAATATTCATATGACGGTAAGACTCACTAGTACATGCCAGATTTCATTGTAGAAGGATGTATTATTGAGATCAAAGGCGATCACTTTTTCAAAGAGGATGGCACTATGTAGAATCCATGGGACCACTCTCAAGATGGATTGTATGAAGCAAAGCACCAGTGCATGCTAGAGAATGATGTGAAAATCATTAGAGTCTCTGAAATGAAAGATGTTTTAGACTATATATATTCAAAATATGGAAGAAGCTATTTGAAGCAGTTTAGGCGATGTGCTAAAAGAGTATGATTTAAATATGGAAGAGGTTAAAGTCAACATTGGAAGTCTGTTTGGTGAGTTGTCAAAGAAGTATGAGATAAAGCATCATAATTCATATGAAGTGATCTACCCTGAGAACTATGAAATCAAGACTCTTGGTAACAAATATGTGAAGCTTGTTGCAGTGTCAAGGCATAAGACTCCAAAGCATCTCATCAAGATAATTGTCAAAGTCGAAAAGCATTTAGACTTTCATGAAATGACACAAGGTCCAGCATTAGTGAGACGATATGAAGATGTCACTGTGACGACTGACCACATCTGCATGAGATATGACAAAGACCATTTCTTTGAGAATGTAGATGCGAAGAGCTTGAGAGTAAATGACTATGTGTCTGTCTATGATGAGAGCAAGGACAAAGAGTTGGTCGGTGCAATAGTTAGCATTGAAGACTTAGGTGTAACTGATGACTGGGTGTATGATTGTGAAGTAGATGATGAGAGCCACGTGTTCTATGGCAACAATATAGCTATACATAATAGTCAGTTTGTCAATATTCAATGTGTCACAGATGACTTCAAGAAGAAGTATGGTTTATGTGATGATCTTTCAAAATGGGATGATGAAAATAAATTGAAGCTCTGGGACTGGATGAACAACTTCGTTGAGAACGAGGTCAATCCATATGTTCAGAATGAGCTTGTGGGGAAAACATACCACACTGAGCATCCAGAAGTTTTGAGATATTCGCTCGAGTACATTGGTGCAGCAGGAATCTATGAGTCAAAAAAGCATTATGGCGT
>Ga0310695_10010232_pt1 | contig 13781 bp, 12 predicted proteins | sample RumenRJG_04DNA_FD_203882 | JGI IMG/M metagenome (GOLD analysis project Ga0310695, IMG submission 203882) | Bovine rumen microbial communities from Lethbridge, Alberta, Canada - RJG_04 (v2) (version 2) | ecosystem: Host-associated > Mammals > Digestive system > Stomach > Rumen | place: Canada... | reverse complement strand
TCGCCGCGGTTGCCGCCACGGTTGCGAAACCTGCGGGTGGTACCAGAGACAAGAGGCGCTGGTACCACCCGCAACTGTATGGTCTGTATATCTGTGACTGCATGGTCTGCAACCGTTTGCATCGGCGGGAGTAACCGCCGCCGGTCGTGTGCCAGCGAATGTAGTTACGTGCGGAAGGTAGCCACTTGCGGACGAACTGCCTGCAACCGTTGTCACATCGCGTGCAGAGCGGTCATGGATGCACGTAGCGCCTGCGCGATGCGACGGATATCCGTGTGGTGCAGCGGCTCCCGGAACGAGAACCGCAACGCGGATTTCGCTTCCGTTTCGCTCAACCCCATGGCCAGCAGCGTGCCGGGGGCTTCGTGATGCCCAATGGCGCATGCCGAACCCGAAGACACTTCAATGCCACGCGCGTCCAAATCGACGAGCAGCGCCTCGCCATTGACATTCGGGAAGGTGAATGACGCATGGCCGGGCAAGCGATTGACCGGGTCCCCGGTGAGTGTGGCTCCCGGAACCGCCTCGCAGATAGCCTTGATCAGGGCGTCACGCGACGCGGCCAGATGGGCGTCGCGTTCCTCTATTCCCGCGCATGCCTCATGGAGTGCGACCGCCAGTGCGATTGCTCCCGCGACATTCGGCGTGCCGGAGCGCAGGCCACGTTCCTGCCCGCCGCCGCTGACAATCGGCTCGATGGCCACGCGGCTACGGGTGAGCAGTGCGCCCAAGCCTTTCGGAGCGCCGAATTTGTGTCCGGACACCGCGAGCGTGTCGGCATCAAGACCGCGGAAATCCACGGGAATCGTGCCGGCCGCCTGCACGGCGTCCACATGGACGGGCACTGCGGCATCATGGCAGATGCGTACCGCGCGGCTCACCGGCTCAATCGTGCCCACCTCATTGTTCGCCATCATGATGCATGCCAGGGTCGCACCCCGCCGGGCCTTGCGAGAGAGCGCATCAAGGTCGATATGGGCCTGAGCGTCGACCGGAATGCGCACCACCTCGAAATCGAAGAAATCATGCAGCCATTGCGCTGATTGCGCGACGGCCGGGTGCTCCACCGCCGAGATGAGGATGCGGTGGGCGGGGGAGTGCTGGGATGCGGATGCGGGTATGGGTGTGGATGCACGTGTCGGCGTTGATGCCGATGCCGCTGCTGCTCTCGTCTCCCGTTCGCGCCTGATCTGGGCGAGCGCGATGCCCTTGACTGCGAGATTATCCGCCTCGGTACCGCCCGAGGTGAAAATCACGTCGCCGGCGTGTGCGCCCAGATCGGTGGCGAAGGACGCGCGTGCCGCATCAAGGGCGCGTGCCGCCGTTTTGCCGCTCGCATGGACGCTGGACGGATTGCCGTATCCTTCGGTCAGGAAGGGGGTCATCGCCTCGATTACGCTGGCGGGCACGGCGTCGGATGCGGCGGCGTCAAGGTACAGTTCACGTTCCGGGCTGTCTGACTGAACGGCTTGCGACTCCTGGGTTTGCGTGTCTTGGCTGGTTGCGTGCTGTCCGGTCATGCCCAATCCAATCCGAGGTCGATTGCGCGCACGGAATGGGTGAGCGCACCGACGGAAATCACGTCCACGCCGGTCGAGGCGACTTGCGGGACGCGCTCCAAAGTCATGGTGCCGGAAGCCTCAACAATCGCCCGGCCCGCGATCATGGCGACGCCTTTGCGCGTGTCCTCGAGCGAGAAATTGTCCAGCATGATGGTATCTGCGCCGCCTTCGAGCACTGCCGGAATTTGGTCAAGCCGGTCGACTTCCACCTCAATATGCGTGGTGTGGCCTACTTTGTCACGAATATGCTTGATGCCGGCTGTGAGGTCGAGTCCTGCGGCCTGCATGGCGGCGATGTGATTATCCTTGACCATCACCGCGTCGGATAGGCCATAACGGTGGTTGCGCCCGCCGCCGCAGACAACCGCGTACTTGTCGAAGGGCCTCAGCCCTGGCACGGTTTTGCGCGTGTCCGCGATACGGGCGTGCGAGCCGGGTACCGCATCCACGGCGTCAACGAATGCTCGGGTCATCGTGGCGATGCCGCTCATGCGCTGGGTGAAGTTCAGAGCGACGCGTTCGGCGGTCAGCATGCCGCGTGCGTTGCCGTGGATGGTGGCGAGCATGTCGCCGGCGGTGAAGCGTTCGCCGTCCTTGATGCGCATGGTGACTTGGATGCCGGGGTCTACCTCGTGGAAAGCGGCGGCGAATACGTCTGCACCGCTGAATACGCCGTTTTCACGGGCGCTCAGCACGGCGGTCGCGGCCTCGTCGGCCGGGATGGTGGTCGCTGCGGTGATGTCTCCGGTCGGCGCGTCCTCCATCAGCGCGCGGCGGACCGCGTCTTCAATAACCAGACGGGTGAGCATAGCTGGTTCTCCAATCTTGCATACGAGTGCAACTGTGTGGCGAGGGTGGTTGCCTGTCGGGACACCATGAGTGAAAGCGGTTGCAATGAGGCAATCACTTTCACTCATGGGTTCCGAGCGTGGCGGTGCCGGTATCAGGGTTGTGCCGGATATCAGCCGCGGATGAACGGCCGCGAGCAGGCCTGGACGCTGTCGGTGTCCGGGAAATCGGTGCGGGCGTGGGCGCCGCGCGATTCAGTGCGGGCCAGAGCTGCGGTGGCGGCAATCAGGCCGATAGCGGCGAGATTGCGGTTTTCCAATGCGGTCACGGTGTCCGCAATATCACCGGGTGCGGGCGCCGATGCGGTTGCGGGCGTGGTCGTGGCTGCGGTGGCGTCGTCGGTTGCGGTAGCGGTCGCATCGGTCTTCGGCTTCTTGGCTGTCTTGGCCACCTTGGACAGCGCAGCTTGCGCCTGTGCCTGCGTCTGCTCGACAAGGCCGGTCAGACGGCTTTGGGCGTGGCTCAGGCCGTCGGCATCGCGAAGTACGCCGACGCCGTGCCACATGGTCTGCTCGATGGTGTCGCGTACATCGGCGGGTTTGGCGCTGGGTTCGGCTTGGGTGTCGGGGCTTGGCATGGCAAGCGTCTGCGGTTCGGTGATTTCGCAGGTTTGTGCGTTCGCCGCGCTGCCCAGCAGCGGCTGGGGGTTCCAGACGGTGTCCTCGCTGTCGCGTAACGCGGCTAGACCTGCGCGGCGGCCGTACGCCAACCCTTCGAGCAGCGAGTTCGAGGCTAGGCGGTTCGCGCCTTGCACACCCGTTCTCGCGCATTCGCCGGCCGCATACAGGCCGCGGATGCTGGTGCGCGCCCACAAATCGGTGCGGATGCCGCCCATCCAGTAGTGTGCCGCCGGGGTGACGGGAATCGGTTCGCGGCTCCAATCAAAGCCCATCGAACGGGTGTAGGCGTCGATGGTGGGGAAGCGGTGGGCGAGAAATGCGGCGAGTCCGGGGTGGTCCAAGCCCATCTTGCGCCCGATGGCCGTCGCATCCAGCAGTACCGGACGCCCGCCTTGGGTCATCATCTGGCGGAAGTTCTCGCGGGCGACCACGTCACGCGGGGCGAGTTCTGCACGCGGGTCGATTGCGGTCATATACCGTTCGCCGCGTTCGTTGAGCAGGATCGCGCCCTCACCGCGTACTGCTTCGGAAATCAGGAAGTGCTCGCCCACGCCGAGTGCGGTGGGGTGGAATTGGTAGAACTCGAGGTCGGCGACTTGGGCCCCAGCGCGCCAGGCAGCGGCCAGACCGTCGCCGGTGGCGACCTGTGGATTCGTGGTGTACGGGTAGAGCCGGCCGGCCCCGCCGGTTGCGAGAATCACGCGGTCTGCCGTCAGGGTGCGTAGTTCTCCGGTGGTGGTATCGAACAGGCGGATACCGCGAATCACGCGGGTAACGCCTGCGGCCTGCGCCTCAGACGCAGCCAGGGAGTGCGCATCAACCGGTTCAGTGACCAAATCCACGGCGAAGGCATGCTCAATGATGTGGATATGCGGCGTGTTGCGTGCGATGGCACTGACATCAAGCTCGACGATCTTGCCGGTCGCATCCCCGCCCGCGTGTACGACGCGGCTGCGGCTGTGCGCGGCCTCCAATCCGCGCAGCAACGTGCCGTCCGGATGCTTGTCGAAGCGCACGCCGGCGGCGATGAGCCGGCGCACCTGTTCGGCGCCTTCACGGGTGAGAATATCCACGGCTTTCGGTTCGCATAGGCCTGCGCCCGCGGCGAGCGTGTCCTGCGCGTGCAGTTTCGGGTCGTCGTCAGGGAAGATGGCTGCGGCGATACCGCCCTGCGCATGGTATGTGTTCGATTCAACCAAATCGGTTTTCGTGATGAGTGTCACGTCCTGACCTGGCAGACCGGAATCCGGGTCGCCGTTCGCGACGGCGAGCGCGGCACTCAGCCCGGCGATACCCGCGCCGATGACGGCAATGGTCGGGGTGCCCGGTGTGTTGGACGTGTCTGACGTCTCCCCGAAAGGCGTGGTTTTGGTGTTGTCTTGGGTCAATGAGGTCATGATTGCCTACGATTCGTGTATTCCCGTTGAATTTCGGGCATTACCGGCCCATCCGGCAAGGGTATGGGGCCGCAACGTGCAATACGTGCGATTCCGCCGCCCGTCGGCCGAGGCCGGAAATGAAATCAGCTGTGCCGCCGCAGGATCATGGGTGGACGCGCAGCATGCGGTCGAGTGCGATTTTCGCTTCGCTCGCGGTCTGCGGGTCAACGACGATCTTGTTGACGACCTTGCCGTCTACCAGGTTCTCCAACGCCCACGCGAGGTATGCGGGGTGGATGCGGTACATTGTGGAGCATGGGCAGACGACCGGATCGAGGCAGAACACGGTCTTGTCCGGGTGCTGGGCGGCGAGCCGGTTGACGAGGTTGATCTCGGTGCCCACGGCGATGGCGCTACCGGCTGGCGCGTTCTCGATCTCCTTGACGATGTAGGCGGTCGAACCGGTGCCGTCGGCGGCGTTGACCACGTCCATCGAGCATTCGGGGTGCACAATGACCTTGACGCCGGGGTAGGCCTTGCGGGCGCGTTCGATTTGCTCAACGGTGAAGCGCTGATGCACGGAGCAGAAGCCCTTCCACAGGATCATCTTCGCGTTCGCGTACTGTTCGGGCGTGGCCCCGCCGTTCGCCTTGAACGGGTCCCACAGGGGCATCTGGTCGAGGCTCATGCCCATGGCGAGCGCGGTGTTGCGGCCCAGGTGCTGGTCGGGGAAGAACAGCACGCGCTTGCCGCGTTCGAACGCCCATTCAAGCACGGCGCGCGCGTTGGAGCTCGTGCACACGATGCCGCCGTTGCGTCCGCAGAAGGCCTTGAGCGCGGCCGAGGAGTTCATATAGGTGACCGGGATGATCTGCTGCTTGCCATCAGCGTCCGGAGTGCTTCCGCAGATATCGGTCAGCTGCTCCCAGCAGTCGGTCACCTGGTCGATATTGGCCATGTCGGCCATTGAGCAGCCTGCGGACATATTCGGCAGGATCACGTTCTGGCGTGGGGTTGAGAGGATATCTGCGGTCTCGGCCATGAAATGCACGCCGCAGAAGACGATGTTGTCGGCTTCCGGGCGGGTGGCGGCGTTCTTGGACAGCTGGAACGAGTCACCCACATAATCGGCGTGCACGATGATTTCGTCACGTTGGTAGAAGTGGCCGAGGATCAGCAGTTTGCTACCCAGCTTGTGTTTTGCGTCGATGATGCGCTCCTGGAGTTCCTCGTCGCTTGCCTCCGTGTACTCCTTGCCGAGGGGCTGCTGGCGCGGGGCGTTGCGCGGGATCATGTCGAGCGCGCTGGCACCCGGGCCGTACGACGGTTTGGTGGTGTCAAAGGCCCACGGGTCTTTGGTCAGGCCGGCGTCACAGGTGCGGGTCGCGCCGAGCCGTTCGATAATTGCGTCTACGGATGTCATGATGTTCCTTTCGATGGTGCCGCGGGCGGTGGTTGTTCTGCCATTCGCGGCGAAACAGGTTGGTTGTAGTGCTGTGAAGTCTGGCGTGGTGGGCAGGTTACCGTGGGGTCACTGTTGTGCCGTGCGCTGTGTCGGTATCGTCGGTATGTCCCGGCTGCCCGGATTTCGCAGGTTTTGTGGATTTTGCGGATTTCCCGGTTCCCGTGTGGGCGACGTACCGGTACAGGCAGGCCGGTCGGTGCGCGCCGCGCGTGTGTTTTTCACCGGTCGGCTCGACCATGCCGGTCGAGAGCATCCGCCGGCGGAAATTCGGTGCGTCAAGCTTCCTGCCGTAAATTGCCTCATACACGTTGCGCAGCTGGCTGAGCGTGAATTCGCTGCCGACTAGGCGAGTCGCGATATCCGAATATTCGATTTTGTTGCGCACGCGGGTCAGCGCGTATTCGATGATGTCTTTGTGATCGAAGGCCAATGGCGGCAACTGGTTCACGGGGAACCAGCGCACGTTCTGGGCTTCGCGGAAATCCTTCGCCTCGGTTTCGCCAATCAGCGCCCAATACACGATGGATACCATCGGCAGTCCGCCGTGCGAGCGGCTTGGATCGCCGAAAGTGTACAACTGCTCGAGATACTGCGGGTGCAGGCTGGTGGTGGATCGCAAGGCTTTTTCGGCTGCGTATTCAAGGGATCGCCCGCCTTGCAGGTCGCCGCCGGGCAGCGCCCAATCGCCGAGGAAAGGCTGGCGGATGCGGCGGACCAACGGGATGCGCAGCGTCGGAACGGCATTGCCGTTGGATGTCCGGCTTGCGGTGTCGGTGCGTGAGGAGGTGGCGTGGATGTCAGGGGCGGTGCCGGATACCGTATTAGCAGCCGGCAGGTTGTCGGCACGGCCGTCCAGATCGGAGGGGCCGAGCGCGAGAATGACGACGGATACGCCCATATTCGGCGGTTCCTTGGCGCGCTCGCTGACGTTCGCTGACATGCGCATCGCCGGCTCCTTCCCTTGATTCCGTGCCGTTTTTCTTGGTTGCCATCACCATACGACTTATGGTCAACATGACCATAAGGGGGTGTGGCGTTTGCATGGTGCCGCCGTTCCGGGATATATGCGATGACAATAAGTCACCATGACCATAAGTCGCGGCTGGCTGTTTCGGGCCGATCGAACATGGCCCAGGGCATAATGGGCGATGCAACGCGAATCATGCAGACTGGCAGGCGGGTGAGGATATGCGGGAATCAACGGACAAGGCTGGTCGCCATCAGTGTGACGACGCAGTGGCTGTGCGGGCGGTGCCGGTGACGCAACCTACGAGTGCTGTGTCTGTGGCGTCCGAAAACGCCGCAGCATCAGCGAAATCTCCGAAGTCAGCGCAATCGTCGGCATCCGCAGTGCGCTCGGCGTCGACGACGCGAGGCAAACGCAACCCCAGCCGCCGGGCGAGCCGCCGACGTCGATCTACGTCAAAAGGCCAATCCCGCCCAGAACGTTACGAACGCGGCACCAGAAGCTACACGATGTCACACATTCGCGGCAAGGACACAAGCATCGAAGTGCTCGTCCGCAGCTATCTGTTCAGGCACGGGCTGCGCTTCCGCAAGAACGACCGGCGCTATCCGGGACACCCGGATGTGGTGCTACCCAAGTGGCGCACGATTGTGTTCGTCAACGGTTGCTTCTGGCATGCTCACGCCAATTGCAAAGCCTTCTCCCGTCCCAAATCCAATGTCGAATTCTGGTCAGTGAAACTCATGCGCAACGGTGAACGCGACCGACTGCAACATGCCCAGCTCGTCGCCGACGGGTGGCGTGTGATCGTGGTATGGGAATGCGAGCTGGCGAAACCGGTGCGAGAGGCGCGTCTCGCTAGGTTGTACGACCAGATCACCGCGATGCCGGACGGGCAACCCGGCATCATCGACGACACGATTCCCGCCGGCGGCAAGGGTGAGCCTGGCGCCATCGTGTGAGGATTGGCTCGCATAGTGGCGGTCGGGGTGGTTCGGAGCCGTCCGCGTGGTTGAGTCTGGTGTCGTTATGTGAGGATTGGCTCGCACAGTGGCGGCTGGAGTGACTGGAATCAATCAATCGGCGGGTCAGGACGGTCGGTGTGTGAGGATTTGCTCACATACTGGCGGTTGGGGTGGTTGGTTTCGGGTGTTTGGCGGGCTGGGGCGGTCATTGTGTGAGGATTGGCTCACACGGTGTCGGTTGGGGTGGCTTCGGGTGGGTGATTTGGCTTGGTGACCCGTCGGTGTGTGAGGATTCGCTCGCACATTGACGGCTGGGGTGGTTCCGGGCCGTCCGTGTGGTTGAGTCTGGTGTCGTTATGTGAGGATTCACTCACACGATGATGCTTCGGCCCGGGGCTGTGTCGCTCCATCGTCGCTAGGTCGTCGCTATGCCGTCGCCGCACCGCCGCGCAATTATCGCCAATAACCCCCGGCGCACCCCGCATTTGTCGCATTGCGCCGATAGAACCGAATCATGCAGGAAAACTCAGCACAGCCCACCGCCGTAACCCATCCGGCGGCCTCCCTACCGTCCTTGTCCAAGCGTGCTCTGGAGTCCAACCCGTTCAGGGCTATGGCCATCGGCGAGGAAGCCGACCGGATGATCGCCCAAGGTGTCGATGTCGTCAAGCTCAGCCTCGGCGAACCGGATTTCGGCGCCCCGCAAGCCGTCCGCGATGCCATGCGCGAGCAGTGCGACGGCCGCCCGCTGCCGTACACCGCCGCGCTCGGCATCCCCGAACTGCGCGAGGCAATTGCACGATTTTATGAGCAACGCCATCACGTCAAACTCGACCCCAAGCGCGTGGTCATCACCGAAGGCGGTTCCGCGGCCCTCCTGCTCGCTCTGGCCCTGACCGTCAATGAAGGCGACGACGTGATTTGCGCCGACCCGTCCTACCCATGCAACCGCGAACTGGTGCGCACATTCGGCGGCAATATCATCGACGTGCCGACCAGCGCCGCCACCCGATTCCACCTCAACGCCGACCTGCTCAACGCGTATTGGACGCCACGCACCCGCGCGGTCATGGTCACCTCGCCGTCGAACCCGGCCGGCACGAGTATCGCCTTCGATGCGCTCAAAGGAGTATGCGACACCGCCCGCGCACACAACGCCTGGCGAATCGTAGACGAAACCTACCTTGACCTGGCCGATGCGGAACCCGACGGCAGCGACGTGCGCAGCGTCCTGTCCGCCGACCCGGACGCCATCGTGGTCAGCAGTTTCTCGAAATACTGGGGCATGACCGGCTGGCGTCTCGGCTGGGCCGTGTTGCCGGAAGCGATTCTGCACGAGGCAGACAATCTCGCCACGAATTATTTCTTGTGCGCGCACACCCCGACCCAGCATGCAGCGCTCGCCTGTTTCACGTCGCAGACGCTTGAGGAATGCGAACGCCGCCGCCAGGAATTGCTGGTGCGCCGAGGTTTGGCGCTTGATGGGCTTGCCAGCATCGGTCTGCCTGTCGAGGTCGAGCCGAACGGTGCGTTCTACGCGTATTTCAACGTGTCGTCCACAGGTTTGGATGCGTGGACCTTCTGCGAGCGCGCGTTGCGTGAGGCGCATGTCGCGTTGACTCCGGGCGCTGATTTTGGTCCGGCGACGGCGCACACCCATGTGCGCTTGTCGTATGCTGCCTCGCGCGAGGCGATCGGCGAAGGCATCGCACGCGTCGGCCAGTTCCTCAAGACGCTGTGAGGTGTAAGTATGACAGGGGCCGCCAATCGGATCGACTGACGCCCCTGCCATGCTCTTCTTCACGTGGTACCGATTCGCGGATCATCGGCGATGCGGCGACATTGTAGGTAATCGAACCATGGCTTACTTGGCCGGCTCGTTGATGACCTGCGCGTAGCGTCGTGCGGTGGCGGCAAGCGTGTCGTCGTCGATGCCCGCGCCGACTCCGTACACCACGAACGGCGGCAGATAGCGCGCACCCACGTAGTCAGCCATGGTTGCGAACGGTTTGAGCAGCTCCTCCATGGTCGCGTGGTGCGAGCCGTCATGCTGATAGTCCGCTTCGCCACTGCCGGCGGAAACGGCGAGCATGATTTCCTTGCCTTCGAACGCATGCCCGGTCGAGCCGTACGCCCAGCCGTATTCGAGCACCTTGTCCTCCCACAGCTTGAGCAGCGAGGGGGAGCTGTACCAGTAGAAGGGGAACTGCAGGACGATTCGGTCCGAGTCCTCGACGAGACGCTGTTCGGTGGCGACGTCGATGCGACCGTCGGGGTACGCGGCGTACTCGTCGCGGACGGTCACGTCATGATTGGGGTCGTTGAGCACGGCTTGCGCGAGTTCCTTGTTGACGCGCGAAGTCTCAAGATTCGGGTGGAACAGAAAGATGGTGGTTTTCATATGATTCCTTCATCATGTCGGATTGCGGATGCTGTGATTGGGGATTGTACGCCGGGTGACGCGACTTTTCGCCGATTGATGACATATCGCTGCCAAGCCCGTTGCCCGCCGGGGCTCAATCGGTACTGCCGCCTGATGCGCTCTGATGCGACCAATCGACAACCGCCTCAATATTGTTGCCGTCCGGGTCGAGCACAAACGCCGCGTAATACCCCGGATGGTACGCGCGCGGTCCCGGGGCTCCGTTGTCGCTTCCACCGGCTGCCAGCGCCGCATCATAAAACGCCTTGACGGTCTGCTCGCTATCCGCGCGGAACGCGATATGGGTCGGTGCTGGAGTCGTCCCGGGCTGCGCGGGGGAGACGTAGAAATCGCTGCGCGGCGTGCCATCATCCACCCCGAAACCGATGGTCGGCTCGTGATGGGTTTTGGGAAGGTACCCGAGTGGTGCCAGCGCTTTCGTGTAAAACTCAATGGAACGGTTGGCATCGCTGACATGCAAGGTCATATGGTCGATCATGACTCCCACTATAGGAGGGATCCGGCGTGCTCTGCGCAGACGATTTCTGTAAGCGTTCGCAGGTGCATAGATCCGGGTCTCGCAAACACGGTGACAACGGGTGCGCACAGCTGGTGGGCGGTTGTGTGTACAATATCATCTGTTGCCCGGGTAGCTCAGTGGATAGAGCACCGCTCTCCTAAAGCGGGTGTCGCGCGTTCGAATCGCGTTCCGGGCACGATTTTCCCCGCATGGTCCGGTGCACGTGATGCCTGGCTCTGCCCGGTCCGTCGTGTGTGTCAGAAGAAATTCCACATCCTGACCATCGTTGTCCGGATATCCTCATTCCGCCTAATATGCCCAGTACGCCTGCAGTTGAGGCGAAAAGAAGGTTATCCATTATGGAGAAAGTAAAACAAGCCGCGTCATGGCTTACGAAATGGTTCACGCTGATTGTCATCGTGTGGGCCGCAATCAACTATTTTGTGCCCGCGATCAGCGTGTGGGCGAAGGGATATACCGGTTATCTGCTGGGTATCGTCCTGTTCGGTATGGGCCTGACGCTGTCGGTCGATGATTTTGCGCGGATTATCAAGCAACCGCTGATGGTTATTGTTGGCACGGTTGCTCATTACGTGATCATGCCGTTGATCGCCGTGTTGCTGTGCTGGATTTTCCATCTTGATGGCGCCATCGCCGTGGGTGTGATTCTGGTGGGGTGCTGCCCGTCCGGCACGTCGTCGAATGTGATGAGCTTCCTGTCGCGCGGCGATGTCGCGCTTGACGTGTCGATCGGCCTGCTGTCCACGCTGCTTGCGCCGTTCATGATTCCGCTGCTGATGCAGCTGCTCGCTTCCCGCTATGTGGCGATTCCGTGGCAGTCGCTGTTCCTCAGCGCGTTGACCATTGTGCTGGTGCCGGTTGCGCTTGGTGTCACGTGCCATATGATTTTCAAGGAGAAGATCGAAAAGGTCACGCCTGTGCTGCCGATCATCTCGCAAGTCGCGATTCTGCTGATCATCGGCGTTGTCGTGTCCGCGAACGCGTCCAAGCTGTTCAGCTCCGAAACGCTGCTTGCGATTCCTGTTGTGATTCTGCACAATCTGTGCGGTTATGCGCTTGGGTTCGGTTTCTCGAAACTCATGTACAAGGTGTATCCGAAAGGTTTCCGCTACGCGCAGCAGAAGGCCATCACCTTCGAGGTGGGTATGCAGGATTCCGGCCTTGGCGCCACGCTTGCGTTGACATCGTTCGCGGCGACGCCGGTCACTGCTATTCCGTCCACGTTCTTCAGCGTGTGGCACAACATTTCCGGTTCGGTGCTGTCCGCTTGGTGGCGTCGTCATGATGACAAGTACGGTATTCCGCGTGATTCCGTCGATGGCAAGCCGACCAAGCAGCCGGTCGCAACGGCCGCTGCCTCTGTCGCTGCCGCGACTGACTGATTGCTCTGATTGATGCCGTCGCATTGAAGCCCCGCTCGCGCCCAGTGCGGATGGGGCTTCAACGTATGGGCTGCGGTGCCTGTGCACGCGCAATTGCTGTTTCGTGGCCGATGGAGGACCGGCAATGTCGTCGGCCCGCAAGCGGCCGTCTCGGTGCGCGCTACCGCATGGTGACCGTGAACGCGATACGCCCTTGCTGCCATGATGCGCTGATGTCGCCGTGCATACGCCGGGTCAGTTCGCGCGCCATCGCCAAGCCGATGCCGAAGCCTTCCTTGCTGGAATTATGCGATTCGTCAGCCCGGTAGAAGCGTTCGAAGAACCTCGTGTAATCGACATGCTCGCCTCGCTTTTGATGCGATGGCTGAAGTGTTCGTAGGCGCCTTCGCCGGTGGTGCTACGCTGCTCTGCGTCGAATGTTTCGATCTGTTCGACGATACGATCCATGACTCGCGACAGTTGCTGCGCGAACGGTCCGTAAATGCTGGTGCCGTGGGCTTGTGGTGCTGCGGCAGGGGTTGCGTCACTGGCCATTTCCGCCTCCTTGGCGCACGGGGTTTGTCGTTTTGCTCGTGCGGCTTCTGACGCTAAACAAGGATGCTGAGGATTTTCTCGAGATGTGCTGATGGGTTCGGCATAGCGCGGGCGTTGGTCTGCTCGGCGGTGATCATGCGTTATCAATCCAATCTATAGCCGATGAGTGGAAACGTCGGTTTCGCGAGCGCGACATGCGCCCGTCCACTGGTACGATGTCATGTGGCGTTCCCGCCCGAGTCGCACAGGTCAAGGAACGCCCGAGTTCCGAGACAATACTGTGTGCGACCATGAGGGACAGGAGAATCCCATGGGCAACTCTGCTCGCAATCAGGTCGATTCGACCATATCAACATATCCATCTTCCCAAGGCAACGGCACCGTGCTTTCCGTACGCCCGGTCACGTTGCGCTGGACCACTGCCGATATTGCTGTCGGTGCCGCACTCGGCGTCGCATGCGGGCTGGTGTTCTGGGGATTCAATTTCGCGTACCAGGCGATTTCGCCGGTGCTGGGCGCGCTGCTGCCGGGCATCGCGAGCGTGCTGCATGCATTCTGGTATTTTTCCGGCCCTCTTGCATTGCTGATTATCCGCAAACCTGGCGCCGCCGTCTATGTGAATCTGGTGGGTGCGGTCGCCGAGATGGTGTTCGGCAATAATTTCGCGTTTACCTTTGTGTTCATTTCCGCTGCGCTGCAAGGCGTGTTCGCGGAGATTCCGTTCGCGTTGGCGCGGTATCGCAAGTACAATCTGCCGTTGAGCATCGCTTCTGGATTGTGTGTGGCGCTTGAATACGGCTTCTATCTGCTGTTCTTCAGGTATCAGGGCGTTGCGTTGCTGAGCCCGCGTGGCATCACGCATCTGATCAGCGAGGTCGTGGGCGGCGTGGTCTTCGCCGGCATCATGAGCTGGTTCCTGTATCTTGCCATCGCCCGTACGGGTGCGCTGGACCGTTTCGCTTCCGGTCGCGCGGTTCGCGGTCTTGCAGACTGATCTATCCGCTGTTGGGGCGACCGGCTGATTCAGCGATCGGCGGATCTTTCTGAATCTTTGCTGTTCCTGCGTTGTCAGGAGTTGGCAATCCTGTAAGGCGT
>Ga0310695_10010231_pt1 | contig 13781 bp, 10 predicted proteins | sample RumenRJG_04DNA_FD_203882 | JGI IMG/M metagenome (GOLD analysis project Ga0310695, IMG submission 203882) | Bovine rumen microbial communities from Lethbridge, Alberta, Canada - RJG_04 (v2) (version 2) | ecosystem: Host-associated > Mammals > Digestive system > Stomach > Rumen | place: Canada... | reverse complement strand
CCGGCGTGGGCCCGCAGGACGTGGCCCTCTCCATCATCGGCGCGGTGTACAAGAACGGCTACGTGAAGAACAAGGCCATGGAGTTTGTCGGCCCCGGCATTGCCAATCTCCCCATCGAGTACCGCAACGCCATCGACGTCATGACCACCGAGACAACCTGCTGGTCGTCCATCTGGGTCACGGATGAGAAGACCCAGGGCTACTTTGTCACCCACGGCAGACCCGAGGCGTACAAGAAGCTCGATCCCGCCGAGATCGCCTACTACGACGGCTGCGTGTATGTCGATCTCTCCACCGTGGAGTGCACCATCGCCATGCCCATGCATCCCTCGAACACTTACACCATCCATGAACTTCAGGAAAACGCCGCTGACATCCTCCACGCTGTGCAGGAGCAGGCCAACAAGCAGCTCAAGGGCGTGACCATGGATCTTATGAGCAAGTACCACGACGGCGGCGTCTGGGTCGAGCAGGGCGAGATCGCGGGCTGCTCCGGCGGCACTTTCGACAACATCTGTGCGGCGGCGGATATCCTGCGCGGAAAGTCCTGCGGCAACGGCGCGTTCAGCCTGAACATCTATCCCGGCTCCATGCCCGCCTTTGCCTGCCTCGTCAAGACCGGGCGCATCTTCGATCTGGTCTCCGCCGGCGCCATCATCCGCGAATGCTTCTGCGGCCCCTGCTTCGGTGCGGGCGACACGCCTGCAAACGGCGAGTTCTCCATCCGCCACACCACCCGCAACTTCCCGAACCGCGAGGGTTCCAAGCCCGGCGAGGGGCAGATTTCTGCCGTCGCCCTCATGGACGCACGCTCCATCGCCGCGACTGCGGCAAACGGCGGCAAGCTGACCGCGGCCACCGACCTCGACGTGGAGTACAGCACGCCCGTTTACGAGTACGACGCCGGTGTCTACGCCAAGCGCGTGTACAACGGCTGGGGCAAGCCGGAACCCGCGCATGAACTCAAGTTCGGCCCGAACATCAAGGATTGGCCGGAAATGCCCGCCCTGACCGATGATCTGCTTGTCAAGGTCTGCTCCTACATCACCGACCCCGTCACCACGACGGACGAGTTGATCCCCTCCGGTGAGACTTCTTCCTACCGCTCCAACCCCGAGAGACTTTCCGAGTTTGCCCTCAGCCGACGTGATCCGCAGTACGTGAGCCGCTCCAAGGTTCTCCGTCAGGCGGATCGCGACCGCAGGGCAGGGAAGGGCCTCTCCGATGAGATCAAGGCCGTGTATGCCGCGCTCGAAAAGGCCGGGCTCAAGGTCGACCCCGAGGGAACCGACGTGGGCTCCACAATTTTCGCCAACATGCCGGGCGATGGCTCTGCCCGTGAGCAGGCGGCCTCCTGCCAGCGAGTGATGGGCGCATCTGCCAACTTCGCCAAGCAGTACGCCACCAAGCGCTACCGCTCCAACTGCATCAACTGGGGCATGACGCCCTTCCTCGTGCAAAACCCCGAGGTTTTCGCCCTGGGTGACTATATCTTCGTCCCCGGTCTTCGCAAGGCGATCCTGGAGAAGAACGACGACATCACCGCCTATGCCGTCAAACCCGATGGAACCGTTACCGAATTTCACTGCTCTGTCGGCGCGCTGACCGACCCCGAGCGCCAGATCATCACCGACGGCTGCCTCATCAACTACTACAGGAACAATAAGTAATCAGTAAACAAGAGATCCCCGCGGAACAATCCGCGGGGATCAAACTGTCTTGTGACGGATGGACTGTCAGCGTTTAGAAGGAGCCGCCGCCCTGCTGCTGACGAAGAAGAAGCAGATACTCCTCGTCGGCCTGGTTGAAGTCGCCCCAGCCGTAGTACGGACTGTACTGCTCGGGAACATAATTGTCCTCGATATGGGTGTCGCCGAAGGAGCCGCCGCCACTGTATATGCCGTCATCCCAGGAACCGCTGCCGCTGTAGGAACCGTCATCCCAGGAACCGCTGCCGCTGTAGGAACCGTCGCCAAAGGAGCCGCCGCCGCCGCTGTAGTTTTCGTTGTCATAGAAGCCGGAACCACTGTGGGAGCCGTCACTCCAGGTGCCGGAGCCGCTATAGGAACCGTCGGCCCAGGAGCCGTTGCCGTCGTAACCGCCGGCGAGCTGCTGGCTGTAGTAGCTGGGCAGGATGACGTCGTCGTCGGCATACTGGCGAAGCATATTCATGACAGCCACGTTGTCATTGCCTTCAAGGTACTGACGCAACATCTCATAGTTTGCGTCGCTCTCCGGGATGTTGTAGTACTGCGCGATCATGGAGAGAGCTGCGTCATCATTGTTGTCATGCAGATACTGCAGGGCAAGCCAAGGGAAGTCGTCGCCCAGATCGGGATAGTACCAGATCAGGCCGGGAACGTAATCCCAGTAGACCTCATACTCGCGCACGGGATAGTAATAGTAGTAGTAAATCGTGGAGCCGTCCGCTGCGGTGGTGGTGCCGCTGTACTTGGCATAGACATATAGGTAGGCGGTGTTGCTGCGGGCGGTCTGACCGCCGTTGCCGTGGAAGGTGCAGTAAGCGCCCCAGCCGGTCATGTCAGAGCTCAGATTGCTGATGCTGAGAGAACCTGTGCTCGAGCCGTTCACTCTTGCGGCGGGGAAGAGGGAGATGAAGCCGGAGGCCGGATAGGTCTTGCCGTCCGGGGAGATGAAGGTCCACTCGGCGCTTGTCCAGCCGGCTGCCTCAGCCACGAACCATGCCGTGTCGCCGATGGTGCGGGCTTCATTGGTGGGGTTCTTCGTGATCATGAGGAAGTTGCTGTTGCCGATGGGAGTCGTGCCGGCAGCCGGACTCGGCTTCTGGGAGATCACGGCACCCTTGAAGGCCGCATAGCTGTCCAGCATTCTTTCGGCTTTGGCGTCGGATGCGCTGAACCAGTAGAAGTTGGTGCTGCACGCCACAGCACCGGGATAGGCTGCTGCGGCAGCATTGTTGAACAAATCGCCGGTAATGGCGCTGCCGTCCGCCTTCTTGTATTCCACCGTGACCGCGTCGCCGCTGAAGACAGAGTGTGCGGTCGCGAACACTTCGCTGTTCACAGCGCCGTTTTTCAGGCTGACGGCGCATTTGCTGTCATAGACCTCATTGTCAGACACAGCAGTGTGCGCGTTGAAAGCATAGTGCCAGGTATCGCCGGCGGCGTCATAGTAGGTGTCGGCGTTGTTGACGGTGATGCACGGGAAGGCGCGATCCCCGGCGTCGGCAATGCTGCACGCTGCCAGCGCTTTGCCATCGGTGCCGGCTTCCCAGACGAGTGGCTTTGCGCCGCCCTGTGCGGGGGCTGCGATCAGCTCGAGGCGTCCGTTGTGATCCAGATCCGTGACCGTGTAGAGCCAGGCGTCGGAACCGCCGTCCTGCTTGAGCGTATCGAACTGGGCGAGGATCAGATAGATCTGCTGCGCGGTGGACTCGTCACTGGCGCGGACAGGATCCGCGTAGGCGCTGACTGAGAGAGCCATGAACAGCGTCAGAACGAGAAGAAGCGAAAGGGCTTTTTTCATGGTGTTTTTCCTCCTGTATGTTTTTAAGCAGACACATCTGCTTGAGATGACAATGGATTCATTCGCCCCGGACAAGGACGGCTTGCTCCGGTTTCCTGATGTTTCCATTATACAGCAATAATTTGAGAATGTAAATATAATATCTCTTAAGTCTCCGCGGGTCTCAGCGCCATGGTGAAAGCGATCCTCCCGCGGCCATCGGCGTTTGCCCGTGATTGTACGGTTTTTGTGAATAAAGAAACATACCGGAAGCGTTGACATAAGTTTACAATTCCTTTATAATATATAGATAGTTATGCGCATAGTTATGCGCAGTTTTTTGAGCGATTTTATGCCCCGGCGTTTTGCCTCAGTAAAGGAAGAGCGGACAGATGAAAAATATCTACTTCGATATATGCGCAATTCCATTCTTTTTGCTGATCCTGTGGACTTGCTATACCCGGAAAATGACCAAGGGACACGCGAACAGCGTCTTTCTGATCATGACATGGGCGTCGCTGGTATGCGCGGCCGCGGATATTGCGATGGAATTCGTGGTAAACCCACTTCCCCTTACCGGGGACAGGGTTGTGGCCGGCACAATACTCTCCTTTACATACAAGTTTGTCCGAAACGCGGAAATGGTGATCTATCTGCTCTACGTCATCAGCGTCACACGCACTGAGTATTTGCTGCGCTCGGCGAAAAACAGGCTGCTTCTCTGGCTGCCGAACGGGATTTTGTGCGTCCTGCTGCTGCAAAACTTTTTCACGCATAATGTATTCTCCGTCACAGCGGAAAATGGCTACGCCCGGGGCCCGCTGCTGATCGTGTTCTATATCGTTGCCGCATTCTATGGCCTTGCCGGCGCCGCTTACTGCGTCTACTGCAAGCGCTATCTGGAAAAGAGCAAATGGGTCGCCCTGCTGTCGATCTATGTGCTGACCTTTGTGAGCGTCGGTATCCAGATGTTCTTCCCCAAACTCCTTGTGGAGATGATCTGCACCGCTATCGGCATCACCACGATCCTGCTGCTGGTCATGCGCCCGGAGGAGACTATGGACAGCGGCGTCGGCGTGCAGAGCTGGAAAACCTATAAGATGGATCTTGCAAACATCGTGAAACGGCAGGAGCGTATGCAGATCCTGGCCATGCAGATCCTGAACGCGCAGGAGGTGCGCACCTATCTGGGGGAGGATCGCTATAACGCCCTGCTGGCCGAGATCGCGGACGAGGTGCGGCGGATCTATAAGGGCAGGCTATACGATACGAATGAGGAAGTTTATATCGAGCGCCCGGGCACCTTCTACCTCACGCTGGATAATTCCGACTACGACCTGGAGAGTGCGACATCCGCCTTCCTGACGAGGGCCCATGACAAGTTCAGCAACTACGCCGACGGCAGCATCCACCTCGATCTGAAGGCCTGTCTGATCCGCTGCCCCGACGATGTGCGCGAGGTCAATGATATCATCAACCTCGGCCACAAGTTCCCACAGTTCGGTGACAAGGGGCAGATGTTTTTCCGCGCCTCGGAGATCGTACAGTCCCACGATTATGACATCGTCAATCACATGGAGGAAATCCTGCGCCGGGCAATCAAGGAAAACAAATTTGAGATGTACTATCAGCCGATCTATGATAACCGGCTTGGCCGCTTCGCTTCGGCAGAGGCGCTGATCCGGCTGAAGGACGAAAAGTACGGCATGATCCCGCCGGGACTTTTTATCCCCTTTGCCGAGGCAAACGGGCTGATCCTTACCATCGGCAATTTCGTACTGCGCGATGTGTTCCGTTTTATCGCAAGCCATGACATGAAAGCGCTTGGGCTTTCGTATATTGAGGTAAACCTCTCTGTGGTTCAGCTTTTGCAGAGCGATCTGCCTGAGACGATACGGCGCTTGCAGTCCAAATACGGCGTGGATCCCAGCCAGGTGAATTTTGAGATCACCGAGACCCTTTACGATAACCTCAGCGTGGTCATGGACAGAAACGTGCGCACGCTTGACAGTATGGGCTATCATTTCTCACTGGATGATTACGGCGTCGGCTTCTCCAATATCCAGCGCATGAGCAAGCTGCCTATCGCCCTCGTCAAGATCGACAAGAGCCTCGTGGATGAGATGTTCACCGAGGACGGCGGCGTCATTATCCGCAACACCGTGCGTATGATGCAGGGCATCCGCAAAAAGCTGGTGGCCGAGGGCGTGGAGACCAGAGAAGAGATCGACGCGCTCAGCGAAATGTCCTGCGATCATATCCAGGGCTTCTATTACTCCAGACCGCTGCCGGCGGATGAATTCGTGAGCTTCCTGAAGGCCCACCGTCTGAGCGCATAATAAAAGCAAAAAAGAGCCGCGAAACAGGTCAAAACCTGCTTCGCGGCTCTTTTCATGCCCTGCTTACTCAGTGGCGGCGATGGCTTCGATTTCACACAGCACCTGCTTCGGTAGCTCTTTTATGGCGACACACGAGCGGGCGGGCCTACTGACGAAGAACTTCTCGTACACGGCGTTGAAGGCGGCGAAGTCCTTCATATCCGCGAGAAAGCAGGTCGTCTTGACAACCTTGGAGAAATCGACCCCGGCGGCCTCCAGGATCGCGCCAATGTTTTTGCAGCACTGTTCGGCCTGAGCCTCTATGCTCTCGCCGGCAATGACGCCGCTGTCCGGGATCAGGGCGATCTGACCGGAGGTAAACAGCAGACCGTTCACGACATAGCCCTGGGAGTAGGGGCCGATCGCGGCAGGGGCCTTGTTGGTGGCAATGATTCTCATGCACATGTCCTCCTTTTGCCTGTTATTCTTTTCTGTTTTCGTGCACATGATTCTTCATATAAGTTTCGCTTGAACAAAAGAATTATATCATACATCTCGCCCTTCCACAACCGGCAAATCGGTTTACCGTTTCCCGCAGAGAAGAGATCTTTGCGGTAAACGGTTGAATTTGTACTTGAGTTGCGATATGATAACTAACGTTAGCAGATGCTAATTTAAACAGAACAGAATCAGGAGGATATGAGAATGAAATTGACAGGAAAGCTTGCTCTGTTTGCGGGCGGGACGCTTTTGGGCTCCTACGGCTTCAAGCTTTTGGGCAGTAAGGACGCAAAAAAATTCTATACCCATACCACCGCCGCAGTACTCCGGTGCAAGGATCAGGTCATGCGCGATGTGGAGACAGTGCAGGAAAACTGCGCGGACATTCTGGCTGACGCGAAGGCGATCAACGAGGCCAGAGCTGCGCAACAAAAGGCGGCTTTCATTGAGGACACGGCAAAGGTCTGATGAGATTTCAGATTCTGCATGAGAGCCGGGGGCGTGTGCGCCTGCGCGCGGATCAGCCATCCATGAGCATGGAACAGGCAGATCTGCTGGAGGCGTGGCTGATGGCGCTGCCCGGCGTGGAGCATGTGACGATACATGAGCGCATCTGCGGGGTAATCATCGTTTTCCGCAGCGATCGCCGGGCGCTTTATCAAAGCCTTGCCGCCTTCTCCTATGCGCTGGCCGAGGAGCAGACCCATATCCTCAGCCACAACAGCAGGGCAATCAACCGGGAATATAAGGAAAAGCTGGTTTTCCGGGTGCTGCGCCACTATATGAAAAAGCTGTTTTTACCCATGCCGGTGCGCCGGGCGATCACGACCTGTATGGCCATCCCAAGGATCTGGCGAGCGGGAAAGGTTCTGCTGAGCGGGAGACTTACCGTGGATGTGCTCGACGGCGTGGCTATCGGAGTTTCACTCCTGACGGGCGACCATCCTACTGCGGGGTCTGTACGTTTCCTGCTCGGCGTTGGCGAAACGCTGGATGAGTGGACACACAAGAAATCCGTGGACGATCTGGCAAAGAGCATGTCCCTGCAGGTGGAGCAGGTCTGGCTGCAGACGGAGGACGGAACCCGCGTGCTTGCAGCGTTGGATGATGTGAAAACAGGCGATCGGATCATCGTACATACCGGGCACGTTCTGCCTATGGACGGTGTCCTCGAAGAGGGGGATGTGATGCTCAATCAGGCCTCTCTGACTGGGGAGTCTGTCCCGGTGGCAAAGCACCCGGGCGCTGCCGTTTATGCCGGGAGCGTCGTGGAGGAAGGCAACTGTGTCCTGCGCGTGACCGGGGCGCCCGGGGAGAACCGCTATGATCGTATCGTGCGCATGATCGAGGAATCCGAGCGGCTCAAATCCGGTGCGGAAAACCGTGCCTACGACCTGGCGGACAAGCTGGTGCCCTGGTGCCTCGGCGGAAGCCTGCTCACCTGGATCCTCTCCCGCGACACGGCACGGGCCGTGTCGGTACTGATGGTGGACTTCTCCTGCGCGCTCAAGCTCTCCATGCCCCTGAGCGTTTTGTCGGCCATGCGCGAAGCGGGACGGCACAGGATTACGGTCAAGGGGGGCAAATTCCTCGAAAAGCTGAGTCAGGCCGATACCGTGATCTTTGACAAGACCGGTACGCTGACACACGCTTGTCCCACGGTCTCACAGGTCGTAGCCTTCAATGGTCAGGATGAGCGCGAGATGCTGCGTGTGGCGGCATGTCTGGAGGAGCATTTTCCCCATTCGGTTGCCAACGCGGTGGTGCGTGCGGCGCAGGAGCGCGGGCTTGACCATCGTGAGATGCACAGCGAGCCGGAGTATGTGGTTGCCCACGGCATAGCCACCAGGATCGGGGACAAACGGGCAGTCATCGGCAGTCGCCATTTTGTTTTTGAGGACGAGGGCGTGATCGTTCGTCTGGAGGATCAGGCGGCGTTCGATGCGCTTGACCCTGCCTGCTCCTGGCTGTATCTGGCCATCGGCGGTGTGCTTTCCGCAGCTATCGGCATTCTCGATCCGCTTCGTCCAGAGGCGGAAAAAATCGTAGAGTTGCTGCATGAGGCCGGGATCGGCAAGACGGTCATGCTCACCGGTGACAGCCGCAATACCGCCGCTGCCATTGCACAGAAGCTCAAGATCGATGATTATCACGCGGAGGTTTTGCCGGAGGATAAGGCGCAATACATTCGGGAAGAGCAGGCACAGGGCCGCACCGTCGTCATGATCGGCGACGGCATCAACGACGCCCCGGCGCTCTCCCTTGCCGATGTGGGAATTGCCATCGGCAGCGGCGCAACGATTGCCCGTGAGGTGGCAGATATCACCATCGCGGCGGATGACTTGCGGGAGCTGGTTCTTTTGCGCAGACTGTCAGAAAAGCTGATGGGGCGCATCGGGCGCAACTACCGTTTTGTCATGAGCTTCAACAGCGCGCTCATTCTCTTCGGCGCGCTTGGCCTGCTCCCACCCGCAACTTCGGCCCTGCTGCATAACGGCTCGACCTTGCTTTTGAGTATGGACTGCCTGACCGAACTGCTGCCGGAAGAATGATACGCTTCTCGGCGTTGTCATTCGGAGAAACAATTTCACAAAGGCGCTTTCTTCCGAAAGGCTTATAAACATGCGCGTTATAAGTCTGAGGAGAAAGCGCCTTCGCCATAAAAGGCGTTTTACGCAGACCCTTCTTTCCTATTTTCCTGTTGACAGAACCGAACAGCCCTGTTATAATATCCACAGAAGTTAGCGATAGCTAACATTATAGCGCACCGAATCCTGCGCGGCAGATCTGGCTCAAGCGAGCCTTTTCTTTCAACCAAAAGGTTAGCGGTAACTAACTTATAAAACTGCAAATAATACAGCGGGGGGGGATGGACATGAGCGTTGTCATTCTTGGCGGAAATGAGTGCATGGAGCAAAAATACAAAAGTCTGTGTCGGGATTACCGGCACGATGCCAAGGTGATGGTGAAACCGGTCGGCGGTGTCAAGCGCAAAATGGGCAAGCCCGATATGGTGATTTTCTTTACCGGCGCCATGTCCCATAAGATGCTGCAGGGCGCGCTGGGGGAGATCAAGGGCCAGGATTGCATCGTGGAATACTGTCCCACAAGCTCGGTGTCTGCGCTCAGAAAGGTATTGGAGAAGTACGCCTGATGTCAGAGGAAACAATCGTACGCCAGGCCGCGCCGACGCTGGCCGGAATCAAAACGGGGAGCATGTTCCCGTATCGCTATGAAAGCAGGGAAGAGCTGCTGGAAGATATCCGCGCCTTTAACCGTATTTTTGTCCCGCGCGGGATGTGCCTGCTCCTGCTGCGTGTGATGGAGAAGTCGGCGCTTTTATATCTCTATCGTCCGCAGAGTCTGGAGGAGGATTTGAAAGACAGCGTTTCGCAGGAAGTGCTGCAGGAATCAGGGTATGCCTGTGAAAGCTGTGCTGCCTGTGTGCGGCATCTGGTGGAGCGCTTTCGCAGTGAAAAAGACTTCCCGCATGAGGTAGGCCTGTTCCTTAGCTATCCGCCCACAGACGTCAAGGGCTTTATTGACGACAGGGATAATTACAAGCTCATCGGTCTCTGGAAAATCTATGGCGACGAAGAAAGGGCGCAAAAGCTCTGCGAGCAGTTCAGAAAGTGTTCCGAATGCTACTGCCGCCTCTGGGAAAACGGCGTAAGCCTGGAGAAACTGGCGGTCGCGGTCTGATTATTTGTATATCTTTGCTCAGATAGAAGTGCGTACAGAGACACACTATAAAACACTCTGAATAATGTGATGAAGGAGAAAATGAAATGAAAGCAGCAGTTGTTTACTGGAGCGGCACGGGCAACACCGCAGCCATGGCAGACCTCGTACTGGAGGGGATGAAGAGCGTCGGCGCAGACGCCGAGCTTATCGAGTGCAATTCCGTCACGGATCTCTCCGGCTATGACACCATCGCCTTCGGCTGCCCCGCCATGGGCTCCGAACAGCTGGAGGACAGCGAGTTTGAGCCGATGTTCGACGGCGTAAAAAAGACTCTTGGCGGCAAAAGAGTCGGCCTCTTCGGTTCCTACGGCTGGGGCGACGGCGAGTGGATGCGCAACTGGGAGGATGACTGCAGGGCCTGCGGCATCAATCTCGCGACTGAGAGCGTTCTTGTAAACAACGCTCCGGAAGGCGACGGGGCCGAAGCCTGCAAAGCCCTCGGCGCGGCTCTGGTATAAGTGACGTTCGCGCAAGGCTCCAGATCAATAATCCGGATACAAAGCATTCCCCGGACACAGACCGTTCACACGGTCGTGTCCGGGGAATGCTTTTTTCGGGCTTTACCCCAGCTATTGGCATAGAACCCAAAGATTGAGGGATCAGGGTCTTCTTTTAGCAAAAATTGTCGGTCGTGTTTACAGGACAATTACAGTCTCATCGAGCGGTTTTCGCTTGGAATGCAGATGTGCAGGGTGACTGCCCTCGCCTGGATACCCCAGTGCCAACATCATCACAGGAATGTGGTTGACAGGCAGATCGAAAGCTTCGATCACGGTCTTGGAGTCGAAACCGCGCTTTCATATTTTCAAGATTCTTCATTTTGTTATCTCCTTTGTTTTTATATATTATTGATGTATATTCTGATTCTGTACCGGAGTTTGTTTCTCTCTCAAGTACGGGCTCAGTATGTGCGTTTTCTTGAGGTCACCGCTCCCGCAGGCTGAACATCTCATTCTCGCACCCTGTTCCGGTCGAAGAGTTTGAAGCGAAATACGCCGCACAGGAGAAGAAATAAGCCGTTCCCGCACAGAAAAGGGGATGGTAAAACCGCGCGGTATATGATATACTAAGCATAATATAGGACGGTTTATAATACAGGACAATGAGAGGATCGTGTTTCGCCATGAGAGACAAAAGACTGGAAAAGCGCCTTTTTGCCTTCCTGCTATGCCTGATCATCGTGCTGCCTTTTGCCGTCATGCCGGCTGCCGCAGCATTGGGGGAAGGGATCGGTGATACGCTCACAGTCGGCGTGCCGGTGGATCGGTGTCCTGTCTTTTATCTGGACGCAGCGACGGGGGAGGCCACAGGCATCGGCGTCGATCTCCTGCGCGCCGCGGCACAGGAGGCGGGGTTTAATCCCATCTTCCGCGTGATCGGGGAGAAGACGCTGAAGGACGCCCTGGACAACCCGGACTATGATATCATCATGCCCTTCGGCAGCGCCATTGTCAGCAGCGCGGGGCAGAAAAGCATCGTGTCGGACAATCTCATTCAGACTCCCTTTACCCTTGTGACCGAGGGAAAGCGTACGCTGCCGCCGATGGATGATCTGCGCGTCGGCATGCTCAAATCCCTGGCGGCCGGGGCCGAGACGGTCAACCAGATGTTCCCCGGTATGGAGATCCGGCTCTATGAGAATATGGCGGAGGGCGTGCAGGCACTTCGCGCCGGCAAGGTTGATGCGCTTTTGCATAACTCCTATGTCTGGAGCTATGTGCTTCAAAAGCCCGCATATGCCGGCCTGGAGGTACAGCCCTCGGCCATGTTCTCAATGGATTTTCGCGCGGGCACCCCGGATACGGCGAAGGGGCGCGCCATCATCACGCGCCTGAATACCGGCATCGCGGCGCTGCGCGATACCAAACGCCAGGCCATCATTCTCGACCATACGTCCCGGAAGCTGTATCAGTATGATTTCTCGGATTATCTGTATGAGTACGGCATGATCTTTCTGCTGGCGCTGTTTCTGATTGCGGCGCTGATTATCATTGCGGTGCAGAAGATCCGCGCCATGCGGGAGGAGCATGAAAAGAAGCTCCAGCACATGATCGATCACGATCCGCTCACAGGGGCGCTGAGCCTGAACGGATTTCGCAAGCGGGTGGAGGAGCTGCTGCGCCTGCATCCCGACATCCCGTATCTGCTGTCCTATAATAATATCAAGAACTTCAAATACATCAACGACAGCCTGGGCATGGAGGCCGGGGACGAGCTGCTGCGTTTCTGGGCGGAAAAAACCATGTCGAACCTGACGGACGTAGAGGCGGTCGGCCGCATAGAGGGCGACCACTTTGCCGTTCTGCGCCGCACGGGCGGAGAAGAAAAAATGCTCCAGGACAGAAAGCAGGTCATCGAGCCGGTACAGAATTACTTCCTCGACCGCGGGAAGGGCAAGCTGGTGCAGATCTGTTCCGGCATCTATGTGCTGACGCACGAGGATTATCAGAAGATCGACGTAGACCATATGCTGGACTTCGCGCGCGTGGCGGAGAAAAGGGTGCGCGAGAACCATAAAGAGGGCTATGCCATCTATAATCTAAAGCAGTGGGAAAAGGGAAAGATGGCGGCAGATGTGATCAGCCACCTGCCCGCTGCCATCCGGGACGGAGAGCTTCAGGTCTGGTATCAGCCGCAGGTGGACTTCAAGACAGGCCAGATCTGCGGCGCGGAGGCGCTCTGCCGCTGGAAGCACAGCAAGCTCGGCTGGCTGCGCCCGTCTGAGTTTATTCCGATCCTGGAGGAAGAAGGACTTATTTTTGACTTGGACAGCTTCGTCTGGGACACGGTCTGCCGGGATCTTCGCAGATGGAAGGATCAGGGTGAAATTCGTTCCGTATCTGTGAACCTCTCGCGGGAGGATATCACGGAAGAACACAATATCCCCGGGCACTTTTATGATCTTATCCAGACCCACGGCCTGACGGTCGACCAGCTCAGAGTCGAAATCACCGAGACTGCCTATGCCGAGGATCCGGAGCTTCTGATCCACACGACCAAGAAGCTGCGCGAGTTAGGCTTTCAGGTGGAGATGGACGATTTCGGCAGCGGCTATTCCTCGCTGCATATGCTCAAGTCTGTCCCTGTCGACCGCATCAAGCTGGATCTGAATTTCCTCAACGGCGCCGGGGACGCGGAGAAGGGGCGGATCATTCTCAGCCACGTGATCCAGATGGTGCACGAGCTGGAGATGAACCTGATCGCCGAAGGCGTGGAGAATGCCGCGCAGGCACAGTTTCTCCACAGCAAGGGCTGCCGGGAGATGCAGGGCTACTATTTTTACAAGCCCATGCCGGTTCAGGAGTTTGAAAAGGTGCATACTATGTATAATGAAAAAGGAGCAGCAACATGAAAAACATCATCGGAAAAGTTCTCTGCGCGCTGGCCGTCGGCTTTGCGGTTTATATGCTCTATGTTCACCGCAGACTGATTGCCGCCGCAATCAGGGGCGAAGAGCTCCCCGAAGCCCCGAAAGGCTGCCCTGCATATAAGGGATAAGGCACAAGGCATTCAAAGACTGGACAAAAAGGGAAGGAGTCAGTATCCATGACAATCAAAGAACTGCGCGAAAAGAACAAGCTCACTCAGGCTGCGTTTGCAGACGCTCTCGGCGTAACCGGCAAATACATCTATCTCATTGAATCCGGCAAGTCAAATCTCAGCAAAAAGCTCTCCGACAAAATTGCCGAGGTCTATGGCGAGGTGATCGAACCTGCCGAGAAGAAGGTAAAA
>Ga0310695_10010229_pt1 | contig 13784 bp, 9 predicted proteins | sample RumenRJG_04DNA_FD_203882 | JGI IMG/M metagenome (GOLD analysis project Ga0310695, IMG submission 203882) | Bovine rumen microbial communities from Lethbridge, Alberta, Canada - RJG_04 (v2) (version 2) | ecosystem: Host-associated > Mammals > Digestive system > Stomach > Rumen | place: Canada... | reverse complement strand
TTTTTCAAGTTCTTGCATCACATAGTCGCTAAAATATGGTGCTTTATTTGCTGTGTATAATTGAGGTATATCACTGAGTTTTATTTCCGCATCTATCGCCTTTTCATACTGCTCTTTTGTAATGTATTTCATTGCTAACATTCTTTTTAAGACTTGATTGCGTCTTTGTTTAGCCAAATCTTTATTGTTATACGGATTATAAACTGACGGTGCCTGTGGTAGCCCTGCAATAAGTGCAAGTTCAGGCAGAGTAAGTTGATTTAATTTTTTGTTAAAATAAGTCTTTGCCGCGCCTGAAACTCCGTAAGAACCTGCGCCAAGATATACATTATTAAGATACATTTCCAAAATCTTATCTTTAGAAATAGTTCTTTCTATTCTTGTTGCGACTTCAAGTTCTTTGACTTTTCTTATAAGTGTTCGCTCGTTTGATAAAAACAAAATTCTTGCAAGTTGCTGGGTAATTGTGCTTGCCCCCTGAACTGTGTGCATAGCCATAACATTTTGAAGTGAAGAACGAATAATTCCGAAAATGTCATATCCTTTGTGATGATAGAAGTTTTTATCTTCAGTTGCAATAATTGCATTTTTTAAATCGTCAGGTACATCTTTGAGTTCTACTTTATCATATGTATAGGCGGTAAATGTTTTTATAATTTCTCCATCATTTGAATAAAATTTTGTAACGATGTTTGGTCTAAAATCTCTTAAATTTTCAATAGGCGGGAGAGATGATAAATAAAGATTAAAAGCGATAAACCCCGCTATTGCAAGTGCAGAACAAACAATCACAAACATTTTTAAATAATTAAAAAAATTGTTTGGCTTATTTATTCTTTTTCGCTCTCTTGCCGGAGTTTGTTCTGCTCTTTGTTTTTTATATGATTCATACGACCTTGACATGTTATTCTCTCCCTAATCAAGTGAGAATATTATATCATGAAAAATAAAATTAATATGTCAAAATTATAAATAAAAAATAAGAACCGTATTTGTCATTCTTACTTTTATAATGAAAACTGACAATGAATATGTCAAGTTAGTCTTTATGTGTCGGTGGAATAACCGGACTGTTTCAGAATATTCAAAAACGGTTCTATATTTTTATGTTAAATTATATTATTCAGCAGTTTCTTCAGTTTCAGAAGGTTCTTTGCCTATATCTTTGATGCTCAAAGCAATTCTGTGTTCTTGCGGTGTAAATTTCTTAATAAGAACTTCTACACTGTCGCCAACTTTGAATCTGTTAAACGGATTAACATTTTCTTCTGCCATTTCAGAAACAGGCAATAATGCTTCAACTCCAGGGAAGATGTTAATAAATGCACCAAAACCGGTAACTTTATTTACTGTACCTGTAATAACCTGACCTTCGCTGAATTGACCTTCAATCTGTTGCCATGGATCTTCACCCATTCTCTTTAATGAAAGTGAAATTCTTTTTAATTCGTTATCAATTTTGATAATTTTAACTTCCAAAGTTTCGCCTAAAGAAATTACATCTGACGGGTGTTTAATTCTTGACCAAGAAATTTCGGAAATCGGCAACAAACCATCAATACCATTGATATCAATAAATGCCCCAAAATCTGCAATTCTTACGACTTCACCTTTTACAACCATATCTTCTTCAAGAGTTGAAAGAATATTATCAACAACCTGATCTCTTTGTTCAGCGATAGCCTGTCTTTGAGATAAGATAAGTTTGTTTTTCTTAGGATCTGCTTCTAATACTTTAACTTCAATTTTTTGATCTAATAAACCGTCAAACGGAGTACCGGTTCTTAACTGTGATGACGGAATGAAACCTTTTAAATCAGCGATATCAACTAATACACCGCCTTTTACTACATTAACTACTTTTGCAAGAATAGTATCACCCTGAACTTTTGCATCATTAAGTTGAGCCCATGCCTGAGCAAATGCAAGTCTTTTAAGTGACAATAACATACCTTCTTCATCTGATTCTTCTTTAAGAACATAAAATTCTTTTACATCACCGATTTCAAGTGAACTGTCTTCTGATGAAGGTAATTCTTTTTCAGGTAAAAATGCTTCGGTTTTAGTACCATGAACACTTACCAAATATCCGTCTTTTTCTTTTTTTAACACTGTACCTTCTACAATGTCTGCTACTGCGTGTGATTTTGAAAAACTTTCTTCAAGTAATTTTTCAAATTCGTCTAATGTTGCTGTTGTCATTTTAATTTTCTCCTTTTCTTTATTTCAACATTTTTATAACATCATCTATTATTTTTTGGGGAGTAGAGGCTCCAGCCGTTACTCCGATTTTTACAGATTTTTCAATTATATTTGCATATTGAGAAAGTTCATCAGCCGTCTCAATATGAATTGTTTTAGTAAGTTCTCTTGCAATATCAGCCAAATGTGTCGTATTTGCACTATTTTTAGAACCTACTATTATCATTAAATCATTATTTTGCGCAAGTTCTTTTGCTTCTGCCTGACGCCTTGAGGTGCTTGGGCAAATTGTATTTGCAATTTTTAACTCTTTAGAAACAGATGTCAAATATTCAATAATCGGATTTAAAGTTGCCAAAGTTTGAGTTGTCTGAACAACAACACCTATATTTTTATGTTCTTTTAATTCAGATTCGTACTTATTTAATTCTGCAACGCAGTCTGCTACAATAACCTTATCACCATACATTAAAGCATTTGCCCTTATTGCGCTGACTTCAGGGTGTTCTTCTTTGCCGACAATAACAAGATAATATCCATCTTTTACAAGTTCAATTGCTTTTTGCTGAACCTTTTTAACATCAGGACAAGTTAAATCGTAAACTTCAAAGCCTGATTTCTTTATTTGTTCGAATGTTGCAGGGCTTTCTCCATGACTTCTTATAACACAAATTCCTTCGCCCTTATCAGGCAAACTATCAAGCGAAACCACACCAAAAGACTTTAATTCCTCAATAACCTGTGAATTGTGAATAAGTTCACCTAACACATAAACATTTTTATCGGGGTTTTCTAATTTAATTTTTTTTACAGTATCAACAGCGCGTTTTACACCGTAACAAAAACCCGCATATTTCGCTAATGTAATTTCTTTTGTAATAGTCAATTAAATTGGCTTCTTTCAAGTGGACTCGGGGGGTAAATATTAAAAATCTTCCGCCCTGTATAATAATTACACTACAAAAGAATTATAAAATCAAGCAATTAGCCCCAAAGTTCACGTGGAACTTTTTTATCAATATCATATCTCATCGCAACTTTACTGCTTGCAGTGCTCATATTGCGATACAAGTCCTCAAAAAAACGGTCATCTCCTTTAACAGGTTGCGAAATGTTCGAAGCAACATTAGGAGCATCATCACCTAATGCCTCATAGAACAATTTAAGTTCGCGAGTATTTCCGACTTTTGCTAAATCATACATCAGCACTGCTAATTGATGAGAGTCAGAATATTTGATTATATCTGCCTTTGCAATCCCACAATCCATAAGCATACTTGCATCAAGTGATTTTATTAGTCCCGGGTTAAGACGGCATAATTCTCTTATCAAAGATTTATCTGTAGAGCGGTTGCGTATAAAGCCGATTATAGTTGCGGTATCTTTTTTGGAAAGATACTGAACAAAATGTTTTTGGGCATCTGCACTTATTGTGCCTAATTCTGTATAAATCGTTGTTAAATCGCCGTTTCGCGCAGCACTTTTGAGTTTATTTATCTTTTCAATAGAAATGTTATATTTCTTTTCAAGTTGTTCCTGTTCTTCTATTTGAGCAAGAGTTTCTTTTGCAACTAGTTCTTCTGCTTTTTTCTGTTCTTGCGCACTTTTTGTTTCGGCTTCTTTTATAGACTGAGAAATTTCTGCGTCTGTTTTTGCTTCTTTTGCTGCAAGTTCTGCCTGTTTTTGCGCTCTGACCTGCTGGTCATTTTGAATTTTATCAATTATATTTTGTAACCCGTCAAGTGCTTTATCTCTCAATGCGATAGAATGTTCATACTGAAGTTGGGCAAGTTGTGCTTTCATCTGAGAAACAGTATTGGAATTTGAAGGAGAGATATTGACTTTTGTACTGCTTGCAGATGAAGCAGTCGAAGTTTTGCTTGTTGAACTTGGGCTATTATTTACCGGATTAGTTGTTGTTGATTGAGAAGTTTTTGATGAAGAATTTGTGCTGTCGGTTGAAGATGCATTTCTTTCATAAGAAGTTTGACCTGTTTCACGCGCAGTATTGATATTTTTCACCTCATCCGCACTATAACCGTTGTTTTTGATTGCATAACTTACATAGGAATTTAACTGTGATTTTACTTGACTGTCAGTTTCATTATAAGTAGCGGCTGCTAAGCCTTGCGTTACATAGGAATCCTTAATTTGTGCATATTCACTGCCATAGTACAATTTTTGCTCTTTTGAGGCTGTTTCAATAGAACTTTGAGCGATTACCGACCTACGCTCTGGGGCCGAATTGGCAAAGGCCATCGTATATATACTTAACTTACGCTCATTACTACGAGATGCATCGTTATTAATACCTCGGGTAGCCGCATCAGTAAACACCCTATTTCTATCATTATTCAAATTTATCAAATAATCAGTGCCAAACTGGTCACTTCTATTTTGCATTATATTTTCAACAATGTGTGCAACCTTGTTAATTCTTTCTTGGGAACTATAAGTATTCACAAAATCTGACAACGCTGCTGTACCAACACCCTGACTATCATCGCTATGAGAAACTACTTTTTCTATATTAATTCTATCAAGGATATTTTGAATATTTTCATCAGACCAGCCTGCATCTTTAAAGGCTTTAATTATAATATTGGTCTGATCTACATCAGCATCATTATTAGCTGCGGCAATTAAATCACTTATTTGCTCGTCACTTAAATCTGTATTGGGTTTTATTTCTTTTAATGTATCTTTTATGTATTCTTCAAGAGAATTAGTTACAGATATAGCATCATTACTTTCAACATCCGAAGACAATAATGCCTTAATAATATTACTTTTAAATGAGACTTTTTCATTAGCATCAAATACGTTATTTTTAATATCTTCTTTTAATTGATTATAAAGAGCTAATTCTTCATCTGATAATTCGTTATTTTTATTCAATTTATCTAAGTATTCATATACTTCGCCATAAGTGTGTTCCCCGTCACCTAAAGCCAAACAAGACGATCTTAAAGTTGAATAATTATCAACTATTTTTCTCGTTTTTACGTCTAAGTTGTTATATATTCTTTTGTTATTAAAAGCATCATATAAGATTATATCTTTATCGTTCTCAGACATTTTTGAAAATTCTTCAATGCTAATATTATTGTCAGATAGGTATTGTAGGACATTAATACCTATATTTTTCAATTTTTCCTTTGTTTCAGGAGTTGTACCTTTTAGGTTAAAATAATTACTAAATTTTTCTTTTGTATCTTCAACAATTTTACTTTGTTCATTTTTACTTTTAGAGGCAAAATTTTCGTCAGTAACGGAAAGATACATCCTTATTGAATCTCTAAATACTTCTTCAGGTTTTTCATTTCGCAATTTTTCAATAAATAATGCAAAGATTTCTTTTTTACCTTTATTAACCAAATTATTTATTTCATTGGCTGGTTTACTAAGCAAGTCATCCAAATGAGTGTTATCTTTTTCAGCTTCTACAATTAGGAGTGCAATCTTCATATAAGACTTTTTAATATCTTTATCAGATAAATTTGCATTATCAGGGTTTAGTTTTGATATATCATCTTTAATTTTTTGTTCAATAAACTTTTCTTGTTCTTCCTTTGATAATTTTGAAAATTCAGGGTCATTTTTAGCATAATACTCAGAAAGTAAGTTTTTTACTTTCTGCTCAGGAGTTGCATTTTCATCCTTTAATATATCAACATATTTTTCATCAATAACATTTTTTGAAGCAGGTGTTTTTTGTTCAGATGCAGTTGTGCGAGTCCCGTCAACTTGTTTTTGGGGTTCGGGCTTAAATGTCCCGTCTTCAATTGACTTTTCGTATTCTGCTAATAATTGCAATTCTTCATTATTTATTTTTTGTGTATTTTTTAGTTCTCGCAGATACTCATATATCTCGGTATCAGTACCTTCTTTACCTTTATTCTTTAAAAAATCAATAATAGAATTTTTTAATTTTACAACAGCAACAGCACCTACATCAGCACTATGCGCTGCTGCACGTGCTTGTCTTGTCTCTTGTGCTTCTTCTTCTGCTTGCGCACGAGCTTCATCAGATATTGGAGTTTGTTTCTTAACTTCACTGGTAGATGTCGTCACAACTGGAATAGGCGTAGGTGCAGGAGATGGTGCAACAGTAGTCTCAGGAGTTGTCGTAGTTTCACCAACACCTTGGGTATTAATATTTTGTTTTCTGATTAAATCGCCATCTAAAGCCATATCACTTATCTCGTATATTAGTGCTCATGAATATAAAAAAATAGAAAAAATTTTGATTTCATCAATGCGCTATATGTTTACATAACTTTACATTTAATCTTTGAAATATTCAATTTTAGGTTCAGACATTGCTTTACTTGTCGTAGTCTCAAACTCAATGCCGGTCTCATTTTTCCACTCTGTTTTATCTAATCTGAAGGCTAAAATTTTGTTTGCAGTGTCATCATCAATTTTTAATTCACTATATGCATATCCAATAGCATCGCCATCATCATTAACTAAGTATCCCTCTGTCAATACACTACAATATTCTTTATCCTTACCTATATTGTGGTATACTATTTTTACTATTTTAGGAGGGTGGGGAATAATGTTTTTACATCCTTTCTGATTTTTCATTATTATAAAAATTTCTGAAACTTCATTGTTTATTTTTTTCTCACTCTCGGGGGTAAAAAAAACTAAATCCATATCTTTATAATTATTAACTTTTATATTCTCAACATGTTGAATTTTTCCGTGTCTTAAATGTGTCCAACCATAAGGAGCATATTTAGGTCTTGTCTGCTGCGCTTCAGGTGCGATTACATATGTTGATTTTTCGGCTGATTTTGTTTCAGGGGCAAGCATTACAACCTTATTCGGATTATCCGCTTCAGGCATTGTTGGAATTTTACTGTTCAATGTCGCAGGATTCATCGCAAGTAACACTATTACAGGCACTTTTGCAAAATCAGATGCTCTGTTTGAACTCTCCGCAGGTACATTATCATGCACTCTTTGCTTTTCGCCGAACAAAAAGTTATTACTTCTAAAACCTAAATTACTGACCGCTTCTACTTTCATCTTTTTAACCCCTTTTATTCTTTTATATTCTTCGGATTGAAGTCCTCAGAATAACAACTATTGATTATATCAGTCGTTGCGACTTTTGTAAATTAGTATATACAAATTTCATATATCTTTACGATATCCTGACTATAAGATTATAAAACACAAAAATAAAATTTTTTGCTACTTTGTTAAAGATTAATAAGTCGTTCGCACTCTTTTATTAAAAACTCTTTACCCGGTTTTGTTTCAATAAAATCCCACGGCAAAATCTTGTCATAGGCATAATTTTGGGTAACATAATAATCTGTATCAATTTTCAAATTTTTAGCACTTTTTTTGAATGCGCCGAGTTTTCCGCCCTGCCTGTAAACTTCAATTATAAAATCTGTTAAATTTTCATCCCCTCTTGAAAGCAAAGCCTGCCAATAATCCCATTTTGCGCTTGATATTACAGCCTGTATTCCAAGTTTATGCAACTCTTTACGTAAATAATCGGATTTTTTCTCAAGTGTTTTTTCATCCTCTCTGCCAAACCACTGAAACGGAGTATTTGCCTTTGGTACAAATGTTGAAAAGCCAAACGAAATGTTAAAACCTTTAAACTTTTCCTTAATTCGTTTTGATAAATTTACAATTTCTTCAATATCTTCCCATGTTTCAGTCGGCAGACCTATCATTCCGTAAAATTTTATTCCTTTAAGTCCGCAATTTTTTGCAACCTCAACTGCTTTAAATATTTGTTCTTCCGTTAAGTGTTTATTTATTACCCGTCTTAACCTTTCGCTCCCTGCTTCAATTGCGAGAGTAAGATTCTTTTGCCCCGCATCAACAAGAGTTTGTACTATTTCAGGTGTGAATGAATCCACTCTTAAAGATGAAATTCCCATTTCAATTTTTTCACCGTTTTTAATTTTTTCTCCGACATAACCGCAAATTTTGTTAAAATCAGGATGTGCAGTGATTTGTGCGCCTAACAGGGCAATTTTGTTTGTATATTTGAGTCCTAAATCTATGGTTTCAATAATTTTTTCATAGTCCACAAAGCGAATAGGCATATTCATATATGATGCAAGACAAAAACCGCACCGATTTGCGCATCCTCTTTCGACTTCGAGTATAAATGTATTTTTGAAAAACGCATTTTCACTGATTATCGGAGTATAAATACATTCAGAAAGCGTTTTTGTTGCTTTAACAACCTTATCATTTATTTTGGGAACATATATGCCGTTAATCTTTGAAAGTTGTTCAAGTTTTTGCGATTTTGTGAGTTTTTTATTTTCAACGCAAAATCTGACAACATCAAGATTTATATCTTCACCATCTCCAATTACCAAAAAATCAAAAATATTTTTATACGGTTCAGGGTTTGATGTAACAACAGGACCACCGGCAAAAATTAAAGGTATATCTTCGCTTCTGTCAGATGATTTGAACGGAAATTTATTTTTATCAAGAAATGATAATATATGAATAAAATCCATATCAAAAGTGAAAGAAAAGCCGATTAAATCAACCTTATCCCGCATAATTTGTGTGGTTTTTGAATCCGAATAAACCCGTTCAATATTAACATCGTTCATCATATCAATTGCACGATAAAGCCACAAATATCCCAATGATGACAGTGCAAACGACTCAGGGCCGGGGAAAACAAACCACATATTAAAATCGTAATTTTTATTTATATTTCGCTCGTATAAAAATTTTTCAGACGGATTATTCAAATTATGACTCCAAAATTTGCAAAATAATTATAACATGAAAGTTTAAAGTTTATTTTGTTTATGATAAGATTTAGTATATATAATGAAAGGCTGGATTGTCACGCCTGATATGGTTCGCAATTTCAGACAATACAGAAAGAGGTATAAATTATGCAAGCCCGCAGAGCAGCAAGAGAATTAGCGTTCATATTATTTTCACAGTTTGATGAAAAAATTTCAAATTACACAAAAGAAAATATGGATGACATTATAATTAAATCAATAAGACTTTTAATAAGCAGTTCAAATGAAGAATTGAAAACATCTTTAGGCGCACTTATTGATATGAAAAACAGAATTGAAGACTACGAAGCAGAACACGATACTAATCTTAACAGACCAATGGGTGCATCAAACATTGCAGTTCCGATGGTAATGACATCTGAAATGGTTGAAAAAATTGACTCAATGATTGATGTTGCGGAAAAAGCCATTTTAGGACTTGAGATTGCAGAATTTACGGCACTTGATTCACAACCGGAAGTTAAAGATTTTGCGGTAAAAATTGCACAGACTTACAGGGATAACAGTCAAAAAATCGACCAAATTATCAGGGATTATGCAAAAGGCTGGGATTTTGACAGATTAGTCAAAATGGACAAAGACATTTTGCGTATTTCAATTTGCGAACTTTTATTTATAAAAGAATCGCCAATGAAAGTTGTTGTAGATGAAGCAGTTGAACTTGCCAAAAAATATTCAACAGACGATTCTGCATCATTTGTCAACGGAATTTTAGCAAAAGTCATTGTTGATAACGGGATTAAATAGTAAATAGCAAAAAGTGAATTGTGAATAGTCGTTATCGGTGCTTCGCACATTTTGCAACCTTTAAATCCGTATCACAACCTACTTAAAACACTAATCACTTAAAGGTAGTTTTATTACCTGCGTTATTATTTTAGACGGCAACTTCTTTTAGAGCCTGAACATATTTTGTGGCATAAACCGCCCCGATAGCACCGTCAGATGCCGCAGTAATAACCTGCCTTAACGGAGTATTACGGACATCACCGACGGCATAAACACCCTCTAAAGATGTTTTCATTGTTTCGTCAGTCAAGATAAATCCTCTTGCATCCTGTTCAATTTGCCCGTTAATATTATCTACATTTGGTAACATTCCGATATATGGGAACACGCCGTCAGTTTTTAAATTTGTAACATTATTTGTTTTTACATTTTTAATAACAAGGTGAGTAACCAAATCTTCTCCGCAAACTTCTTCTACTACGCTATCCCAGACAAATTCAATTTTATCGTTTTTGAATGCTCTTTCCTGAACAATTTTATCCGCACGAAGTTCGTTTCTGCGGTGGATAATATAAACTTTTGACGCAAATTTTGTTAAATACATTGCTTCTTCAACTGCAGAATTTCCTCCTCCGACAACTGCGACAACTTTGTCCTGATAAAACGAACCGTCACAAACCGCACAGTAACTAACCCCTCTGCCAATGTATTCAACTTCACCTTTAACTCCAAGTTTCATTGGTTTTGCACCTGTTGCAATAATAACTGATTTTGCTTTGAAAATACCTTCTTTTGTTGTTATAACTTTTGGATTTGAAACTAAATCAACTGATTCAATTTCCTGCATAGGAAATTTTTGAACCCCAAACATATCGGCATGTTCTTCAAATTTTTCCATCAAATCAAATCCGCCAATTTTTTTCATTCCCGGATAATTTTCAAGTTCAAGATAATTTGACGGCTGGCCGCCTAACATGCTCACATCAATTATTGCAGTACTTGCAGCCCCTCTTGCGCTGTATAACGCGGCACTAAAACCCGCAGGACCGCCCCCTAAAATTACTACATCAAAATCATAAGTTTCCATTATGTATAATCCTCACTTCCCCTAATCTTGTACTATACCGCCTCCGATTTTTTCTCCTTTAATTTTATACTTTGCGGATTCGGTTTTTACTATTTTACCACCAACATAAGTATCTATTCTAATGTAATCGTAACCTTCAAAATAATCGCCATCAATATATATATCGGCTTTATCTGTCAGTTTTTTCTTACCGTAATTCCCGTTTTTGGTAAAAATAACATGCCTTTGATCAGAATCCTCAACATTAATTTCTGCTTTTGCACCATTAAACATGTTATATAAAGTTATGACGCGGCCTGTGCATGATAAGTTCCACATATCCAAACTTTTTTCCTTAAAAATATCAGAATTTTTATCAACTCTTTGTGATGTAACTCTCCATGTCCCGTAAAAAGACTTTGGGACCATTGTAACAGAGCCGGTTAACAGTGTAGGTTGCTGCGCCATGGTATTACAAAAACCAAAAAATAATAAGAAAAATAGTATAAATATTTTCTTCATATAGATATTTTTAATGAGATAACAAAATTTGTCATCATTCAACTGATACAAAATTAACTATTAATTGTAACAAAATATTAACAAAAGATATAAAATATTAAAGATTTCAGTAAATATAGCCGACAAAAAGAATAATAAAACTATAAGGAAAATTGAAAGGACTGTATTAAAATGGGATTGGCAGCATCACAAGCAAGATTACTGACCATAACTGCAAGACTCGCAGACAATGAACTGCGCTCGCAGACCATTAACAACGCTAAAATGCGCCTTGCAACTCAAAGTGCGCAGGCAAGCGATGAATATGTTTCTGCTTTAAATAATGCCCAAATGATGTTTTCTAATGTAGGAACAGACGGTTTAGCACAAAAGCAGGCATTGACATTTAACGCATTAACTCAATACAGTCAATATAACACTCAATACGGCATTGTAAATTCTGCCGGAATGATTATGGTAAGCGAAGAAGATGCCGCAATATTTAAAAATACAAGTAATAATCTTGAAGGATTTTTGAAAGCACATGGTCTTGAATGGGAAACAACATTCTTTGATGAAACAAGCGGTAATTTAACAAAGAAAATTCAGGATTTTTATGGTACTGGGTCATACCAGTATCTTGGAAATTTGTTCAGCGGAATGTCAAATGAAGATTTGAAACAACTTTATCTCAATTCTTTAAGTGAAGACGCTTCGATTGAAAGACTAAACTATGAACAGGCTGCACAAAATTACTATACTGAAGTGCTTTCTTTATACAAAAATGCTGCGCCTGAATTACGTCAGGAAATTTTAGACAACACAAACAGTGACATAAACGAAGAAAATGTTTCAAACGCAATAGCAAAGTTACCGGATGCTGCAACTGTAAAAAGAGAACTGCTTGCCGGTAATTTATCAGCAAATAGTGGTATAATTTCTGACTCAGAAGATGGCGGAGCAAAGTTTGCATTGAACTACCTTACAGGTAATAACTCGACCGGTAAAAACTATCTGAATAAAACATACGAAGTATTACTTCGTAAAAAAGTAAGTTCATTGACAGATAGTTCAGTTCGTCCGGGATATGCAGGTTTGTCATCTGAAGAAACTAAAATTCCTAAGACTCCAACAACTTCAACCGGAACTTATATTGATTATAACGGCAATACGCAAACTTATAACAAAGGAAACTCTTATACTTTTGGTGGTTCTCCAACATTTACAATTTCATTTAATGCAGATGTTTTGAGTGAACCTGAGCACCGTATTATATATGATACAGACGGAACTACAATACTAAAAGAATATGATTACCAAAAAATTATTGGTAAACATAATGAAATCACTTCAAGTGATTCTTCTATGATACTACCAAATGTAAGTTCGGTTACAGAATATAATTTTATAAATAATCCGTCTGTTACAGCATCTGTTATTGATCAAATTTATGCAAATGTTAACGGCGGTGAGGTTCAGTACAGATATGTAAATATATACGAAGATGACCCAAGTCATGAAAAAGATTATTATGTATGTAAAGTTTCTATTGGAGCGAATTCAACAAAAGAATCAGTATACAAACAATTAACAGAGCAATATCTTCAATATGTACTTGATACCGAAGGTGCATTTAACTACTATGATTATGCCAACGGACACCAAAGTAACCCGACATTACAAGGGTATAATGATGCAATCGCAGGTTTTGGAGTTTATGGAGTTTCAGTTTCAATCCCTACAGAAGCAAATTGTCTTGTTGATTACAATGAGATGATAAAGGTAAAAGGATTGACAAGGAACGGAGTAAACTCATATATGAAAAGCGTTTTAGAATCATATATGGCAGATTTGATGCTTGATGTCCTCGGGGAGCCGAAATATGCATGGGTTGATAAAAATGATCCTGCAAATGTTGGTAATGCCGATGCAAAAGCGCAGTGGCTGACAAACTTATTCAACAGAATGCAAAAAGGATACAAAGTTTTAGAAAACGGACTTGCAAAATCACAAGAATGGCTTGAATACGCATTTGAAAGCGGGCTTGTATCTATGGAACAGGTTGACCTTTCTCAAAACTGGGTATCAATGGACTACAAATCTTGTTCTAATATTTATGAAGAAACAGATAACTCTTCTGCGGTTTCAAAAGCAGAAGCAAAATATAACAGAGCAATGAATGATATTAAACAAAAAGACAGTATGTTTGACCTTCAGCTCAAAAATATTGATACAGAGCATTCCGCCCTCCAAACAGAATATGATGTTATTAAGGGAGTAATGAATAAAAACATAGAAAGGACAATGAAATTCGACCAAAACGGATAAAGTTAAATATCAATACTACAAAGAAAAACAGGCAATAATGCCTGTTTTTCTTTGTGTTAACTTTAACTCTGATACAGTTAATCCTTTAAAGAAGAAATTAGTTCATTTATAGAATTTTCCTGCATTTTTATTTCTGCAAT
>Ga0310695_10010227_pt1 | contig 13784 bp, 11 predicted proteins | sample RumenRJG_04DNA_FD_203882 | JGI IMG/M metagenome (GOLD analysis project Ga0310695, IMG submission 203882) | Bovine rumen microbial communities from Lethbridge, Alberta, Canada - RJG_04 (v2) (version 2) | ecosystem: Host-associated > Mammals > Digestive system > Stomach > Rumen | place: Canada... | reverse complement strand
TACGTTCCATTTTCATCTGTTGAGCGGGCGGCAGTTCCATGAAACCGGACAGCGTCCGCGGCGCAACTTTTGCCATAGTCATATCCTCTGTATCTTCTGTGTTCCGCGGCCCCTTTCCGGGAAACCGCAATAAGGTATTATAGTCTATTTTTTCCTGCGAAGCAAGAGTTTGGCACGGCTTTTCAGCCGTGCCAAACTAAAAACCAAAAACTGAAAACTATCTCTTCTGGGGATTGACGATGTTTCGCCAATCCAGGTCGCCCCGGCGCAGGCCCTGCACCAGCACCTCCGCGGTGGCGGCGTTGGTGGCAAAGGGGATCTGATACTGGTCGCACAGGCGCTCCACCTTGTTGATGTCGTCGAAGCCCCGGGGGTTGGCCGGGTCGCAGAAAAACAGCACCAGGTCGATCTCGTTGAAGGAGATGCGGGAGGCGATCTGCTGGGCACCGCCCTGGTCCGCGTGGAGATACAGGGTCACAGGCAGGCCCGTGGCCTCGGAGACGAGCTTGCCGGTCACATGGGTGGCACACAGAGAATGCTCCGCCAAAATCCCGCAGTAGGCGATGCAAAACTGGACCATCAATTCTTTTTTGCGGTCATGCGCCATCAGTGCAATATTCATGTGACCCTCCTTTTCTGTTTGCAGCATTCATGCCATAAGCGTGATGCATAACATAAATTGTCTGTTATCTTATTATAGCCAATCCAACGCCATCCCGCAAGAGTCAGTTGCAAAAACTTTTTGAAGCAGTTGCCGGAAAAGCCTGGAAATCCGGGCTTTTTTGGAAGCCCGCTCAACGCAGCAGCGCCATCTCTGCCTCGGAAGTGTCGCTGTAGGAGCGGATGTTGATATAGGCGTCCATGATCTGGCGGGCCATGAACTGCACGCTGGCGCCGCTGCCGCCGCGCTCCACGATGACGCAGATGGCCACCTCCGGCTCCCGGAAGGGGCCGTAGCAGATGAAGATGCCGTCGTTGGTGATCTTCTCGCCCTTCTGCGCGGTCCCGGTTTTGCCGGCGCAGATCCAGGGGCAGCTGACCCAGTTCTCCACATTGGCCTCGTTGACGTAGTCGTTGAGCACCATGTACATGCCCTGGTGCACCGCCTCCCAGTTGTACTCGGGGGACTGGACGATGGAGAGGATGCTGGGTTCGCGCTCATAGCGCTTCTCGCTGTAGTCGTAGTTGCGGATGGCCTTCAGCACGGAGGCGGAATGCCTGTAGCCGCCGTTGGCCACTGTGGCGCAGTACTCGGCCAGCTGCAGCGGGGAGAAAATGGAGTCGGACTGACCGATGGCAGCCTGCAGCGTGTCACCGATACGCCACACGGTGCCGGTGTAGTCGGCATGGTTGGCCTGGTTGGACATGTTGCCGGTGGTCTCCACCAGTTCGATGCCGGTGTGCACGCCCAGCCCAAAGGCGTGGGCGTATTCGCCCAGGTCGTCTACGCCCAACTGCTCGCCGACGGTGTAGAAGAAGTAATTGCAGGAGTCGCGCAGGGCGGTGGACACGTTTTCCTCCGGGTGGGTCAGGTTTTCGCCCTCGATGGCGGTCCAGATCCAGCACTGAGGCGCGTAGCCTTCGGCGGCGTACTTGGTGAACACGCCCTCGCACTTGACCTTGTCCTCAGTATTGATGATGCCCTTACTGAGCGCGGCGATGGCCGTGCAGGGCTTAAAGGCGGAGCCGGGGGCGTAGGCGCCCATCAGCGCCCGGTTGAACAGGGGCGCGTTGGGGGTCGCCAACAGATCCGCGTATTTCTCGATGATGGTGGAGGCGTCGAAGGTGGGCCAGCTGGCCAGGGCCAGGGGCTCACCGGTGTTGACGTTGACCACCACGGCGGCGGCGCCGGTGATATCGTCCTTCATCTCCGGGTCATAGTCGCCGCGGGCCAGGCCTTCGGCCCGGGCCTGATTGCGGGTCTTGATCATGCCCTCCACACCGTTGGCCAGGATACGCTCCACCTGCTCCTGCAGCACGCTGTCGATGGTCAGGTAGATGTGGTCGCCGGGGACCGGCTCCTGGATGTACACGGTGGACAGGATGGTGCCGGAGGCGCTGCGGGTCTCATTGACCTTGCCGTCCTCCCCGTGCAGGTAGCTCTCAAAGGCGTACTCGATGCCGTCCTTGCCCACCATGGCGTTGTTGGCGTAGTTGAGCAGGGAGTAGCGTTCAAACTCCTCCTGGGTCATCAGGCCTACGTAGCCCAGGATGTGGGCGGCATACTCGGTACCGTACTCGCGGATGTAGGCCCGCTCCACCTCGATGCCGGTGAGCTTGTTCTCCATGATGGAGGAGATGAGCTTGGGGCTCGCGTCCTCGACGAAGTAGTAGTCGGCGGTGTTGATGGCGTAGCGCACGTTGATGGAATAGCGCACGCCAGCGATGATGCGCATCTCCTCGGCGGAGTAGGCGTTGTCGATCTCATAGCGGCTGCGCATGTAGCTGAGCAGCTCCACGGCTGTGGGGTCCGCCGGCAGGTCGTCGCCCTTGTCCACAAAGTAGGCGTTGAGCATGGTCCGCTGGATCTCGGTCATGTCCGGCTCATACTCGAAGGGGGGCGTGCGGGTGATGGGCAGATCGTCGGTGTAGGTGTCGCCGTAGCCCTCCACCATCTGCGCCAGCTCCAGGATGATGGCATTGGGGTCGGCGTTGGCAAAGAGCTTGGACACGTCCATCTTCAGGTTGTAGCACTCTTTGTTGCTGACCAACACCCGACCGTACCGGTCCAGGATGTTGCCCCGGGCGGCGGTGATGGTACGCTCGGTGCTGCTGATCTCGTTGCTTCGGTTGTAGTAGGCCTCACCCTCGATGATCTGCAGCCGATAGAGGAAAACCAGGTAGATCGTGAGGAAGAGGACCATCAGGATGGCCAGTACGGCCACCCGCGCGGGTTTGATCAATCTGTTCATATGCTGTGTCCTTATGAGAATCTTCTCGAATCTCGAATCTCAAAACTATAATCTCTAATCGATCCATCGCGCCGCGGGCAGATAGGCCAGCGGGGCGAAGGGCAGGGACCACAGGGTCTGCAGCAGTACCGTGGGGAGCATGCTCAGCGAGAAGCTGTCCATCACCACCACGTGCAGCATCTGGGCAAAGCCCGTCAGCAGCAGACCCAACAGCGCCGCGCCCATGAAGGCGAAGAAGCGCCGGTTGATGAAAAACTGGGAGATGAAACCGGAGCCAAAGGCCAGGGCCGGGAACACGATGGTAAACAGCACCGTGTTCTCCACGAAGGCCATGTCCGCGAAGATACCCAGCACCAGGGCGATGACGGCGCCCCAGGTGCCGCCCTGGAACATCCCCGCCGCAACGGCCACCGCCGGCAGGATCATGGGGCAGACCCCGACGATGCGCAGCTGGGTAAAGAGCATATTCTGTGCCAGCAAGGCCAGAAACAGGAACAGCGCATACTGCAGCACCCGCTTGAAACGGATCTTGTCCAGCACATTCTTTTTCAGCGTCTCCGCCAGCTGGTTGTCGCCCCGCCTGCGCCCCGGCCGGTTCTGTGCCCGGGGAGAGCTTTCACGCTGGGGCTGCCCGCTGACGTCCGGCAGACGACCGCCGGAGTACGAAATTTCCGCCATTATTCCACCACTGTAAAGTCCTTGATGATAAACACCTGCACCAGCGAATCCAGGTCGCAGGTGGGTTGTACGATGCCGTATTCGATCTGGCCGCCGGCCTCGGTCTGCACGTTGGAGATGGTGCCGATGACCAGGCCCGCCGGGAAGGCGCCGCCGGAGCCGGAGGTGAGCACCTCGTCGCCCACGAAGATCTGCGCCCCGTCGGCCAGATAGGTGAGCTTGGCGGTCTTCTGCTTCATCAGGGCGTACTCACCCATGACCATGCCGGTGGAACCGGTGCTGGTCACGTAGCCGCCCACGCTCATGTCCACGTCGATGAGGGTGCTGACCGTGGCCCAGTTGGTGCCCAGCTCCGTGACCTGGCCCACCAGCACGCCGTACTCGGTGATCACCGGGTCGCCCAGCTCCACGCCGCTGGTATAGCCTTTGCTGATGGTGAAGGACGAGGACCAGTTGGAGGCGGACCAGAGTACCAGCTTGGCCGACTCCAGGATATAGTCCGTGTGCTTCTCCCGCAGGTACAGCAGCTCACGCAACCGCTGGTTCTCCTCGGAGGCTTCGATGCCGTCGCGGGCGGACTGCTGGGCGTCGGCCAGCTGGGCGCGCAGCGACTCGTTCTCCGCCAGCAGGGAGTCGTAGTCATACAGATAGCCGTAGATGGTGTCGAACCAGTTGACCGTGGAGCTGAGCACCTTCTGCAGCGGGCCGGTGAGCACGTTGGTGGTGTTCTGCACAAAGCCGATCTGCCCGTCCCGGGCGGCATTGCCCACGCCCACCAACAGGGCCACCGCCAGCACGATGATGGCCATGCGTATGCCGTTTTTTCTCAAGTATTCTTTCAAAGGATCTCCACTCCCTGCTCTTTGAGCATTTGGCCCAGCCTGCACAGGGGCAGGCCCATCACGTTAAAGAAGTCCCCCTCGATGCGCTTGACCAGCAGCGCGCCCCGGCCCTGGGCCCCGTAGGCCCCGGCCTTGTCCATGGGCTCCCCGCTCTGCACATAGCGGCGGATCTCGTCGTCCGTCAGTTCCCGGAAGGTCACGCCGCTCTCCTCACAGCCGGTGACGGTCTCGCCGCCGCGCACCAGAGCCACGCCGGTATACACCCGGTGGGTCCTGCCGGAGAGGGATCGCAGCATCCGCGCCGCCTCGTCCTCGCTGTGGGGCTTGCCCAGGGGCCGCCCGTCCAGCCAGACGATGGTGTCCGCCCCGATGACCAAGTCGTCAGCGGCACACTGCTCCGCCACCTCCCGGGCCTTGTGGGCCGCCAGAGCCATAACCAGCTCCTGAGGCGCCGCGTTTTTCGGCGCGATCTCCTCCCCTTTCGCCGGGAGGATCTTTAAGTTTTCGATGCCCAGCATCTCCAGCAGCTGTTTGCGCCGCGGAGACGCCGAGGCCAGTACGATGTTCATAGTTTCGCGTTTTGAGTTTCGAGTTTCGAGAACTCAATTCCTCATTCGACTCCTCTGTAATATACCCCGCGGGTCAGCACGTTGGGCCGGTAGTCGCTGTAGCCCAGGTGGCCCTTGGCCACCTCCACGCATTCCCGGCCGCTCTCGGTGGTGAACAGCAGCCGCAGTCCCCAGAGGCCGGCGGAATACAGGTCGTCCTTCTTGTCGGCCATGTACAGCTTGTGGGCGTTGTAGATGACGCTGCGGTCGCCGAATTCCTGCACCACTGGGAACACCGAGCCCATCCGGTCGGACAGCTGCGCCTCCGCCTGGATGACCTTGCCGCTGGCGGTCTTGACGATGTTCTGCTCGGAGACCATCACCGGCAGCCGCCCGTAGATGATCATCTCCGTGTCCAGGGGCTTGCGCAGATCCCGGATCTGGGACATGCGCAGCTCGAAGGAGGCGGTGACGGACTCAAAGCCCGCCAGGCGCAGCACCTCCAGGCTCTGGGAATTGAAGGCGTTGAGACCGAAGTCCCCCCGGATGCGCATCCCCGCGCGCCGGGCAATGACGATGTGTCCCAAGTTCCCCAGCAGCGCTTCCCGCACGCCTTTGTCGTAAAGCTCCTTGAGGGCCTCGTAGATCTCCGGCGTCTGCTCATCGGTGATGATCCGCGGCAGCACGGCCACCGGGGTCGCGCCGCTGCGCACAAAGGGCAGCACCCGGTCGAAAAAGTCCCGCAGCACCAGCACGGGCACATAGATATAGTCCGGCTTCAGCTCCGCCAGTTCCGGCAGCAGCTGCTCCTCGTTCCGCACCTGAAAAATGATCTTGGGATCGGCGATGGGCTTGCGGTCCGCCGGGGGCTTGGGCATGTAGCCCGTGTCCCGCTCCGGCGGGATGGCCCGCTCCTCAGACAGCTGCGCGACCAGGGTCCGCCGCAGCTCGTTGATGGCGGCAGCCGACAGATACAGCCCCGGATCGACCTTGGCCCGGTTCTCCACACAGAGGTAGGGCGTGCCGCCGGTCTTGTACATCTGATCCTGCAGATAGCCCGCCGTCAGGCCCTGGCGTTTGGCCCGCTCGGGCACCGGTCCCTGGGCCACGGCCCGGTGGCCCTCGTCGTCAAAGGCGATGGCCCGGATGGGCTGGCCCGTCTCGGCCACGGTGTAGAAGTGCACCGGCACCCGGCGCAGCTCGCCCTCGGCGTAGCCCTTGCGGGCGTTGGCGAACACGGATTCGTCCGCCCGGTCGGTATCCTGCCGGATCCCGAACATGTCTTTTTTGTCCCCGTCGAAATAGCCCTGGGTGAAGCCCTGGCGGGAGAAGGCCTGCTCCAGCAGCTGCATCTCCTCCGCGGAGGGCTTGCGGTGATCCTTGAGGGCCTTGGAATAGATCCCCGTAACGATGGCCGTGTACTCGGGCCGCTTCATGCGCCCCTCGATCTTCAGGCAGGCCACCCCGGCCTCCTCCAGCTCCTGGAGCCGGTCGGCCAGGCAGTTGTCCTTCAAAGACAGCGGGTAGTCGTCCATACGGTTGCCCAGACTGTACTGCATGCGGCAGGGCTGGGCGCACATGCCCCGGTTGCCGCTGCGCCGCCCGATCATGGCGGACATATAGCACTGGCCCGAATGACAGAAGCACAGAGCCCCGTGCACGAAAACCTCCGTCTCAATGGAGGCGTTTTGGGTGATGAACTTGATCTGCTCCAGGCTCAGCTCCCGGGCCAGCACCGCCCGGGTCAGCCCCATCTCGGCGGCGGCCTCCACCCCGGCCAGGTTGTGGATGCTCATCTGGGTGCTGGCGTGCAGGGGAATGTCCGGCAGCGCCTGGCGCACGGCCTTGATGAGGCCCAGATCCTGGATAATGATGCCGTCCGCCCCCATGCCGGAGGCCAGGGCGGCGGCGTTGATGGCCCGCTCCAGCTCCCGGTCGTTGACCAGAGTGTTCAATGTCACGTACAGCTTGCAGCCCCGGATATGGCAGTAGCGCACTGCTTTTTGAAATTCCTCGTCGGTGAAGTTCCTGGCGCCCCGGCGGGCGTTGAAATCCCCCAGACCCAGGTACACGGCGTCCGCGCCGTTCTGTACGGCGGCGATGACGGCCTCGGGGGAACCGGCGGGCGAGAGCAGTTCTATCATATCTTGCTCCTTACGGGTGAATTGCATCATGCAGCAGATTGCATAATACAGCAATCTGTATTATAGCACAAGTCTTACTCTTGCGACAAGTTAATTTTAATGGTATAATGTTTCAACGCTAATAACAATCTGTAAATTTTTCAAGGAAGACATACCATGTCGGACGCACGCTCGGACAAGTTCATACCCGCCGCTGCGCTGGACGCGCTGCTGCGTGCCCATGACGGGGACGTGGCCTTGCTGTACCTGTATCTGCTTTCGGAGCCCGGGGCGGACATGGAGCGGGCGGCCGGCGCTCTTTGCCGCACCCTGCAGGAGGTGGACGCGGCCTGGGAAAAGCTGCGCCGCATGGGCCTGGTTCCCGGGGAAGCGCCGCCTGCGGCGGCCGCCCCCGCTCGCCAGGAGCTGCTGCCCCCGGCGGAAGAGCTGCCCCAGTACCCCGCCGCGGAGATCAGCCGCCGGGGGCGGGAGGATCCTGCCTTTGCCGCTATTCTGGAGGAGGCCGCCAAGGTCATCGGCCGCAACCTCAGCAGCAACGATATGCGGGTGCTTTTCGGGGTCTACGACCATCTGGGCCTGCCGGCGGAGGTGATCCTGGAGCTGCTGAATTACGTAGGCCAGGACTACCGGGAGAAATACACGGAGAGACGCCGCCCCAGCGCCCGGGCCATCGAGAAGGAGGCCTACACCTGGGTAAACCTCGAGCTGCTGACCCTGGACCAGGCGGAGGCATACATACACAAGCGCCGTGAGCTGCGCAGCGACACGGGGCGGATCAAAGTCCTGCTGGGCATCCGGGACCGGGGACTGAGCGACACAGAGCAGCGCTATGTGGAGGGCTGGCTGGCTATGGGATTCCCGGACGAGGCCATCTCCATGGCCCTGGACCGGACCCTGGTCAAGACCGGAAAACTCAACTGGAAATACATGGACGCCATCTTGCAAAGCTGGCACCAGAAGGGCCTGCACCAGCCCGGGGAGATCGAGGAAAAGGACAGCTTCGGCCGCAAGGCCGCACCCGTCCGCCCCGCCAAAAAGGACAAGCCCGTCAGCATCGAGGACATCAAGGGCCTGGTAGGGAAGATTTAGTTTTCAGTTTTCAGTTTTTAGGAGACGGGGGTCCCCCCCGTCATTGCGAAGCCAGTGCGCACACTGGCTGTGGCAATCCGTAATTTTTAGTCTTTAGTTTTGAGTTTCGAGGAGAGCGGAAGGAGCCAAACATGGCTTATGACGGAAAGCTGCTGGCCCGGGCCAGAGCGCGCCTGGAGCAGCAGCGGGAAAACAATCAGAGCGAGCAGCAGCGGCGGCTGGCTGAGGTCTATGCCAGGGTCCCCGCGGTGGCGGAGATCGACGCGTCCATGCGCGCCCAGATGGCCCAGCTGGTGCGGGTGACCATCTCCCGCGCTCCGGACATGCAGGCGCAGCTGGCTGCGCTTCGGGATGCCAATCTGGACCTGCAGATGCGCCGGGCGGAGCTGCTGGTGGAAGCGGGCTTCCCTATGGACTATCTGGACGAGATCGTCTCCTGTCCCAAGTGCCGGGACACCGGCGTGTATGAGGGTGCGCCCTGCCAGTGCCTGGACAGGCTATACAACCAGGAAGTGACGAAAGAGCTGGGCGTGCTGCTGCAAAGCGGCGACGAGTGCTTTGAAAACTTCGACTTGGGCCTGTACAGCGACGAATACGACCCGGCTCTGGGCGGCTCGCCCCGCCAGGCCATGGAGATCGTCTACGCCGGCTGCAGGCGCTTTGCGGACAAGTTCCCCGCGGTCTCGGCCAATCTGCTGCTGCAGGGGGGCACCGGTCTTGGCAAAACCTATCTGTCCGCCTGCATCGCCCGGGTGGTGGCGGAGAAAAGCTATTCCGTCTGCTACGATTCTGCTTCCGCCGCGCTGGATGCCTTCGAGCGGCAGAAGTTCGCCCGGGATGAGGTCCAGGAGGCGGCTGATGCCCGGGTCCGGCAGATGCTGGACTGCGATCTGATGATCCTGGACGATCTGGGCACCGAGATGGTGACGCCCATGTCCCTCTCCGCCCTGTACACCCTGCTGAACACCCGGCTGATCAACGGCAGGAAGATCATCATCAGCACCAACTACAGCGACGAGGAGCTGCAGCGCCGCTACACGCCCCAGATCTGCTCCCGCCTTCAGGGGGAATTCCTGTGCCTGCCCTTCGCCGGTACGGACATCCGTCTGCTGAAAAAGAAATGAAAACGCCCCTGTAATGAGGCTCTGTGTGTCCGTCGTATAAGCACAATACGCCGCAGACACTTTGCCAAGCGAATTGATTCATTCAGATCTCAATAAAGATTTCATTCCTTTTAGTCTTATGATACCGGGGGGGTAAGTTATAGATGGAATTGCTGTTTTGATTCCTTGCTATAATGAAGCCCAAACTATAGAAAAGGTGGTCTCTGATTATCGGGCTGTCCTTCCTGAGGCCGTGATCTATGTTTATGACGCCGTATGTTTCGGGAGATCAATACCCAGTGTTACATCATGGTCGATGGTGACGACACATATCCTGCTGAGTTTGCTCCGGCCATAGTCCAAAAAGAGCTTGAGCGCCATGTGGGCATGGTCGTTGGGGACCGGTTATCGGGCCTTCAGCTATCAGTTCGCGAAGACTTTTCCGGTATTGTCTAAGGGGTTTGAAATCGAGACCAAGATGAGCATCCACGCTGTAGGCAAAAATCTATCTGTGGAAAATGAGGCCATTGAATATCGCGATAGATTTGAAGGCAGCAAATCCAAACTCAATACATATTCCGACGGATTCAGAGTCCTCACGACCATTGCGAAGCTGTTCCGCACACACAAGCCGTTTTCTTTTTTCAGCGGTATTGCCATGCTTTTGCTGCTCATAGCCGTCATTCTGTTTGTTCCGGTCTTTTCCACCTATCTGCAAACCGGGCTTGTTCCGAAGTTTCCTACATTGATCGTTTTGCAGCTTCATGATACTCGCTGCAATCCAATCTTTTTTCGGCGGACTTATTCTGGACGCGCACAATCGCAATAACAGACAAGATTTTGAATTTAGATTGCAGCTTGCCTCCAATGAGGAAAAACAGTTGCTGCAAAACGATTTGCGAAAGGCTTGATCGTTCATGAAAACAAACGACACATCCATTGCAGGGAGACCTTTGCTCCGTTGGATTGTCCTTTTGACGATTCTTTTATGTTCGGCTGTTGCGATCATGATCGATTCCTTCGGAATGCAGATCGGAAGCGATATGGACAAGGGCTTACTGCACCTTACCGAATCTCTGGATTATGAAACCTCTGGCATCGAGATTGAGGATGCCATGTTTGCCGTTGTTCTCTTTTTTCTTTTCAACCGATTCTTTCTGCGGAAAGAATCCCCGTTCAGCAGGTCCGCTTTTTTTACTTCCTGTTTCCTCGCCTTTTTTCTTCTTTTGGGAATCAGTTTTTCCCGCTTTCATTCCTTTGCCTTTCTCTGCAGCAGCCGTGCCCAAACTCTGATTGCCTTTGGCACCTTTGTCGGTCTATGGGCAATCCTTTACCTGGTGCTGAAGCTTCTGTTTCGCATGCTCGACAGCGGTCCCGGAAAAATCAACTTTCCATACAGTTTTCCCGCTCGGGTATCGGCTTTCGTCAGCCGGCACTTTTTTCTGTTCTCCTTTCTGGTCATGCTCCTGTTCTGGCTGCCCATCGAGCTGGCTTTTTTCCCCGGCAGTCTCCATTATGACGGCTGCAAACAGGTGGAAATGTTCCTGGGTTTTCAGACACTCACCACGCATCACCCCTATATCAGCACATTGTTGATCGGCGCCTGTTACCGATTGGGTGAAACTTTGTTCGGTCGTAACTATGCAATTCTGCCTTACGTTGTTCTGCAGAACATGGTTTCCCTGGCTGTGTTCTCCTCAATCTGCTCTTTTATTCGGGATAAAGCGTCTGTTTTCGCGGGCTTGCTGTGCCTGGCATTCTTTTCTCTGGTGCCGGCCTTTCCCACATTTTCCCAAGCCGTTCTGAAAGATGGGCTGTATACGGCTTTTTTTGCCTGGTACGTGCTGAATTGTGTCCGCATATATATGAAAGACGGATCCCCTTTTCCGACATGGACAAGCCTCATTCTATCCGGAGGGATGGTTTGTCTGTTGAGAAATAACGGTGCGTACATTGTACTACCAAGTCTGTTTCTATTGATTTTCATGGTCAAGGGAAAGAAAAAAGCGGTTGTACTGTCATTTGTCTCAGTACTAGCTATACATGTGGGAATTAACGGTGTGTTGGTAAACAGTCTGCAGATTCAGCCCGGACCTAAGGTGGAAATGCTTTGTTTGCCCATTCAGCAGATTGCAAGGTATGTCACTTATTACGAAGATGAATTCACGGAGGATGAACAGCGGGTTATAGATCGCGTAATCCGTTATGCAGGGATTCCCGAACGATATAACCCCGAAAATGCCGATCCTGTCAAAATGTTTTATCGCTCGACCACTCCGGAAGAATGGCGTGATTTCGAAGCACTCTGGCTGGACAAGCTGACGGATCGTCCCTTGATTTATGCAGAAGCTTCCGTCAATCACATGTTCGGCTATCTGGATCCCTTCTACTTTTACTCGGATCTGTCAGTCTATCCACTTTATAACCAGGAGCCCTCCGAGGATAAGGATATCTCCGGCTCCCTTGCTGTTTATGCTACAGAAGCGCATACCCGTCAAATAGCCTCCGCTTATGTTTACATGTGGCAAAAGGTTCCTGTCCTGTCGTTTTTTGTGAATCCCGCTTTCTATACCTGGCTCTGTGTGATTCTGCTTGCCGCCCTTTTGCGAAAACGCTTGTGGTCAAGAGCGCTGCTGTTTATTGTTCCTCTGCTGAACATCTGTATTTGTTTTCTGTCGCCCGTCAACGGGTATTTGCGATATATGTTTCCCGTGATTGCTGCCATGCCGCTCTATGTACTGCTTGGCCTTCAGCCCTACTGGGAAAAACCAACGGCTTCTCCTCCTTATGGAGAACACCCCTGTTTATAAAGGCTGTATATACACAAACGCCGAAACAATACCGACGCTACAGCAGTCGACATCGGTGAGGAAGAAGCCTTCGCCCGGGGAATATTTTTTCGTTGGTACAATGAATATCCGATTGTTGAAGAGAAGTTCAAGTTTAAAGACAGCGAACGAAAAGGAGTCGTCTCCATGCAAAAAGAGATCACTGCTTCCCTGCCCCTGCTGGATGCCGAAGGCAACCTGAACCTGTCCGGCTACGCCAAGCGCCTGCTGCCCGTCTACCGCCGCAACCACGTGCGCGCCTCCAAGCTGCGCCTGAAGGAGTGGGACTACTACCTGGTCAACAACGGCCGCTTTGCCCTGGCTCTGACCATCGCCGACAACGGCTACATGGGCATGGACTCCGTCTCCCTGCTGGACTTTGAGACCGGTCTGAACCAGACCACCAGCCCCATGAGCCTGCTGCCCCTGGGGAAGATTGGCCTGCCGGAGACCAGTCTCCGGGGCGACAGCGCCCACAGCGGCAAGGGCTATGCCCTGCGCTTTGAAAACCCCGGCGCCGGCGTGCGCATTCTGAACGCCCGGATGGAGAAGTTCGGCCCCGACGGCGCTCTGGAGGCCCGGGTGGAGCTTTTCGACGAGCCGGCGGAGAGCATGGTCATCTGCACTCCCTTCCCCAAGGACAGGCATTTTTACTTCAACCAGAAGATCAACTGCCTGCGGGCCCAGGGCCAGGTGCGCTACGGCGGCAAGACCTGGGTCTTCGACCCCGCCGACAGCTTCGCCGTACTGGACTGGGGCCGGGGTGTCTGGACCTATCACAACACCTGGTACTGGGGCTCCGCTTCGTATCAGGTGGAGGGCGTGCCCTTCGGCTGGAACATCGGCTACGGCTTCGGCGACACCTCCGCCGCCACGGAGAACATGCTCTTTTACGACGGCAAGGCCCACAAGCTCAGCCGGGTGGACTTCCACATCCCCGGCGGGGAAAAAGACTTCCTGTCCCCCTGGACCTTCGGTTCCGACGACGGCCGCTTTGAGATGGACTTCGTCCCGGTGATGGACCGGGCCTCTTGCACGGATCTGAAGCTCATCAAGTCCGACCAGCACCAGGTCTTCGGCCGCTTCACCGGCAAGGCCGTTCTGGATGACGGCCGCGTCATTGAAGTGCGGGACTTCCCCGGCTTTGCCGAAAAGGTGGAAAACAAGTGGTAAAAACACAGGCTCCGGGAGACTTGCCCGGAGCCTGTTTAATTCACAATGGCAGAAAAGTAAAGGTGGGCCATAGTCAAGTAAGACTTGTATTATGTCGGTAAAAATGTTATAATTTTGTAAAGTTTAATCATTTCTGGGTGTGTTGCCGATTCATCCGTTTTTTATCTTGGCCGACGGGCTTGTCCGGCCTGTAGGCTCCTCGCGGCGGTTTTTCCCTTTTTACTCCGCGTATTTTTTTGTGGGGAGGCAGTCTGTTTATGTCCACTTCGCCGTTTTCATCATCGCAGAAGAATCTTTTCCAAGAGGAGAAGTATTTCTTCCTGATTGACTCAGAGCATCTACAGGAGATCAATACCCATCTATACGGCTTTTCCATTGAAGATTCCGGTATTTTTGAGGATTCCAATGTCGACCAGTGGGACCAGGACCGTTTTCACGGCGTTGGAACCTATATTTTCATCAAAAGA